>Ga0209542_10004680_pt1 | contig 27924 bp, 15 predicted proteins | sample RifCSPhighO2_01_FD_184028 | JGI IMG/M metagenome (GOLD analysis project Ga0209542, IMG submission 184028) | Soil microbial communities from Rifle, Colorado - Rifle CSP2_plank highO2_0.1 (SPAdes) (version 2) | ecosystem: Environmental > Terrestrial > Deep subsurface > Rock core/Sediment ...
CTTCAATTGGATCATTATTCCAGCCGATGCGCAGATAATCTCTTAGGTAGTCACAGCTTGTTGAAGCGCCTAGAACTTCTCCTATTGGTCTTATTCGATCTCCGCCACGACTGCCACGTGAGCTCCCACCACCGCCTCCGCCGCCTCCGCCGGTAGCTACCGTTACTGTAGCCGTGCCTGTAGCATTACCAAATGAACCACTGCAAATAATTTCATAATTTGTTGTTGAAGATGGGGTCACAACTTGAGATCCTGTTGTTGATGTTGCAGATGTCCATGCAGCTGTGCAGCTTGAAACATTAGATCCTGTCCAAGAAAGAGTTGAACTTCCTCCCGGATTAATTGAACTTGGATCTGCAGTTAGTGTCACTGATGGAATAGGTTGGGTTACCGTGACGGTAGCTGAGCTTGTTGCAGATTGTGATGAGTTTACACAAGTTATCATGTATTCCGTTGTCGTAGCAGGATTAACAATCTGATTTCCAGAAGTTGTAGTTGCGGAAGTCCACGGCGCAGAGCAGCCTGTTGCATTATTTGATGTCCATGAAAGTGTGGAAGTTGCCCCCAAAGGAATAGTTGGAGGGTTGGCTGTGAGTATTACTGAAAGACTTGATGTTGCGCTGACTGTGATAGTTGTTGTAGCAGAGGCATTGCCGTTTATACCAGAACAAAGTATCGAATATGAGGTAGTTGTAGCAGGGCTCACAATTTGCGAACCAGATGTTGTTGTAGCAGTTGCCCACGGCGCCACACAAGAGTCAACATTTGAGCCGTTCCAAGAAAGTGTGGATGTTGCACCGAGGAAAATTGAACTAGGATTAGCTGAAAGAGAAACCGAGGGTGGGTTGCCTCCCCCGCCGCCAGTATTAACAGTTATGGTAGCTGAAGAAGTGGCGGTTCCGCCCGCGCCAACACATGAAATTTCGTAAGTTGTTGTTGATTCTGGACTTACAACCTGAAAGCCGGCTGTTGTTGTAGCATTAGTCCATGGGGCAGAACAAGAGGTTACATTTGAAGATGTCCAGCTTAGAGTTGAATTCTGTCCTTTATCAATTGTACTTGGATCTGCACTGAGAGTCACCGTCGGCGTCAATTGGCTAATAATAATTGTAAGCTCAAAAGTTGTTGACCCGCAGTCATTGGTTGCTGTTATAAGAACCTTGAATGTTCCAGTCGATGTTGGTGTTCCTGAAATGGTGTTGCCAGAAAAATTAAGACCATTTGGCAGTGATGATGTCGCAACAGAATATGTAATTGAAGATGAATTTGTGGAAGTGGCAGCTATTGTGTAACTTAACGCTTCACCAACTTTACCGTTTACATTGGAAGAACTTGTAAATGTCGGTGCATTACATTGCAGCCCCACACATTCAACGTTTGAAATTTCAAGGACAAGATCCTGAAAATCCCTGTCATAGTTATCTTTTGGTAAATCCTCAAAGGTTAGTACATATTTATTTGACGCTTGATTATAAACTACCGCATGAATTTCTCCATCATGGTTAAATTGTGTTTGGGTGTAAAATCTTTTGCTTGAATTTTCTGACTGGGTATCAATTGCAAAGCCGATTGAAGATATATTTAATGTATTTATTTCAACATTAACCACATCTCCGGGATTATGTATCGGCAGAGCGTAGTTTGTGTGATTACCAACTTCAAATAGTCCCTGAAAAGTGTTTTTATCTCCATTTACAAAGTAGCCGAAAACCTGTTTGTTATCTGCCTGATTGTCAATTACTTTTATTACCAGTTTAACTTTTGAAGCAGTCCCAGACACATCCCAAACTTGATAGTTTTTCTGATCACTTAAAGCATTGATGTTGTAGCCATTATTATCAAGTATTTGCTGCAGTGTAAGCTCTGAACCGAAGCTCTGACCGAATGTAATTGCGCCCTGTGCACTTGATGCAGTTGGAATAACGCAGGTATTATCCGGCGGAGGAAGAGGAACTGATATATTTACTGTCGCTGTATCTGTGGCAGATCCCCCTGAACCAGTACAAGTGATTGAATAGGTGGTAGTTGTAGCCGGGTTTACCACTTGAGAATCATCAGTAGAAGTAGAGGTTGTCCATGGGGCAGAACAGGATGTAGTGTTTGTAGATGTCCATGAGAGTATTGAATTTTGTCCTTGATTAATACTTTCAGGATTGGCAGTGAGATTTACTGTTGGCAAAGGTGGTGGTAAAGGACATGAATTTGATCCGCTTGCAGATTTTGAATCTGATTCAGCAGAATCTCCAATATTATTTGTAGCTTTAAGGGTATAATTATGATTTGTACCCGGTGAAACTGTATCTGTAAAGGACAAATTTGTAGTTGTTGCAATAAGTGTATTGTCCCTAAAGACCTTATAAAAAGTTGCATTTGATACAGAACCCCATGAGATTAGTATTTTACCCCCGCATTCTGTACTTGTTTGTGCAGTAATTGTTGGTTTATCAGGAGCTGTAGGACAAGAGGAAGAAGATATGGCGGTAGCCTGATTTGATGGGGTTGAATCTCCAAAATTATTTACTGATTTAACTGTATAGGAATTAGAGGAGTTAACAGATACCGCATCAGTAAATGAATTTTCCGTAGTTGTAGCAATTAAATTTCCATTTCTGAATACTTTATAAAATGTTGCCCCACTAACCTGATTCCATGAAACATTTATTGTACCTCCGCATTGTGTGCCAGTAGTAGCCGCGATTACAGGAGCCTGAGGAGGATTACCTGGTCTAACTACTGTCACAGAATCAGTAACTGTGCCGCCGGCGCTGTTTTGGCAGGTAATATTGTATGTTCTACTTGTACCTTCTTGAGGATAATACGGGTGCGCTGGAGAAATAGGTCCAAGAGTGTCATTTACAGCAACCCCGCTTGAAAATACTCCTACCGATGAGAGTGTGCAGGAAATAACATTTGAAGAAATCCACTCTAAATTAAATGACTCATTAGTAGATAATGTGTATGGTCCTTGAGAAGAATTGGCGGTTATATCCACAGAAGAAACTTGTGGAGGGCACGCTCCTGAAGCAGTGGCGGAGTCAGTGTTTGAGGCAAGTGTATTACCTGGGCCCAAAACCGCTTTTACAACATATGTGTATGAAACACCAACTGATAGATTTATATCTGTATATTGAGACAAGCTCACATTCAAAACATGAACTCCGTTTCTATAAATTTCATAATGAGTCGCACCTGAAACGAGGGTCCATGAGAGATCAACCAACCCACCGCACTGATTGCTAATAGAAACATCCAGTACAGGAGGTTGTGGGGGCTGTGGCGGTTGGGTTGGTCTTGTCACCACAACAGAATCCGTAACGCTAGACCCTCCACTGTTATCACAGCTAATTTCATATGTTCGACTTCCACCTTCAGGAGGATAATACGGATGCGCTGGAGAAATAGGTCCAAGAGTGTCATTTACAGCAACCCCGCTTGAAAATACTCCTACCGATGAGAGTGTGCAGGAAATAACATTTGAAGAAATCCACTCTAAATTAAATGACTCATTAGTAGATAATGTGTATGGTCCTTGAGAAGAATTGGCGGTTATGTCTACACTTGATGGTGCTGGAGGTAATGGGTTTCCTCCGGGGTTATTTCCTGAGATGTTTACCGTAACAGTGTCGTCTGCACTCTTACCAAAACCGTTATCACAAGTTATTGTATAAGTAGCCCCGTCTGATGTTGGGTAAAAAGGGTGTGCTGGTGTGATAGTCAACTCTCCTGAAACGCCGACTCCCGATGAAAAGACTCCTGAAAAATTACACGACACTGAATTGAGTGACGACCAAGATAGAGTTAGGTCTTCGTTATTATTCAAAGTTACAAGAGTATCTGAAAAATTTGCTTTTAAATCAGCTGTTGGGTCCTGACTTGGAAGGGGATCACTTCCACCAGTACCAGAATTAGAAATCTGGAATCTGGCAACTACGCTTCCTTGAGTTGCCCAACCTGGTGAAATGCTACCAACATTTACCCCCTGGCCAGTAACTACTTCATCACCGCTCTGGCCAAATGGAAATTGAGAAGGAGTCTGCGATTGATTAGGATACCATTTAGCAGAACCTGGAATATAAACTAGCTGCTCGCTAGCGGAAATATTTACTACAGCATTGCCGCCAAGCGAATCATAGTTATCAGAAGTGAGTTGCGACACAACATTAAATGATGTGGATGACCCTGTAGGTTGAAATAAAGATATCCTTAAATTTTCAACATTTTCTGCCCCTGTATTGTGATAATAAATTGCGAAACTTACAACTTCTCCTGGGCTGGCATTAATAGTGCTTTCCCAATTAGTTGTACTGTCTGGAAACTGTGTATAATTTGAAACTCTTAAAGTTGAAGGATCAGACGGATCGCCATTGAGTCCGGATGCCGCATGAACCGTTTTTGGAAATAACCACAAAGAATCAAAGAGTAGGTTTAGTGAAAAAGCACCAATTATTGCTGCCGCCAAGCCAATGACTATAAAAACATTTATTTTTCTAAGATTTTTATACATTTCGTTATGAAGCAACATACTCAACTTAATCCAAATTATGTCAAGTAATTATCTGTGAATTAAAATTTCTAAATAGTCATTATTATAAGCCATATAATCCACTTTTGTACTTTATAAGAAATAATTTCTAATAATAAACAAATGTACTCAATTCCACCCTTTGAAATTAAGCTCTTTCTTAAAGGACATTAATAAAAGTCAAATTATTAGTGTCCTTTAATTTTTATGTCCTTTATTCTTTAAATGTCCCTTATTGACTATTATAGACTAATATTGCCTGTGATAATATGAACAGAATATGAATGAGAAACTCTTAAAACCCTATAATTCAAGGGACACGGAATCAAAGATATACGATATGTGGGAAAAAAGTGGTCTATTTAACCCAGATAACTTGAGATCTAACGGCAAGGAGGTATTTACTATTGTACTTCCTCCCCCTAATGCTACAGGCGTACTTCACCTTGGACATGCTCTGGAGGATTCAATGCAGGATGCAATGATTCGATTTAACAGGATGCTTGGTAAAAAAACACTCTGGCTTCCTGGAACAGACCACGCCGCAATTGCAACTGAGGCAAAATTAACAAATCTTCTTGAAAAAAAGGGGGTTAAGAAAAAGGTGCTAGGCCGTGAAAAATTCTTAGATGAGGTAAACGAATTTGTTGAGGAGAGCAGAAAGACTATTGTAATGCAGCTGCGTAAAATGGGTGCCTCGCTTGACTGGTCAAGAGAGGCTTTTACCCTTGATGAGAAAAGGAGTATTGCCGTTAAAACTGCATTTAAGAAAATGTATGATGAGAATTTAATCTATAGAGGAGCAAGAATTGTAAATTGGGATCCTAAGGGACAAACTGTTATTTCTGATGACGAGATAGTCTATGCCGAGCAGACTACAAAATTTTATACATTTAAATATGGGCCGTTTAATATCGGTACCGCCAGACCAGAAACTAAGTTCGGAGATAAATATGTTGTTATGCATCCAGATGACAAGCGATATAAAAATTATAAGCACGGAGACAAAATAGAAGTTGACTGGATAAATGATGCAATCACCGCAACAATCATCAAGGATGAGGTAATTGATATGGAGTTTGGTACAGGAGTAATGACAATTACACCCTGGCACTCTCATGAGGACTTTGCGCTTGCAGAAAAATACAAACTGGATAAAGAGCAGATTATTGATTTTCAAGGTAGGTTGCTCCCAATCGCGGGAGAATTCACCGAAATGAAAATTATTGAGGCAAGAGAAAGGGTGGTGGAGAAATTAAAGTCCAAGGGATTACTTATCTCAATTGATGAGAATTATGTTAACCGGATCGCAACAGCGGAAAGAACAGGCGGAATAATCGAACCGCAGATAATGGAGCAATGGTTTATTGATGTCAATAAAAAAATACCATCCCGCGAAAATAAGACTCTGAAAGAACTCATGCTGGAACCAGTTCTCAATAAAAAGATAATTATACTGCCTGAACATTTTGAAAAAATTTACTTTAACTGGATTAATAACTTGAGAGACTGGTGTATCAGCCGCCAGATATGGTACGGGCACAGAATCCCTGTTTGGTATAAGAATAAAGAAATTTACGTCGGAATGGACTCGCCAGGAGAGAACTGGATTCAGGATGAGGACACACTTGATACCTGGTTTTCCGCTGGATTATGGACTTTTTCTACGCTCGGCTGGCCAGAAGAAACTGGTGATCTAAAAATATTCCACCCTACAAGCGTTATTAACCCTGGATATGAAATTCTTTTTTTCTGGGTAGCACGTATGATTTTAATGTCGCAATATCTCTTGGGAGAAATCCCGTTTAATACCGTTTATCTGCATGGAATTTTAAGAGACGCCAAAGGCCAGAAATTCAGCAAATCTCTCGCTAATAGCACAGATCCCATAGAAGTAATTGAGCAGTACGGCGCTGATGCGCTGCGAATGGCTCTGACTGTTGGAATTGGACCGGGAGCTGATAGCAAATTTGATATTCAGAAAGTAAAAGCGTACTCTAAATTTGCAAATAAAATCTGGAATGTCACTAGGTTCGTTTTATCGAACTGCGATGATTTTAATTTTGAGAAAAAACCCAAAATTTCAGACCCCGACGCAAAACTTCTTGAAAAAATGGATGAAATATATAAAGACGTTACTTTAGATATGAATAATATGAGATTTTATTTGGCGGCTGAAAAGTTGTATCATTATTTCTGGCATACATTTGCAGACATTGTCATTGAAGATTCCAAGCGAAAATTAAAAGGAAATGAGGAAGAGAAAAAATCAACCCAATTCACGCTTTTTCATATTTTGGAAAATTCTTTAATTATGCTTCACCCTTTTATGCCTTTTATAACAGAAGAAATCTGGTCTATGCTGCCTCAAAGAAAAAATTTATTAATAATTGAACCTTGGCCTTACAAATAAATAGTCCTGCTAGAAGCCCTGCCTACCGGCAGGCAGGCGCGATCGCAATTTAAATATAATAAGTTGTTGGTATAAAATGAAAAGGTCTAATTTTTATAATAATTTAATAGACCAGAGCGCGTTGATCGCGACCCCAATAACACAAACCCTTTCAGGTTTTGGTTACAGGGTAAATAGTAATATATTGAATTTATCATTAACTAATGCTCACCCCGTAGTCACCGAGTTTATGAGGTGTACTACTGGGGTCTGCTTCTAACGGGATGAGCTTACATTCTACTGAAGCTTTGTTTCTTTCTCTTATTGCTGGAATTATTCCCGCAGTAATTTGGCTTCTTTTTTGGCTGCGTGAAGACAGGGCCAGACCCGAGCCGCGCGGCCTGCTCATGCTTACATTCATTGCTGGAATGATTGCAGTGCCCCTTGTTATCCCTTTTCAAAAAATTACCCAGTCGCAGGATCTGAACCTGACTTTTCTAATTTGGGCAGCCATTGAAGAGATATTTAAATTTGGGGCAGCATATATAGTGGCACTGAGAAGAGAAGAAGATAACGAGCCAATTGATCCGTTAATTTATATGATGACGGTAGCTTTAGGTTTCACAGCAATGGAAAATGCTATTTTTGTTTTTAATCCCTTGCTTGATGGCAGTTACACTGAAAGCCTTATTACCGGAAATATCAGATTCATCGGAGCCAGTCTATTGCATACGATTTCCTCTGCCACTATAGGTATTGCCATGGGACTTACATTTTATAAAAGTCGTTTGAGGAAAACTGTCGAACTTGGAGGCGGCATTATTATAGCTATTGTATTGCATACTGCTTTCAATTTATTTATAATTAAGGAGAACAGCGGAGCAACATTTGCAACACTGGGTTTTGTCTGGATAGCGATCGTAATACTTATGCTATTCTTTGAAAGACTAAAAAGAGTCCACCCCGTTAAATAATTCCTTGTGGAATTCCCGCTTTGCAGGATTTAACAGGGTAAACCCTTTAATTAAATTTAAAACATGATGAAAAAAAGATCTTTTTTTGAGAAACTAACCGGCGCAGTGCGCTTGGATGATGAGGATGAGCTAGAAACTAGAGAAACGGGAGCTGGGGGTAAAAAGGAAGACTGGTTGGAAGGAGAAAACGAGGGAGCGCTTGCGGTAGATGTCTATGAGACACCGACAGATATTGTAATTAAAACAATGGTTGCCGGAGTAAAACCTGAAGATCTGGATGTTTCCATTACAAGAGAGATGGTTACTATAAAAGGAAAACGCGAGGAGGATAGGACTGTCTCAACAGAAGATTACTTCCATCAGGAACTCTACTGGGGATCATTTACTAGAACAGTGATGCTTCCGAAAGAAGTAGATATAGATGAAGCAGAGGCAATAGAAAAATACGGGCTTTTAATTTTACGTCTTCCTAAATTAGATAAAAATAAAGAAGCCAGACTAAAGGTCAAGGGTCAGTAAATTAAAAAACGCAATTTCTCATTGCGTTTTTGGTTCATTCTCAAGTTTATCCTCAAGTTTTTCTAAATGCTCGTCACATAACATCACCCCAATTCCATTATCAAGTATAAACCTCGCTGCTTCTGGACCAGTCTGTGAAGGTAAGGATGAATTTTGATCATCTGTTAATACTGCTGCAAAACTCTCTTTGTCACATCCCTTTTCTTCACAAGGGAAAGGCCCATAAAGCTCACTGAAGGTAAAAATTCTCATTATTCTCTACCTCCTCCTACAGCTTATCTGACTATATTTAAATTAAATAAAAATTGCAAGGATATCTAATTAAATAATCTCTTGTGCCGCGGGAGATCTCGGTCACAAGTTTTGCTTTGCAACTTGCGGTCATAGATATTTTCTGTTGAAAAATTCCACGACGCTGTCTCGCGTCGTCGTGCTCCGACCTTGCAGAAGCTTCAAGTGTTCGCTTCTTCACCCGCCTCGTTCTCGCCTCCGGCGAGATACTCCGGCCTTCGATTCTCCCCGCGCGAGTAAATAAATTTACTCGCTCACGCCCATTCATTTTGTTCATATGCCGCGGGGGTGAATCGAACACCCGACGCCTGCCTCTTCAGGGCAGCGCTCTGCCACTGAGCTACCACGGCAATTAAGGTTTCATTTTTATTTTACCATCAGCAACAATTTTTTCTATGTAGTCCTTTCTCTTTAGGTTTTTTATTTTCCTCTCAATATTTCTTGCCTCAGAAAGATTTTTATATTTTTGTGAGAAAACAAGCGTAACATCGCCAAATTTTTTTGTAGTTGGAGTGTGCCCACCCAAATGATGGTTAATACGCTTTTCAATATTAATGGTACTACCTACATAGTATTTCCCATTTTTACTTTTGAGTATATATACCCAAGACATTGTCTGAGTTCCGACGTTTCAGTCGGAACCCCGACCTCTGCTTTGCAGAGCGTCGGGGCTACCACGGCAAATTGTTTTGAAAACTGCTTAAATTTTGCTTGAAACCACTATAAGTCTCTAATACCTGATCCAAATAAGGTTGAGTAAAATAGTAAATACCTACCGCAGATCCGATAATTATAACTAAATAAATAATTCGCAATACTCTATTCCAACGGGCCACACGGACTAGTTTTTTGAGCATTTTATTATTCTCTTCCGAGAGCTCAAGTGCCCTATCTAATTTAACTTTGTCTTCGGGACCCATTATAGTAAAGAATATACCAAAATATTTTTGTTTTTCAAAATTGCCACCGACAGGAATCGAACCTGTATCTAGACCTTAGGAGTGTCTTGTTCTAATCCATTAAACTACGGCAGCATCATTGAACATTATATTCTTGTATTATTTCGTCAAAGAATCGGTCACGTATTGCGTTTATAGTTTTTAGGAAACTCTGTCCTTTTCTCACAGTAATCCTACACATACCGTACTCCGTTCTCCCTCTCTTCCCACCGTCATTTAACCTTATAGTAAAATTTCTTTTAGATATCTTCGTTATGCGCGACCAGTAAGACACACACTTTTTCTCATTCATCCCGCTAAATATCCTCATCGTTGGGTGTAGAAAGGCCTCAGGAACATTTAATACATTCCTCAAGACAAATAGATAAGTCTGAATCATCTTCCCGTCTGAATTTATAAATTCGCAAGCTCTTTTACTACCCTCTGCCCAATACAACATCGCAACAGCAATAGCCAACTCTCTAAAGTTACCAGAAAGCAACCCTTTTGCTCTTTCTCTTGCAAGCTCTAGATTCTCCTGCCTTCTTCGGAGGCTTCCTCCTTGTTTCTCGCGCAGAATTGCTTTGAGCTCTGGAGATAACTTAATGTCATGTACGTGGTGCCATACAGTAGTCTTGGGTACAGACAAAACAGAGACGAGCTCGTTGATACTATGACCACTTCTACGTAACTCTCGAAGTCGTTTTATGCTAGTTTTGGTGTGAACCTTCACACAACAAATTATATCATAAGTTGAACCATCAACATACTTCTGAGTTGACAACATTAGTTCTAATTAGGAACGCCAAAAACCCCTATCGGGATTATTTAGTAGTACTAAGACTGCACACCCAATAGTTCAACCAAACGTGGACGGTCAAAACCGACAACTAACTCTCCATCAATTAAAGTTACAGGCACTCCCATCTGACCTGATTTCTCAATCATTTCCTGCCGGCGAGGCAAATCGGAGGCGACATTGTAGTCAGTATATTCAACATTGTTTTGTTTGAAGAATTCCTTGGTAGCATTGCAATAAACACAGCTTGGCGTTGAATATATTTCTACTTTTTTTCCGCCAGAGGCGGATCTGCCTTGGGCAGACATTTTGACTTCCATGGGTAATTTTAATTAGTTTTAAGTTTCTGAATTTTATCATATTGAGATAAAGTAAAGCAAATTTATAGTAAAATTGGCCTCAGAAACTAAAAAATCGCGAGATTAATTTAGTGGCAGAATAATTGCCCAAACAAAAATTGCAAAGCAATTTTTGAACGGGTAAACTTCCTTTACCCTTACAAATTTGCGGAATTGGTTCAGTGGTAGAACAGTTGCTTCCCAAGCAACAAACACGAGTTCAATTCTCGTATTCCGCATTTAATTGATACCCAAACGTCATTTAACAATAACTAAATAGTAAGCTAGAATTAGCAAGATGAAACATGTTATTAAATCCCAACAGTTCAACAAAAAATTTATTAATTCTATTTTTTCAATCGCAGATAAATTAAAAAAGAAAACCGAATCTCCCCTTAAAGGGAAAATAATGGCCTCATTGTTTTATGAACCGAGCACTAGAACTCGGTTTTCTTTTGAATCAGCCATGCTTCGACTGGGTGGAAGTGTAATTACCACAGAGAACGCAAGAGAGTTTTCTTCGATAGCTAAAGGTGAAACATTGGAGGATTCAATTCGAGTGATAAATAACTATGCAGACGTAATTATTTTACGTCACCACGAAGAAGGGTCATCACAGCGAGCTTCTTTGGTTTCAAAAATTCCTGTGATAAACGCTGGAGACGGAATTGGTCAACACCCTACACAAGCTTTACTTGATCTCTATACAATCAAAAAGGAGTTTGGAGAAATTGATGAGATTACCATTGCGTTTGTAGGAGACTTAAAACATGGAAGGACAATTAGATCTCTTGCCTATCTTTTGGGAAAATATAGAAGAGTAAAAATCTACTTCGTTTCTCCGAAAGCTTTAAGGGTTGGAAATGATATAAAAACTTATCTCAATAAACATAAAATAAGATACTTTGAAATTGAAAATTTGGAGTCTATAATTAACAAAATTGATGTTTTATATCAGACAAGAATCCAAAAAGAAAGATTTAAAAATATTAAGGATTACAAAAGATTCAAGGGATGTTATCAAATAAATATAAAATTGGCTGATAGAATGAAGCTAAAATCTATTATTATGCACCCTTTACCAAGAATTGATGAGATATTACCTGAGGTCGATATTTCCCGAAAAGCAGTCTATTTCAAGCAGGCTGAATACGGACTACTAATTAGAATGGCTCTACTCAAATATTTACTTAGTTGATCTCTAGTAATTAATAATTACCTGAAAAGATTCTTAAACCATTTCCCTATTTTCCCCAAGACTCCTGAAGTGGTGGCATTTTGAGAAGCGACATTCTTTGGCTCTACAATCAAAATGATCTCTTCACCGGGTTTTTTAACATCATACTTTTCTCTGATTTCTTTTTCCTGGCCCTCTTCTGTTTTAAGGTTTTCAATATTTTTCTCCAGTTCTGCCTTCTTAAGGTTGGCGGAAGTCAAATTTTCCTCAATTTTTTTTAAATTTTCACCACTTTCTATCTGTTTACTAATCACACCAACACTTCCTTTAACTAAAAAGATAGCGAGCAGAGCAAATAAAAGCAGGGCCCACCCTGAATAGGTTACTTTTCTAAAGTTTCTCTTTTTCCTGAATTCATGCATGATTATGAAATCCGAAATTCTAAATTTGAAGCACGAAATTAATATTTATTATATAATACAATAACTTAATAATGCTTTTTGAGAAAAAGAATAAAAAGAAAATTCAGATTATTTGGACAATTCTTGTCATTCTGATAATAGTGAGTATGGTTTTGCTCTATTCCCCCATATTTTTTTGAGTAATATGTTTATTCGCTTCGCATCATTTTCAAAAACACATCATGGGGGATATTGACTTTACCTCCCGCTTTCATTCGTTTTTTTCCTTTTTTTTGCTTTTCCCTAAGTTTCATTTTGCGGGTAATATCTCCACCATACATATGCTGTGTAACATCTTTTTTGAGAGCCGAAAGAGTTCTTGAAGAGATAATCCGTCCGAGTGCCTTGCTCTGAATTTTAGTCACAAACATCTGCCGAGGCAGTACAGAAAAAAGCTTTTCTGTTGCCTTTTCTGCCTCTTCCCCCACGAGACGCCTTGAAACTATTCTGGTAAAAGCAGGGACTATTTCATCTGCGACCAAAACGTCGAGCCTGACAACATCTGCTTCTTTTAGACCAGTTATTTCATAAGAAATAGAAGCGTACCCACTAGAAACACTTTTTAACCGGTCAAAAAAATTGCGCATAAGCTCTCGAAGCGGCATCTCTAAAACAAGATTACTGCGTCCGCCTCCAAAACTTTCCGTGTGAACTACGTTTGCTTCATGATCATAGAGTAACTGCATAATCGCGCCCAGATATTCTGTGGGGGTTATTAGCGTAACACGTGCCCATGGTTCATTAATATTTTGTATATTTGACTCTTCTGGAAAAAAGACGGGCGAATAAATAGTTTGTTTCTTTCCATTTTTTAGTACCACTTCATAGGTGATACTGGGGAGCGTAACTATTAGTTCCAGGTTAAATTCACGTCTTAATCTTTCAGTAATAATTTCCAAGTGAAGCATTCCAAGAAATCCACACCTAAACCCACGTCCAAGCGCGCCTGACGATTCTTCCTCATATGAAAATGATGAATCAGAAAGACGCAGACGTGAGAGTGCTTGCGTAAGTAGGGTAAAATCATCCTGACTTTCTGGATAAACCGAGGCCCACACCACAGGCCTAGGGCTCATATAACCTTCTAGAGGCGGATGTCTGTCACCAAAGCGGGCAATGGTTTCTCCCACTGATGCGATACCGGGCTCTTTTATCCCAGTTACTATGTAGCCAATCTCCCCAGAAGAAAGCTTATCTGCCGACACTTCTTCTGGGGAAAATATGCCGACTTCTATGGGTATAAAACGCTCTCCTGCCACCTGAAAGATCAATGGTTCACCTTTTCGGATTTCCCCATTTACAACCCGTACGAAGACAATAACACCTGTATGATTTGAATATTTGAAATCAAAAACTAGAGCTCTAAAAGGTTTTTCATCTGTTAATTCGCTTTTTGGAGGAGGTATTCTCTCTACAATTGCTTCAAGTAATTTCTCTACACCTTCTCCTGTTTTCCCCGAAACTTCCATAATATCTCCACTTTCTATGTGGAGAAGATTTGCAACCTCCTCTTTAACTTCCTTTATACGCGCCAAAGGAGAATCGATCTTGCTTATAACTGGGATAATCACAAGTCCTGTTGCCTCTGCCATTGTGAGCACCGATAGCGTTTGTGCCTGCACCCCCTGAGTAGCATCCACTAATAGAATAGAACCTTCTACAGCTTTAAGGGCTCGAGAAACTTCGTACGAAAAGTCTATATGCCCTGGAGTATCTATCAAATTCAAAACAAAATCAGTTGGTACCAAGGGGAGCCCTTGAGAATTCTTTAAGGGCTCCCCTTGGTATCTATAGTGCATTCTCACAGGTTGCATCTTTATAGTAATACCTCGCTCTCGTTCCAACTCCATTGAATCAAGCACTTGCTCTCGCATCTTGCGCTTTTCAACAGTGTTGGTAATTTCAAGCATCCGATCGGCCAGAGTGCTTTTCCCATGATCTATATGAGCAATTATGCTGAAGTTGCGAATATTTTTCATTTGTTTACATTAGCAGATTCGCCTGCCTGCCGGTAGTCAAGTATCATTCGTATATTAGTATATTTATTACACGACTTGTGAGTCGGGTGAAATTGCCTTAGCCTTCCAGAATCTGGCATGAATCGCTTTTCTTATTTCCTGTAATTCCCCATTTTTGAGTAAACGTAAAACTATTATCCATGCGGCTATTCCGCAAATCCCTGATAGAAATCCCTGTAGAAAAACTCCTGAAAATTTTTCCAAGGAAAAAATTAAATCAAAGGCGCGCAGAGCAAGATATATAACAAAACCCATTATTACAGAAGCAGAGAATACTTGGAAAAAGGTCCTTAGCAAGATGACGTTCATATTCGGGTTTTGTCTTGCAAATTGCCTCCACATAAGTAACCCTTCTAAAATTGATCCAAAAGTAAAACCCATAGCAAGCATGAGTATTTCTACACCCCCTAGGTCTGCCACCTTAAACAAACTTTCAATAAAATACCTGAATGAATCAATATGATTAAATAAGTAAACAAAAATATAAGAGGAAAAAACTATCGTGGCTCCCGATATAATACTTATATAAAACGGCTTGCCTGTAGCTCCTCTTGCATAAAGGCCTCGGACAAAAAGAAGTATAAGCCCTTGGAATACTAGAGATATTGAAAACAAAGCAAGGGTGGCAGCAGTGAGCCTCGTATCAGTCCAATCAAATTTGCCGGCGCCGAGAATTACGCGTACCAGATGCGCCCGCAAGACAATAAAAAAGACCATGACAGGCACGGACCAGAAAATGATATGGCGAGCTGATGATAAAATTTCAGAAAAAAATTTTTCTTTTTCCCCAGAAGAAAAAAGCCGCGAGAGCGTAGGAAATGCAGCCAGAGAATAACTAACGCCAATAATTGAAAGTGGAACAGATTGAAGATTAAAAGCTAGACTAAATACTGATACTGAACCGACAGACATTAGCGAGGCTAGCGAAAGAAGAAAGAATATTGCTATATGATTTATAGAAAGTGTAATTGTTCTTGGTAATGAAAGAATAATTAATTGTCTGACTTTTTTAAAATCCGGAGCAAAAGTAAGTTTTGGTAGAAGTTTCAAGTGAATAAGAGAAGGAAGTTGTATTGCCATATGAAGCAGTGCTCCGAGTACAACCCCCCACGTAAGACCCTGCAGTCCAAAGTTGGGATAGAGAAAAATTATGCCTAAAATAATACCAAAGTTGTATAAAAGAGGACTAAGTGCATAGATAAAAAAACGATTACGGGACTGCGTAAGCGAACCAAATAAATTAGATATGCCTAAAAGTATCGGTGAAAGCAGAAGAATTCTTGAAAGTCCGATTAAACTCTCACTTTGCGCACTAAATCCTGGAAATATTTTAGAAAGAATTGTAGGTAATAAAAAATATACTACTGCGCTTGCTGCGATAATCAGAAGTAAAAAAATACTGAAGACACTGTCCAGAAATTTCCTTACAAACACTTCCCCCTTTTTTTCTTCTTCAACAAAAAAAGGAATGATAACCGATATTGAAACTAGCGAACCAATAGTAATAAAAAGAAAATCAGGAATTCTAAATGCGGCGTAATAAAGATCCAGGGAAATATTTGCCCCGAGATAATAAGCTAGAAGCTTATCTCGGACTAGTGCCAGAACTTGAGAAAGAAGGGCAAAAAAACCTAAAAGATATGCCGCCTGATGCAGACCTGAAATCTCCTTACTCAAAAATGAGAGGATTTTATTTACCATGGTTAAGGGTATATTATATTACCTAATTTTTCTGCTCCAGAGGCAGTTTTTCCCTGTTTTCAGGTCTTGAAGTTATCGGAGGTTTAGCGTTTGAAAATGGATCCTTTCCAGCCTGTATGTTAGATAGAATAAGTTTTATTTCCTGATTGTCAGGGTTTGTCTTTTCAATGTCTTCAAATTGTTTTTTAGCTTCCTCTTTTTTGCCTACCTGCCAGTAAGAAAGCCCCAGGAAATATTTGGCATTAGCGTAATCCGGCACAAGTATTATTGCATTCTCAAACGCATTTATCGCTCCATCCCAGTCTCTCTCATTGTATTTGAGTATACCAAGCTGAAAGAATAGACCGGGGTTGCTGGGTGTGAGAAGTAGGGTTGTTTCAAGAGAAGCAGTTGCCTTAGCGAGATTCCCTTCTGATACTTCAATCTGAGCCAATAGAAAATGTGCTTCTGCATAGTTAGGTTTTTCTGAAATAGCTTTGTTGACATAATCTCTTGACCCACTGAGGTTGCCCACTGAAGCATCCAATCTTGCAAGAAAAATAAATATTGAAGGGTTATGAGGATTTCTTGCAAGCGCTTCTTCATAATTTTTTTTGGCATTCTCATATGATCCGGGGATACTAAGCGGAGGCGGAACCAAAACAGAATATACTCTGGCAAGAGAGAGCCAGTTTTGGTATTCATTGGGATCGAGTTTGGTTGATTTTATTGCGCCATTTATGCTTTGCACCAGAACTTTCTGAAATTCATTTCTTATAGATTCGGGGTCTGCATTTTGGCGATTTAGTATGGAGCTCATTTTAATTATTCCAATTTCAGAAAGCCCGCGATAATAAATATCAGAATCCCATAACTTAATTGCCTTATCTATTCTTGCTTCCGCCTTTTCAATATTTCCATTTTCTTGATAACCCAAAATACTTTTCTGAAAATTAACCAGTGAAGCAGATTTTCTTATAGTTCCATAAAGAAGAGAGACGGAACCGATAAGAAGAGCAATTACAGCTAAAACCGCAACGAAGGAAAGTTTGGGGAAATTTGAAAGTAGTAATTCTTTTTTTTGCAGAAGACCATCTTTAAATAAAATGGCGGCAAAAAGGCCGGTGAAAAAGAAAGCCAGAATAAAGATCGTGATTGTCGGAGTGTAAACAAATAATACTACCCAAATAAATAGAGCAACTAAAAAAGAGGAGCCCCGCAAATATTTTGAGAAAATATCGGCAGAGGAATCAAAAAGGGCTTTTGATCCCAGATAAATAAAAAACCCAATAAAAAAAACCCAAGACAATATTCCCAAGAGGCCCGTGGTTGCAAAAAATGTTGTAATATGACCAATTCCGGAATTAAAATCTGTATTCCAAAAAATAGTTTCATTGATTCCATCAGGTTTATACTTGAGCCAATCAAAAGAAAAAGTGTTCGGGCCGCTACCGACCAAAGTATTATCTTTTAAGGAGTTCTTTACTACTTGAAATGTTGAAGTCCAAGACGGGCGCACTTCAAGATTTGTAATTTTTGCGGTTTTAGAAATCTTATCTCCTAGTGTCGTACCAAAGAAAATAAACAGTAGTGATAAGGCGAGTAATAAAATAGAGGTGTATGAAATTTTCCTTTTTGGTTTTTTTTCCTGAAAATCAGTCGATGAGGTATTTTTCTTAGAATCAAATAAAAACAAATAGATGAGTATTATCGCCGCGAAAATCGCCAGAATGACCCAAATTGTTGAGAAATTTACAACACAAAGAAAGATCAATGAAAGAAAGAAAACAAAATAACTGATGACTCTTACCCTCTTATCAATAGGCAGCATTTCAAGAGTAATAATAGAAAGGAGGGTGCTTGCACCGAAAAACACCGCCAAGTCATTCCAATTTCCGATTAAATTGGACGCGGAGTTAGTGAAAATTCCAAATGATAAAGCGCTGGCGCCGGCAAATATTCTTATGAGCTGAAACAAGGCCACAATAGCGAAAGAAGCAAAAAAGGCCAAATATGCGTAAAAAATTTTCTCATTTGATTTAAACAATTGGCTTGTTAAAAAAAGAAGCAGTGCCCCCAGAAGCAAAAATACAGTCGTTCCGGCTTCAAAAGGTAAACCCAGAAATCCTCTGCTAAAATTGCCATTTATTAATGTAGATAGAAGAAATACTATGGGAATTATAATCACAGAAAGAAAAAACAAGTTATTTGGAATTGTTATTTTTCCTTCTTTAATAATTGAAATAAGGTAAACGATAAATATGACCAAAATCGCAACCGATATTAGAAGCCCTTTGCCTAATTGATATGGGAAAAACCTGGAGGGTATAAAAAAGAAAGGCAAAATTACCAAAAAAACACTTAAAATAAGAAAACTAATTTTTTCTAAGCTCCATTTTCTTGATTTAATTTCTATTATATGTTCATCCATACTTATTAATTAAGTTAATTTTAATATCTAAATTATATCAAATAATTCATAGGTTAGATTGTGGAAAAATTTTATAATTAAAAATTTGCAATTAAATTATTTTTTGGTATAATTTTTGGACTTGTGTCGGATAGTTGCTGCCAATTTTGTCTACCATAGGTAGTTACAAAATTGAGCATCCCGAGCGAAGTCGAGGGGTCGCCCTTCGAGAAAACTCAGGGTACTCGATTTTGCACTATGCATGGTGGGCAAAATCGGTAGAGGAAAGTCCGAACACGCCCCCGGCTTTTGGCCGGTGGAGAAAGGTAACAGCTCCGAGGGCCAAAAGGTACGGAGCTCCGACTGTAACGTCGGAGGTAATACCTGTCTGGAGCAATCCACGAGGTGCGAACAGAGATGTTTTCGAGCGAAAGCGAGAAAACATCCAGCCCCACTTTTGAGAGATTGAAAGTTCAATAATTCAAAAGTGGGGCTGGATGAGTTCTGTAGTAATACAGAAAGTGAAACAGCTAAACCCTTACCCGCGTGCAAGGCCGTACCGAGCTCTCGTTTACAAGGGCTCGGAGTGCCGCTTCAGGTTAACAGCGATGTTAATCGCAGATAAATAACTATCGTCCCCCACTTGCAAATAAGTGGGGGGAACAGAATTCGGCTTATAGACACAAGTTAATAAATGGAAAAATCCCGCGAAAGCGGGATTTTTCCATGATACAAGGTGAGACCTTGTATGGAACCTTATCACATTCAGTGGATTGATTAAATTTATAATCTATCTCATTTTGTTTAATTTTTGTTTAATTTTTGTTTAACTTATTTAATTTTACCTATTACCTATTTTAACGCGACCGCCTATACTTAGGTAAATAAATTAAAATAATTTTTTTAAGAATGTCTTTAATTAAGACCTACCAATCACAATCCAAAATTTTCTTTTAAATTCTTGTCACTCTCAATTTCGTCAGCGACTATATATAGAACATTTTTCCCTAGTTCAAAATCTGTTTTTAGAAGAAAAATCAGATCTTCACAATCATATGGGTAAACCCAAACGCTGTTTTGTAAACGGATAAAGCCAATTTTCACCAAACATTTTCGCAGCAAATCCCTAGTCCCCTTTCTTTTTTCCAATATATCGAAAACTATCAGCCGCCACTTCCCGTCCCACCGTCTTGGCTTAGAAATTTTGAAATTTTCTAATTCAAGAAATCGTAAAGCCTTTTTTCCTTTATCTGTAACACAAAAATATTTTTTGCTGTCTTTTTTTACATATTTAATAAAGCCCTTTTTAATAAGTCGATTTATTGCGTTATTTAAAGTGAATTTAGGATTCTTCTTTTTGTTTCTGTAAAAAGGGCGCATTATCTGAAGCGCGTTTGGTGCAAGTAGAGCAACGCTCAATAATCCAGCAGTTAATATCGTGCCTAGGATTATTCTTTGTACATTAACCTTTCTCCTGTCCCTTCTGACCTTTTTTTCAATTTCTCCCATATTATAGTTTCTGATTAAATCACGCGTATTTTAATCAATATTTTAGATAATAGCGCGGCTTTTACCCAAAATCAAGCGACCGCTTGATTTTGGGTAATTTTAGATTTTAAATATTAGGTAAGGTTTTGGGTAAAGAAGTAAAGATAGGATAAGTAAATTTTTAGGTAAGGTTAGAGACTAAAGGTAAATGCCAATTTAAATTGTTACCTGAATATTAATCCGCCGAGGAAGCGTAAGCCGCCGAAGAACCTTAAACCTGTTGTTGATGGTGGAGGAGAAATTGAAGAGGGTGGCGTTGCTACCGCCTCCGTATACTCCACCAAAGCCCAAATGGTAGAGAAAAACATATCAGGATCAGCATCCGTTACATTCACTCCGGCAATCATCGTGTCTAAAAGCGCGGGCGTCCAAGCTCCGCCAGCTTGTGGGTCAGTATAGGAAGTTAAACGATAGCTTCTATTAAAAGCACTATCTTGGTTTGTTTGCCAAGTAGTGTCATCGTGCGTAGTAGAGCTTCCGCTTGCAGTCGTGCCACCTGATTGAGACTTTATCTGTGGTGTCCATGCGCCAGAAGCGGCTGTTTCAGGGTGCTGGCGAGTTCCTACGTGAACCAGAGTGATAGTGTCATTTGAAGCCCCACCAGCACTTGACCAAGATTCAAAATTATAGTTGGCCGGAATATTGGTATCCACTTCAATGTAATCTGTAGCATCGTTGGGTGTTACTTCGTCAATATCGGCAAAGCTTCCAAGTGTTTCATCAGCATCTCCCGCCGAATCCGGTTGCATATGAATAATTCCTCCGGCTCCAGGTAAGGAAGTTTGGGAAGAACCTGAAGTATTGTTTATGGCAAGGTCATCAAAATACCAAATTCCCGAAGTGTGGGCTTCGGTGTTGCCGTTGCCTACGAAATAAAACTGGTCTTGAGCTTTGCTTATACTCCTAGTGGAAGAACCAATATCTAAAACACCATCCACATACAAATTTACAACGTGGCTACCGGCCGCCACAGTCGTATCGCTTTCAAGCTCAATTCGATACCATACACCCGTGGAAAGGGTCGAGCCCGTGCCGATTGAGCCATCTTCATCAACTAGACTTAATTGCCCGGCATTATCTATCTTTGCCCTTATGTTTATGCTGGCATCGTCATTACCACTCAACATAAAAGAATTGACGGCAGGCGGCAGGGTTTCAAAATATACATAGGCACGGAAAAACGAGTGTGCGCTTCCTATAAACGGGATGATATAGCCGCCCCTTCGTGAATTGCTACCAGTCAAGGCCACTTTTAGAGAATTAACCCCTGTCCTTTTCGTGGTAGTCTCAATCGCTCCGGCCGCAATCCATTGATTATATTCCACGTCCTCGGCGGTGCTTCCTAATTCAAAACCCGAAGACCAAATGCGTGCCGCTTCAACTAATTTTGGAGCACTTAGGTTGACTAATAAAATAATAAATAAGATTGCTATAAATTTTTTCATGGTGTTGTTTGATTAGTATTACTTGTGTCGGAAGGACTTGTGTTTGAACTTACATTATTACTCTCACTACTGCTATTATCTTGACTTGTATCATCTGGAACCGTTGCCGGGGGTATTTGAGTAGATGCGGGATCTCCAGTAGTAGTTCCCTGATCAATTGGTGCTAAAGGATCGGGCGCGGTCGGATCAGTATCCGGAACTGGGTTCAAGGGGAGAGTCGTGGAAGCATTTGGATCTGGATTTGGGTTTGGGTTTGGGTTTGGGTTTGGGTTTACTGGTGGAGTGGTTGATGCGTTTGGATCAGCTCCGACGCTCGGGTCATTGCCCGAGGTCGGAGTCCCGACCACTGGGTGCGTCGGGAGTGAATTATAATTGGCCGAAGGAATAGCCGGATCTTCATTTGAATCATAATCCCCCACACGTCTGGCAACTACAATCCAATCGAATACCACTCCGGCATCATTTGAACTTGGACTTCTGACTTCAAAACCAAATTGTGTTTTTTCATATACATAGAGCGGACTCTCTACAGCCATTACCGGAGTGACCACAACTCTCATCGGCGCATCAGGATCAATAAGTGAGGCAAAGCTTTCATCAAAGCGGATGCGTGCATATGCCCCCCCATTGCCTGTAACCAAAACATCACCTCCGGAAACAGTGATTTCTTGTCTTGAACTCTGGAGATTGTAAGTTTCATAATTGACGTTATCAGTATCTTGGCTTACGACTCGCAGTTTTGAAGCGCTTGCAAGCATGCTTGTTGTAGAATCCCAGAGCGAGGTGGCGAGAGAAGAAACAAATGATGTTGCTACCTGCCAAATGTTTCTAATTCCACCCGAAATCTGGTTAATGACATTGGAGTAATATGCGTTAAGGGTTGGTGTGGATGTGGCCTGCGCCAGATTGCCGGTAATGTAAACGGGATTTACCAAAACAAGAATTTTGTCGGTCGTAGTAGAAGTTCCGTCAAATGCTTCAAGAGCAATACCAACAACATCTCCGGTGCTAGTTGCTCGCATACCGACCCCAGCAACACTAGATGAAGTAATTTTGTCACCAACATTAATTGGTCCGTTTTCAGCGGAAACTTTTGCCGGCACACGACCGAGCAGAGCGACGGGAATATCATTACTTTTTTCTAATTTGTAATCGGTAATATCCGGAGCAAGCGTGCCGATAATACCGGGCTTTGTGGAATAAATACCGACAAGATTATTCTGGTACGGCAAAGATGACTTTTCTACTTTTCCCGCTTCAATGGAAGAAAGTGTAATTAAATCACCCGGTTCGTAGTCACTTTTGGTTCCAACAACAGTAAACGCTTCGGCATAGTCAGCACCTGCTGAAAGCGTTCCATCGTAGGCAACATCGCCATCGGAATCAACCGTGAATCTTCTATTTATGACATCGCCTGAAGTCGTGGCAATAGTAAATATATAAGTGTTATTTACTGGCTGGTCAGCCACAATGACCACGTCAGCATCTGGCGTAGTTGTACCAATTCCCACCAACACAAGACCAGGAGACGAGCTTGAATTAGTTTCAAATATAATGTTGCCTGCCGCGCTATTTCCAAGTTCAACAACACTTGTATTTTTATCAACAAGAATAAGAGGAGATGATGTGCCGACACTCAAAAGCGCTCTGCCATTGGGTGTTGATGAACCCACAGAGAAGGCTCCGAGAATTGAAGATGTGGCGGTTGTAGAAGTTGCCAAAAAGAAGTCAGCCGCCACCCCACCTTGAACTGTTAACTTAGAGAATGGTGTTGTGGTACCAATACCAATATCCCCAGATGGGGTGATGTACATTGCTGGCATTGTTGAAGTTGCAAATGAAGTATGTGAGGATGTAGCCAAAGCAAATGCGCCGCCGACATTGCTGAGAACCCAGTGATTTACTCCCGCTCCGTAGCTTAGAGCTAACTGCGGACCGGTGGAGGAAGAAATTGTTAGGTTCCATTTAGGAGTTGTAGTTCCAATACCGACATAATTTGTAAATGATATTCCACCCGTGACAGTTGATGAAGCAGTTGAAAGGAAGCCATTGGTGAATGCTAGGGTTGTTGAGGTTGCCTGTTCGTTAGTAGAGAGTTTGGTAAAAGGAAAAGCAAAAGTCATGGAGGAAAGATAATCTGTACCAGCCACAGCAGCAATGACTGAACCGTTTGAGTTGGTTTTGAGTAATGATGAAGTGATGCCAGAGATTGCTAGTCCTGTAGTTGTGGCTGCTGTGCCTGTAGCGTTTTGAAATGTGAAGTTTTGGAGAGTAGTCGAACCATTTGCAACTAAATTAGTAAACGTGCCGATTGGAGAATTGATTGCTCCAGAAAAAGTCACATTGCCCCCTGGGTCTATAGTTAGTGCAGAAACAGATGAAGTTGCAAATGTTGTCGGTGAAGCTGTAGCGATATAAAAGAAGTTGCCAAGAGATCGCTGTGTCCAATGATTGGAGGTGGCTGAACCATCTGAAAGAGCAAACTGCGGTCCGGTAGATTGAGCAACTTGCAGTTTCCATTGTTGCGTTGTGGTGCCTACTCCAACATTACCGCTTGCATTCACAGCAAGAGCATTAGTTGATCCGGCTAAAACGCGTAATGGTTCAACTGTAGCAGAGCTTCCAGTTTGAATATATAAGAGTCTCCCTACACCATCTGCTGAAGCATCGGTTGTCAGAGAAAATAATTCACTTGCTCCCGTACCGGTTCCCCAGTTAAAGGCTGTTGTCTTATCAGTCATACTCAAAGAAAGATTGTCTGTTGGATTAGAGAGAGATGACCATGATGTTCCGCTAATGCCTATGCAGCTGCCATTCATTGCAAAACATCCGGCTGTTAAGTTAAAACCGACATCTGATGTTGAGGTTGCCGAACCGGAAATATTTAAACCTGAAAGAGTTGTGGTGCCAAATCCTTGAGCAGAGACAGTAAGAAACTTTGTAGCATTTGAAGAAGAAGCAACTTCAAAAACTGGATTGGTTTGTCCGCCAGTTGCCTGAACGGAGAGCTTTGCTAAAGGTGAGGTTGTCCCAATTCCTACTTTACCATCTCCATCAATTACTAAACGATCATTCAAACCAAGCAATGTTGAAGAGGAAATTTTAAATTTACCTGAATCGGATATATCCGTGCCGATTGTCCAAGCAAGCTGAACTCCGGCAGTTGAACTTGCGGTTAATCCTATCGCAGAATCGCCGTTTGCTTTGAAGATATCTAGGTTAGCAATTGGACTGGTCGTCCCGATGCCGACGTTGCCGTCGCTTAAAATCCTCACCCGTTCCGTATTACCAGTGGACAAAGCCAATGACCCTGTGGAATTACCAGAAGCTGTTAATGTAACTAAATTATCTACATCGGTACCATCAGCTTGTTCGTTTACTATAATAAACAAACCTTGTCCAGTATCCGCGCTATCTAAGAAAGATGCAACCACACCAGCACCAGAACGTTGTACATCCAACTTGTAACTCGGCCCCGCCGTCCCTATCCCGACGTTGCCGCCGAATATAGCTGTGTTCGCTACTCGAAGGTCAGTAGTGGAAGCCAGACCTGAAACATAGAGATTTGTTGTTGTGGCAGAAGTTCCCGTTGCATTTGTGTATGTGAAATTCTGCAGAGTAGTGGAACCCAGATTTAGCATCTGCCCTGTAGTTGTAGCGCCTCCAAAGATGGTTAAGCCTGAACCAGTTGTGTTGCCTCCAATAGTAGATGAAGCTAAGGAGTAGAAACCTCCTTTGAAACCAATAATAGTGGAAGTAGCATTGTGTGTTCCCCAGTCAGTTCCTGTGGTGTATGGGAAAGCAAATGTCATGGAGGAAAGATAATCAGTGCCAGCTACAGCTGCAATGACTGAACCGTTTGAATTTGTTTTAAGTAGTGATGAGGTGATTCCAGAAATTGCTAGGCCTGTGGTTGTGGCAGAAGTGCCTGTGGCATTAGTGAATGTGAAGTTTTGGAGAGTGGTGGAAGCATTTGCAACTAAATTAGTAAACGTGCCAATTGGAGAATTAACAGCGCCTGAAAAAGTAACGTTACCACCTGAATCAATCACTATGGCAGAAACCGATGAGGTGCTAAATGATGTCGGAGAGGCGGTTGCCAGATAGAACCTTCCGTCCAGATTTCTTTGCGTCCAGATGTTATGTGTTAGAGATGCGTCAGTCAGAGCAAGTTGAGGCGCAGTTGAAGAAGAAACTGTCAAAGTCCAGCCGGGAGTAGATGTGCCGATACCGACTTTTCCGACATCAGCGGCATCAGATTGAGTAATTACCATAGTTTCAAATGGTGTCGCGAAAGAAATAGTATTGCCGGTTGTCGCATCGGTTCTTCCACCAATGCTGGCTCTTTGAGTACTGCCTCCATAAAATCTTATTCTGCCCAAGACTGATGTGTCTGTTGTATCTACTAAATCCAAGGTGCCAAAAGAAGATCCACTTACAACAATCCCTTCTAGGCCATTACTGATTACTGATAGTGGAGCGTATGGTGAAGTGGTTCCAATCCCGACTTCTCCCGTCGTGCCATTTATTGTGAACGCTGTGTTGCTTGAAGTTGAAAGTGAGGTGGGCGAAGCGGTTGCCAGATAAAAATTCCCTCCTGAATTTCTCTGTGTCCAGATGTTTGAAGTCGCTGATGCGTCAGTTAGAGCAAGTTGGGGTGCAGTGGATGATGAAAGAGTAAGAGTCCATTTAGGAGTGGTTGTGCCGATGCCGACGTTGCCGGTGTAATCAATCGTCATTGCCGTGGCTAACACTCCATTGGTTGCTGTGCGAAAACCCATCGCTCCTGTATCAATATCGGAGTTGGTGGCATAAACGATAATGTCGGCCATCTCGTCATACACTTCCGAACCTTCATGATTTCCAAACCTAAGAACACCTACTGGATTTCCCTCACCGAAATTACTCCCGGATTCGCCCACCGCCTCTATGACAGCTGCTCGGTTGCCATAAGTGTTAAATATTGTCAAACCTAAATCATTGGTGTCCAGAGATGTCAGTTTCGGCGCCGCCGTCCCGATGCCGACGTTGCCGCTGCCGTCAATAACAAACCTGTCATTTGTCCCAAGAACTGTTGATGAAGATATTTTGAACTTGCCGGAGTCAGAGAGATCTACTCCAGCAATCCAATCCAGAGTTACTCCTGCAGTTGAGCTTGCGCTGAATCTGGCAGCGCCGTCTGTATTAGTGCCAAAGAGGGAGAGCAAGGTTCCGGTAGCATTCTGGTATGTGAAGTTCTGGAGGGTGGTGGAAGAGAGTGCAAGAAACTCTCCCGTAGTGGTAGCTCCTCCAAAGATTGTAAGCCCTGATGCGGTAGTGTTGTTACCAATAGTAGAGGAAGCAAGTGAGTAGAAACCTCCTTTGAAACCTAGAATAGTGGAAGTTGCATTGTGTGTTCCCCAGTCTGATCCTGTGGTATATGGGAAAGCGAATGTCATGGAAGAAAGATAATCAGTGCCAGCTACAGCGGCAATGACTGAACCGTTTGAATTTGTTTTAAGTAATGAGGAGGTGATGCCAGAGATTGCAAGGCCTGTGGTTGTTGCAGATGTACCGGTAGCTGTGGTAAAGGTGAAGGATGAAAGTGTGGATGAAGCTGGAGCAAGGAAACCATTGAGGAATGCAAGAGTGGTGGAAGTGGCGTTCTCACCTGAACTTAGAGTAGTGAATGGGAAGACAAAACCTGGAGCAGATGAGAGGGTGCCGTTGGTTAAGGTAAGATTTGCTCCGACTGTAAGAGGCACTAATGCTCCATTAGGTGAAGCGTATGGAATCTGGGAAGAAAGTGAGGTGACTGCAAGGTTGGTTGTAGTTGCCTGCGTCGTGGTCGCATTAGTTCCTGTAAAACTTTGCAGAGTCGTAGACCCGACAACAAAGAGAGCTCCCGCGCCGTTAAAGGATGAGGTGGCAGTGTTGCCAAAGTATGCATTGCCAGCATTAAAGACAGTAGTACTAGCTTGACCAATGTTAAGAAGTGAAGGAAGAGAAAGTGTCCAGGTTCTACTAGTTGATAAATCTTGTGCTCCGGCAGAGGAAGTAATTTGGTTGGTTGTGCCATTAATGGTAATGGTGGTAGCGGGAGTAACATAGTCAGTTCCTCCTGTGGCAGCAATCAGGGCTCCCCCGGAAGAAGTCTTTACCAGAGCCGAAGAAATGGAAGAAACTGCCAAATTGGTTGTCGTAGCTGCTGTTCCAGTTGCTGTATTAAAGGTGAAAGCTTGAAGTGTGGTTGAAGAAAGAGCAAGCAATTGTCCTGTTGTAGTTGCTCCACCAAAAATTGTCAGACCTGATGCGGTAGTGTTGTTACCAATAGTAGAGGAAGCAAGTGAGTAGAAACCTCCTTTGAAACCTAGAATAGTGGAAGTTGCATTGTGTGTTCCCCAGTCTGATCCTGTGGTATATGGGAAAGCGA
>Ga0209542_10004681_pt1 | contig 27918 bp, 31 predicted proteins | sample RifCSPhighO2_01_FD_184028 | JGI IMG/M metagenome (GOLD analysis project Ga0209542, IMG submission 184028) | Soil microbial communities from Rifle, Colorado - Rifle CSP2_plank highO2_0.1 (SPAdes) (version 2) | ecosystem: Environmental > Terrestrial > Deep subsurface > Rock core/Sediment ...
ATCTCCATCAGCTTCAGTTTCACCTAGTGTATCTCCATCAGCTTCACCATCAATTTCTCCTAGCATTTCTCCCTCCCAATCTCCCTCCGCATCTGTATCTCCCTCTGCCAGTCCATCAGTCAGCCCTTCGGCTTCTATATCTCCAAGTGTCAGCCCATCAATTAGTCCTTCAGTCAGTCCAAGTGTTTCTCCTTCCCAATCTCCATCAGCTTCAGTTTCACCTTCCGCATCTGTATCTCCATCTGTAAGCCCGTCCGTTAGTCCTTCGGCTTCAGTCAGTCCAAGCGTATCTCCTTCGCAAAGCCCTTCGGCTTCAGTTTCTCCTAGCATTAGCCCGTCAATAGGAGGAAGTGCTTCACCCTCAGAGTCTCCATCAGTATCTCCGTCAGTTGTAAGCTCTGCTTCACCTTCGGTTTCTCCAAGTGTCAGCCCATCAATAGCAGGAAGCGCTTCGCCTTCAGCTGCAGGTTCTGCTTCACCCTCTCCATCACCCGCGAAAAGCGCTTCACCATCAGTTTCTCCATCAGCCGCTCCTTTTATTGCCGAATTAGCGCCATCCAAAGAAGCCCCTGTGCTAGCTAGAAATGCTGTGATCTTCAGGGAAACTGTATCTGCCGGGACTATTGGAGGAGAAGGTTTCTCTGCCGCGAACGCTCAGCAAAGAATCCCTACCTGGAATACCCCCGGCAGACCCAAAAAACCAAAGACCGGAACGTTTGGTTTTAACTTTCGAACAAAGGATCTGGAATACTGGAACGGGTCACGCTGGCTAAAGCTCCGGATGAGTCCCATTAGAACCCGCGATCCCGATCGTATTACATGAAGGAAGATGAATCAAATATGAAAATCAACAAAAATAGTTATATGTAGAATCTGGTCATATGATCGCGATCTGCTTCTAACGGGATGAAGAGGATAACACCAGATCGCATAGCTCGCGTATCGCACCATGACCGCCTGGGCGTGTCAGGACATGATCAGCTGCTTGCAGCACTTCGGGGTACGCGTCCGCAACCGCAACAGCGAAGCCTGCAATTTCAAAACAAGGCAGGTCGTTTATGTCGTTGCCAATGTATACCGCATTTGCGGCATTCACTTTTTTCCTGACCAGCAACTTTTTCAAAGCCTTGCCTTTGCCAAAAACATCAATTCCCTGTATCAACTCGACCCCCATCTTATCCGCCCGTAAGCGGACAACTGGATTGGGTTCCGATGACAGGATCACGAGATCAATCCCTCTTTTTCTCAAATCTTTTATCCGGATAGAATCTGAACGGTAAGAAGCTACTCCCTCAGCGCCGTTTTTCTTTGTCCATACGCGGTTGTCGGTGAAGACGCCATCAAAATCTGAAACAATAAGCTTGACAGAGGAGGGGATTGGTCTGCGTCTTGGTCCAACCCAAACCATTTCAAGTCCGCCAGCCGCGGCCAGATGTTCGTAGCGTGTCCAATCCTGGAAGTTGTCGATATCAACGGTGAAGCGCGGATCAATAATTATCGGGTAAATATTTTTTCCGCTCATAGAACCTTTGTGAATCGTTGCCGGACGGATCACGTCAACGTGGCCGGTCTGCCAGTAAACCGGAGGCAGAGTTTGCCGCGGCGCGTTGTACGGCTCGTCAATCCCGTTTATTTTTAGGAGATTTTTCATTGGACTGTTCTCATCTTTAACACGCCACATTTTGTAGGGATTTTGTCCCGCAGGAACAACGCCTCGAACACTGTCCGCGCCGGGATGGGAGAGAAGATTTTTTACAGCCTTATCTACCAGTCCGCGCGGACGAATCGGCGAAGTCGGGCGAAGTTGTACAACCACATCAGGTTTATAATTTTCGTGTTCGCTTAGCCATTCCAATGCGTGCTTAAAGACGGGAAGATCCGGGGTATTGTCTTTGGCGAACCTATAAGGTCGCATAAAAGGGGTTTCTGCGCCGAATTTACGCGCTAAGGCAGCAATTTCTTCATCATCCGTACTGACGATGATGCGCGTCACGGATTCCGATTGCTTAGCCGCGGCGATACTCCAGGCAATGAGGGGCCAACCCATGAAATTACGGATATTCTTGCGCGGAATAGATTTGCTTCCTCCCCGCGCCGGAATAATAGCCAGAACCTCAGTACCTCTTACCATGCTGTCCAGCCTCCGTCAATAACAAGATTGGCTCCTGTCATATAGGATGCGGCGTCAGACAGCAAAAATACTACAGCTGCGTTGTACTCATATTTCTTTGCCATACGTCCAAGCGTTGTTCGATATGAATACCTTTTTACAAATTCATCTTCGTGGTTATTGTAAACTCCGCCGGGAGTAAGAGTATTGACGCGGATATTTTTGCCTGCCCAGTAAGCCGCAAGGTAACGGGTTAGGCCTAAAACAGCGCTTTTACTAACGGAGTAAGTAACGGGTTTATAGCTTGTTTTGGCCTTTGGATTAGTTTTTTGATAAAGGCGCTGGTCAGGACCGACCAGCCCGTAGGTTGATGATATGTTCACAATACTTCCCTTATTCTGGGATATCATTGCTGGCGCAACAGCCTGCGCGCAGAGAAACATTCCGGTCAAATTTACCGCCATGCTCTTATTCCATAAGTCCAGAGGATAATCCTCAAATGAATTTGTATGTTCATTAGCATTTAAGTTTTCGAACTTAGGGTCAAGTCCGGCATTGTTGACCAAGCCGTCAATCCGCCCAAAGCGTTTCAAAGTCTTTTTTACTAAGGCGTTTATAGATTTCTTGTCAGTTACATCGACATGCGAACCCAGAGTTTGTCCGCCAGTTTTAGCGGCTATCTCTTTTGCTGTCTTTACTGCGCTATCGGCATTTATGTCAGCTATGATAGGAATTCCGCCGGATTCTGCAATAGCATTTGAGTATTGTTTTCCAAGCAATCCGGCGCCTCCGGTGACAATAATTACCTGTCCGTCTAACTTGAAACTCTTTAATATATTCGTCATGTTAGCTTAATTAATCTCTTTTCTTTTGCGGACTGTTTGGCGGCTAGTATTATGCGCAATGTTTGAATGCCGTCATCAAGGGAACATTGGGGTTGTTTACCCGATTTTATACATGATATGAATTGTTTCATTTCACTTACAAACATCAAATTTCGCTCGTTTTGACTTTTCATAAAATCCAACTGGATTATACCATTTTCCCCGACTATCCGGATGTAATGGGCAGGAGGTTTTTGCCAATAATCAAGGTGGACATTGCCGACAGCTCCTGATTTATAACTCAGTAGAATATCTGCAGTATCTTCAACGTCAATTTTTAATCCATTTTCTCTTCGCTTTGTTGCCAAAACACTTTCAGCCTCGCCAAGAAGAAATCGTAGATAGTCAAAAGGATGACATAGTGTAAGAAGTACACCTCCGCCTAACTGCGTCTTTGCGCTATAACTTTTACGATAATCTTCCCAGGGATGCCATGCAGGCAGATATTCACCCCAGTGCGCCTGAACGCTGACGACCTTACCAATCTTGTTTTTCGCAAGTTCTCGTTTTATTTTTAGTAAACCCGGATGAAATCGGAATTGGAACCCAACTTGAACTATTAAATTCTTCTTGCGAACTAATTTCCGTAATTCTTCAATACCATCTAAATTGTGCGAGATAGGTTTTTCAATAAATAAATGCGACCCCGCGCGGGCGGCGGCAAGCGCAACGTGCATATGCAGCGCTGTAGGATTAGAAACTATTGTCGCAATTGGCTTATGCGCTAAAGCCTTATCAAGATCAAATTCTTGCGGAATGTCAGCGATTTCGTCATCAGGCAGTGTACTTTTGCCGGTGCGGAAAAGCACAAAATTTTTATGCCCTAAAGCTCTTAAGTTTCGCAGGTGCCGCCGGCCTATTGAGCCAAATCCCGCTATCAAAATGGGGAAATCGACAGTCTTTTTCATAAACTTATCCTTAAGTCGTTAATATGTTCTAAGATCTTCAAATAATGTCCTTGAGTTTTAGTATTCATTTCAATAACCTCAGTAAATTTAATTGGGGAAAAAATACTCTGAACCCGCCTTAAGGTATCAACAGAATCAACATTGGCAGCACCTCTTACTCCTTTTTGTTTGGAAATTCTCCTTTCTATTTCATCACCGGGTGCAGTTAGTTGAAAAACTCGCATTGGCAGACCTTTCTGATCAAGAGAGTCTTTTAATACTCGTAATGGTTCTTTAAATTCACTTCTAGAAAAAGTACCCGCAATTACAACAGGAGCACCATCTCTGGCAAGTGCTTCTGTCCTTTGACACATAAGCGTGTAGCTTCTAATCATTATTGCAAGCTCTTGATCGGGCGGAAGCCATCGAACTCGCGGGTTGGCTTTTCGTACCTCATCTATCTCTTCTCTTACGACATCGACATCTAAAAAGTTAAAATTGCTCACCTTGTCTAAAAATCTGCCGAATGTTGATTTGCCTGTCGCGGGTAAACCAGAGAGTACTACAACACAGGGGACGAATTGATACCGTTCTCTTGTTTCGCGGGTTCTATTACTTTCAGTCGTCATCTTATCCTCAATCTCCGCATTACCGGATACTCACTGTCATATACCTTTTTTATACCATCTCCCAATGCTGTTTCTACGGCTCGAATATATTTGACCAAACGCGCGAACCCTGCCGGCTCAACTGATGCCGCCTGATCAGATCCCCACATCGCCCGGTCCAAAGTTATATGCCGCTCAATATAACAGGCCCCGATGGCTGCAGCTGCAACAGATGTGGGTAACCCGACCTCATGTCCTGAATAACCTATCGGACAGTCAAATGTTTTTCCCAAAGTCTGTATCATACGTAAATTGAGTTCTTCGGGCGGACAAGGGTATGTGCTTGTGCAATGAGCGAGAATCAGGTTTTTTGTACTTAGCAATTTGACAGCTGATTTTATTTGTTTCATCGTAGACATTCCAGTTGACAGAATGATCGGGCGGCCGGTTTTTCGAAAATGCGCGAGGAGACCGGCATCTGTCAGCATAGCTGAGGGTACTTTGTAACAAATTGGCGAAAATTGCTTCATGAAATCTATAGATGGCTTGTCCCAACAGGAGGCAAACCAGGCGATACCAAGCTTCCTGCAGTATCGGTCAATTTCCTGATACTCCTCAAGGCCAAACTCAACTTTTTTGCGATAGTCAAGATAGGAAATATAACCCCACGGAGTATCGCGCATCTTATCCTTTTCCGCAGTAGGCACGCAAAGCGCAGGAGTACGTTTTTGAAACTTCACGGCATTACATCCCGCAAATTTAGCTGCATCAATCAGATGCTTGGCTTTCTCCAAATTCCCGTTGTGATTGATACCTATCTCAGCCACAACATAAACAGGCTGATTTTCGCCAACTTTTTGATCCCCGATAAGTACTATTTTCATCCCGTAAGAAATCCGACTCGGCTTTGGCGTGTCGGCAAAAATCTTTGATTTTTTATTTCTAACGGGATTCACGCAAGTAGTTTACAGCATTTGATAGCAAAATGAAAGACTGATATAATAATTTTATACAATATGGCAAAAGATAACACCAGACTTGTGGTTGATGTCGGTCAGGGCATATCTATTATGTTGGGCTTGCTGAAAATTGCCTCCTGGAAAACCGCAGAGAGACCCAAAAAGGTAAAGAAGGGAACGCTTGGCTTTAACTCTCAAACAAATAATTTAGAGTATTGGGATGGAACTTCATGGTTAGCAGCGCCGATGAGCGAAAATTAGATTGGTTTTTGCCTATTGCTTTTTGATAATTCAAGTTATATAGTTATATTGAATCGAAATGTTTGATTTTATAAGGAATATCAGTCCTACAGAGGTTGCTATTATAGTTGTAATTTTAATAGTTATTTTTGGCCCCAAACTAATTAAGGCACTTGGCAGAACCAGTGGAGAAACTCTCAAAGAAGTGAAGCAAATCAAAAAGGAATTTACGAAAGCCATAGACATTGATGATAAAGAATCTGGCAAAAACTAATGGGAGGGCCGCCGGCCCAGAGGGCCTCTGGCTTGGAGGGGGGGTGTCAAAATAAAATATGTTTCAATCAATAGGGATAACTGAGTGGCTGATAATTGCTTTAATAGTAATTTTGCTTTTTGGAGGCAAGAAAATCCCTGAACTTTTCAAAGGCTTAGCTGAAGCCGTTCGGGAATTTAAGAAAGCTTCCAGGGACACTGACGAAAAGAAGACTTAATGTGGAAAATAAGAAATCTTCCGAGACTTCTGATGTAAATTTGTTAATAAAAAAGTTTTCTCCTTTCATAATTGAGGTTAGAAAAAGAATTCTCTTTACATTATTGTTTTTTGCTATTTCATCAATTGCCGGATTTGTTTTCTATGAAAAAATAATCAAGTTCCTGATTGATATTCTGTCTCTCAAAGGACTTAATATCGTTTTTACTTCGCCTTTCCAGTTTATCAACTTAGCAATTAGCTGCGGCATCGCTACCGGACTAGTGCTTGTTTTCCCTCTTTTGATTTATCAAGTTTTTTCTTTTCTAAGACCAGCCTTAAGATTTAGGGAATACAGAATGATAGTCAGGTTTTTGCCTTTCTCCATAATTCTTTTTTTAACCGGATTTTCATTTGGAGTATTTATTATGAAATGGCAAATTCAAATATTTTTGGCGAGTTCGTTGTCACTTGGAATCGGCAACATTCTGGATATTAGCCGTCTATTAACTACGGTGATTCTGACCTCCACATTTATGGGGATTGGCTTCCAATTTCCGATAATCATGCTTCTTCTTTTGCGCATGGGAATTATCAAACACAGCCAGCTAAGCAAAAAGCGCCTGTGGGTTTATCTGGGCTCTTTTATTTTTTCCATTCTTCTTCCGGCGGATTCAATCCTGGCAGATATCTTCCTTACCTTACCTCTTATAATTATGTTTGAACTTACATTAATACTGAATCGCATCTTCGAGAGAAAGAAAAATTTGACTACGTGAAATAGTAATTTGCTGCCTACGAGTCAGTTAACGAGAGTTTTTGTTGGGGAAATTTGAGCGCTTTTGGTTGCGTAAGATGCCATGATCGTCTTAATAAGATCTTCAAATTTGATTGGGTTTTCAGGCGCAGTAACCGGAACTTCTTTGCCAAAATCTGCAAATTTTATTACAAAAGAGATTGGAACTTCCTGTTGCGAAAGAGGCAGGCCCATGCTATTTATCGAAGGTAAAGAGTAAGACGCGCTTGGGGGTTTATAGGCTAATCCAATCGACATTTTACGGACATAATAATCTTTTTCACCTATCCATGCATCGAGCGTAAAGTTTTTTATTGATTTGGAGATATTTTCTGAGGAGGAGTTTTGATATGTCTTCCAAAGCGCATCGAGCGCTTCATCTGTTGGTTTGAAGATTATATGGTAGGTAGATACGCCATCGAGATTTTCAGTTTTCAAAGTGATGCTTTTTGCAATGTCTTTATTATTTAATATTTTTTGTAATATTTGACTGGAACTTGTCATATCAAATTTTTTCTGCTGTTCCCGTAAATTTTGGTGCGCTTCCGTGTTGAGAGATGTCAGATCATAATAAAACCATTTATTGGAAATTTCTTTAAAAGTATCCTCGGGGATTCCAAAAGAAGACAGCATGACGGCTATCAGTGAAGGAAAAGAATTAATTTTAAAATAAACTTTTTGATCCAATGCCTTAATATCCACATCAAAATCTTTTGTAATTTTTACATTAAATGCGGCTGTTAAATTGTCGGGATTCGTATAATCGAACGATCCCTTAGCCTGGACGTCAATATTTCCAGATCCGAATATACTGCCAAAACTAGGGCTTGATGTGGCAAGGGAAGCATCGATACTCATTCTGGTAAGTTCTTGGTGTAAATCTGCCGCAGTTAACAAGACGAATCGGGAAGTTTTTGGCGCAAATGGAATTCTCATGATTACACCCGCAATTTTGTCGCGCAATTCCTGGCTTCCGATAGAGATTGTTCCGTAAGCGAACATTATGATTGCTGTTAAGGCAAGAACAATAAGTACAAAGAAGATTATAATAAAAATTTTTAGAAATGGTTTTTTTGATGAGGAATTGAGAATTGATGTGTTCACGAAAGAAGCGGATGGCGCTTGTTGTTGTGGTGGAGGAGGTTGGTTTACAGGTTGTTGTTGGATGATTGGCTGGGACTGGTTCTGTAATGGATCCATGTTACCAGTTTTTCAGAAAAGAAGGCAAAAGTCAATGGAAAGACAGTCCCACTGGCGCAAAAATCCTCATTATTCTTGGAAAATACTATGTGAAATAGAAATTCACAAAATAAATATTACTCAAAAATATCAATGGGAGAAGAAATGAGAGGTTAGTACTTGCAATCCAAGATCAGTTGTTTCAAAGCCTTGTCTATTTGTGGTAACCTGAAAAGGTCTACTCCTTGTACTTCGGCGGATATAAGTTATTCCGTTAATACGTTTTAGTTCTCCTTTTGCCTCGTCTTCAGCGTTTAATAGGTCACGTAGATCTCGATTAACTTGAGTAAAACTTAGTTCTTTTCCTAATTCTTGTGCGAAGATAATTATTTCAGCAGTTGTCATTGGGCTCTCCATGCATGCTAAAAGAATAAATGGTTTTGTTTGATCTCCTCGAAACTGCTCAAGACTTTTCCTAACATTATCTGCCCCGCCAAATCTAGCTATTTTTTCCTCTGCCGATGCAAGTCTATTTCCATTTAATACCTGCGCAGTACGGTGATTAGGATCGGCTAGCCACTCTTCAGCACAAGGAAATCTTCTCGCTAACTCATTAGACCGCAAAAGGATTGTTTGGATAGGTTCTCTTTCTGAGAGATTTGTCATAACGAGGAGATTATACAGCTGTAAAATAAAAAATGCAAAAAGCAAGCGTGTTTTCGAGCATTTTGTGAAGGCGTTTCCTGCAGAATGTGGTTTTTATTTAGGAAGCCAAACCAATATGTGCTTCAATTTTTCTGACTCTTCTTTCTATTTTAACGTCTGCTTCGTCGTAGTTTTTTACGATAATATCTACGGTTTTTTTAAGATACCTTAGGTCTCTCTTAATGGGTTTTAATTTTTTCTCAACAACTACATCAACTTCCTCATTCACAACAACCCTTATTTGATTTAAGTCGGTTTTTGTTAACATAAGATATTAATTATTGATGAATTCATGATCTTTTTCAAGATGACAAACTATATCAAGATCGGCAGGCCAGGAGGGAATCGAACCCCCAACAGAGGTTTTGGAGACCTCAGTTATACCATTTAACTACTGGCCTATCTCCGAAATTATATATATTTTCCTTTCACATAGCAACTTTCTGGAAGACTTGCCCTGCGTTATCGGGTCTGGTAAAATGAATTGAAGTTTAGGGCATTCGTGCCGAAGTAACTCAGTGGTAGAGTAGCTGTTTTGTAAACAGCAAGTCAAGGGTTCGAATCCCTTCTTCGGCTCCAAATGCTGGGTTCGCATAGCGGCAATTGCTTGTGGCTGTAGACCACACGGCCGAAAGGCCTACGGGGGTTCGAGTCCCTCACCCAGCACCCATTCGCTTTGCTCAGGGTAAACTAGTTTACACTGAGCAAGGTGAGGTGCCGACATAGTTTAGTGGTAAAACGAGTCATTGGTAATGACTTGAGTGTGGGTCCGATTCCCACTGTCGGCTCACAAACACTAGGAAGGAGGAAAATATTATGGCATCAAAAGGAGAACAAAGAGTAAAAATTGCGCTATTTTGTGCTGTTTGTAAAAATAGAAATTATATAACAACCCGTAACAAAATCAATACTCCTGATAAGTTAAAGCTTAAAAAGTATTGTAATTACTGCCGCAAAATTCAAGAACACAAGGAAACAGAAAAGTTAAAATAAATTCGCTCTTTTGCACCGAGGGTAGTTAATTTCTCCCTGAAATATTAAATAGGAAGGCGATCTTTTTGACCACGGCCAAAAAGAATATGCCTCGTTTCGTCCCGACACGTCGGGATAATACCTCAAGATTTTTGAATTTGTAGAGAAAAATTCAAAACTACCTCTAATGCCAAAGAGCAAAAATAGTATAAACAAAAATAAACTTATTTGTCAATATTTTCCCCAATGACAATTTGGACAGGAAGAGAACTCTTGAGTACTGTTTGGTTGGTGCCTTCTGCTGTTACTAATGTTTTTGGAAGAAATGATATGCTTGTTTCTGCCCGCAATGGAGATTTGGCTTGAAAAGTTAATATCGCAACAACGCCTTCTCCTTGTATTCCTGATTCAGTCGGGGAAGTTCCGATTGCGTATGATATCCTTCCATTTTTCTCATCAATCTGGTTCAAAAGGGAAACCGGTTTTGGAAAAAATTCGCCAGGCATGAGGGAAATTTCCGTTAGCATATTCGGGTCGTATGACAATTCAAGTTGCACTGCAGTTATTTTATTGTTCTTGGAGGAAATTATTACCGGAATAGAATAGGCTAATTTTGCTCCTAGTGAAGAGCTGATAACAGGGAGATTGCTTAGGGTTCCAAATTTTAGCTCTGTTTGCGCCAAAGGTTTTGTTATAGCTGGCGTAGGCGTAGCAGTCAGTGTCTTAGGTGTAGACGTATCGTAAGAAGACGGGTTATAAAGAGCAATAATTACAAGTACAATTGCGATTATAAAAAGCGTGAATATAAGAGCAAAAGTTCTTTTTGACATACAACAATCTTACAACTTCCTGGTTTTTGAGACAAGAAGCGATTTTGAGAAAATATCATAATCAAGCGAATTTATTATCCCGTCCGAATTAAGATCGTTATCTTCGGGGTTTTTGCAAGCTGACGTAACTGCTTTGTCTTCAAAACAATTCAAAATCATTGCATAATCCAGCATGTCAATCTCATTATCGTTATTTACATCTCCCATAACTAATTTTATTTCTTTAGCTTGAATAATTATTGTTTCGTCAGCGGAGATTTCTTTTGTTCCAAGAGGTTGTCTGAGAGAGCCATTAACTTTTAATAACAACTGGTATTTTCCGGTGGGAATATTATAAAGGCTGATTCTTGAAGAAGAGAAAGTATTAGTATCTTTATCATAAGCAGCCGGAATAGTTATTTTCTTAAAGACTTTTTTCTCTTCCGGATCATCTTCCGGGTCATCTGTTAAATGATATAAATAAAAAGTTATGTTTTTGTCTTTGGATTTACCTGAAACATCTGTTTTTCTGATGGCGTCAATCGTAAAAGGCTCAATATAAAAAAGGATAGAATTTTGTGGTTGTGGAGAGGATGAATTTTTTGCTGGAGTCGGACTAAGAGATGTTTTTACTGCCGCTTGCTGTTGAATTGTCTGAGGCTGTCCTGCAAAGATTACAGTTATTGGGATTAATACCAGAATAATAAGAAATACCAATATATTCGTTCTTAAAGCAGTCGGATGCAACAAAAAATTAAAAGCTTTTTGAATCAAGCTGTCCATTATAATACCCGAGCCTTATAGAGGCGAGCGGTATACATTTAGAATAGGCGAGCTAACGGAGATTGTCAATATAAACTTAAATCTTAGATACCTAGGAGGCCTTTGGAGAATGAGAGAAGATTATATATTAAATTTCCTAAAGAAAGACTCCCGCGAGAAAGCAGAAGAAAAAAGATGATGAAAAAACCAATTGATCCTAAAGACAGATAAGCATTGGCCAAACTTTTCGGAAGTAATAGTGACGCTACTTTTGATCCATCAAGAGGCGGAATAGGGATCAGATTGAAAATCGCAAGCAAAAGATTAAGAGTTGCTATTTGAAGGAGCAAGAAATAGATAAAAGAAGCTATTTCAAATGGAATAAAATTAACAATTGGAAGAATTTTCATCATAAGACTTGCAGCGATTGCAAGTATAACATTGGTAAGGGGACCGGAAAGAGCAACGATTGCCAGGTCTTTTCGTCCTTCCCTGAGATTAAATGGATCTACAGGAACCGGTTTTGCAGCCCCAAGTATGATTGGTGATCCGGTAAATATAAGAATCAAAGGCAAAGCTATACTCATCATGGGATCTATATGGGATTTCGGGTTGAGGGTGAGCCTTCCAGCGAGGCGCGCTGTAGGGTCGCCAAGCCGCTCCGCGACAAATCCATGAGCGATTTCATGCAAAATCGCGGAGAAGATTATGATCGCAAGAAATATGACAGAAGAAAGCAAATCTATATTACCCATATTGTTTATGATTTTACAATATGATATCATACATCATATGGGAATGAAATGTGATAATTGTCAAAAAGGTGTTTTGTACGGACACGCTGTGTCTCATGCAAAGAATAGAACTAAAAGGCTTTTTAAGCCAAATCTTCATTTTGTAAAAGTCATGATTGCGGGGAAAATGGAAAGAATGAGACTTTGTACAAAATGCTCAAGAATGCTTAAGAAGGAAACTAAAGAAAAAGTCACAAAACCTCAAGCTTCAGTTGCCGCGATTGCTACAGCTTAAAAAAATTATTTCTGAGATTTCACTTGTTGTATCTGTTGCTCTGGAAGGAGCACTTCGTAGGCGTCTAATTCGACAAGATATTGAGTATATTCAAAAAGATCTATTAAATTCTGTGTTTCTTCAGACAAGGACATTTCTTCTATGGGTTTGATTTTTGGTTGCTTGCCTTCTGTTTCTTTTTCTGCTTCACTAGCATTTTTTTCTTTAATTTTTTCTAATTCGTTTTCAACGAATAAACTTATCCTACTCGTAAGAATAGATTCGTCTAGCTGATGTCTATATAATATTCTGTTGGCAACATTTTGGGCAATGTATTTAAGCTCAACCTCAGTACCTTCAACTATTTGAGCGGCCTTTCTATAGGTTTCTGTAGATGATTTGACTTTTTCTAAATAGTTAACGTAATCAGGATCTTCTTGAGGTACTTTTACGATTATCTTTCTTTCTAGCCCCTCTCCTTGTATAGCTGTATCTTTACCAAGTGAAATATCTCCTTTGGCGAATTTTTGTAAGATTTCCAGGAAAGGAGGTTCTGGTTTAGGAGCGGGAGCTGTAGGGGTTTCGCTTGTTGGTTCACTCATAAGCAATAGATATATTTTAAGTGTTTACTTAACTTTGTCAATAAGACCCAACTTTATTAGGATTTCTTTACCGAGATTTGGATAACCATTCTTGAAGTCTTTATAGCTCATTGGTTTTTTGCCTTCAACCTGAATTTTCTTATCCGGTAAAAACTTAGTTCTTAATTCTTTATTGTCAATTATAATTTTGGTCCAAACCCCCGGCCAGGGAAAGTAGGCGTTAATCATGCGTTTTAGCACTTCGGGCGGTGGGGGTTTATTAATATCTACAAATCCGTTCTGCCGAGTCAAATGTTTGGTGAAAGTCGCATGTTTGTGATTTTGTGTAATTATACTTAGACTGCCATTTAGATATTTATTAAGAATATTGGGTAGCATTTCTCCTCCTTTTCTGAATAGCCTTTCGTATAGAGATTGAGCAGTATCAAGGGGCAGAATTTCTTCTTTTTCCTGTCCCAAAATCGGACCATGATCAATTTCTTGGTCCAGTTTTATAATACTTACTCCTGTTTCTTTTTTGCCATCAAGGATTGCTGTTTGTACTGGCGTTGGCCCTCTGTATTTTGGAAGAAGAGAGGGGTGGATATTTATAATGCCTTTGGGAAATATATTTAATATTTCATTAGGGATAAAAAGACCAAAGTCGGCAAGCACTGCTATTTGACAATTAACCCGCCCGACTTCGCCTGCGAGCGAACTCGCTGGCGGACGGGCATTTGACAATTGATCGTTAACCTTTGGATCGAAAAGGCTGGAAACCGAAAGGCAAGGGATTTTATTCTCAACGCAGTACTTAACAACCGGGTAGCTTTGCAAGGCGTCCCCTTGCAAAGCTAAATTGTGTTTTGGGGCTTCAGTAGTTACGACAAGAGAAAGGTCGAAGTTTTTTTGCAAAACTTTGATTATCGGAATAACGTATTTCGACGACCCAAAAAAAACAATTTTAGTTTTCATGCATAAACGCCTCTATATTTTGGCGGTAGAAGTGGCGCAATTTCCTTCCTCATAATTATATCAACTACTTGTTTGCGCATTATAGTGCCTGATAAATGATTCCTTTCTCTTATGAGAGCTGAAATATTTCTAGGTTCCCCAAAGGATACATTAGCTTTTAGTGTTGGTCTAGGAATCTTATGGGGAGGCATTGCTTTTTCTGTGCCCCAAACTCCAACAGGCAATGCAACAGTATCAGCATCATCAACCAATGTAAAAAACTGTAAAGGAGAGCGTTCTGCCTGTTTTAGGCTGCCAGCATAACTTCTTCCTCCTTCAAAAAAAACAGCGAGATAATAACCAACTTGGAAACATTTTTTAGCATCCACAATAGCCTTTTCGTTCATTTCTTTTTTCAGTTGTTCTTCTTCAGGAGTTGGTTTAAGAGATGGTGGCCAAATTTTTATAACCTTAAGGGATCTCGTAAAGTATCTATTTATAGGATTGAGATCAAGCTTTCTGCCTTGAATATATACCACATTCTCTGCAAAACCTTTTGGACCTGTTTCTCTTAAAGCACGGTCGATTACTGGGCCATCTGCATTACTAAGATGATTTGGGGTAAGAATAATTTTATATCCTTTCTCAGCTAGCTCTTGAGTCCGTTCAAGATTTCCTAGACCATTCACTTCAAGATTCCATATTAATAGATGGTTTGCTGTTTCGGCCAAAAGTTTTCGAGGCTTGCTTTCTGGAACAAATGGACTGGGTGAGTTAGGGCGAAAAAGCGTTTCTATCATTTTATATTTCTATCTCCTCAAATACATCCTCGTTATTTTCGTCTTTGCGGGATTTGTAGAGATGATTTTTTTGCTCAAGAACTCTTTTTGGGAAAAGTATGCCGTTGAGATGATCTTCCTCATGCTGAATTATTGTTGCCATAAATCCTGAGAAATTTTGAGAGTGAGATTTCCCTTTTTCATCCTGGTAGGAAAGGAGAACGCCAGGATGTCTTTTGACTTCTCCCCAGATATCTTTCAGAGAAAGACATCCTTCAAGCTGGATATTTTTGTCAATTCCTGCTTTTTCCTTTGCCCTTGCGGTCTTTTCACTCTGCTTTGATTCTCTTTTTTCTTGAGTTGGTGTATCGAGAAACTTTTCGATCACAGGATTAATAAATACAAGAATTGGAGATTTCTCATTTGGTTTGGCAATAAAAATTTGCAAAGACCTGCCGGTTTGCGGTGCAGCTAACCCAACGCCTATAGGATCGCGGGCTGACAATAAAGATTGCTTCATTTCATCAATGAACTTTAATATTTTTGCATCTATTTTAGAGACCTTCTTTGCAGATTGAGAAAGGACAGGATTCGGCGCACTAACGATATTTAGCATGAAGGAATTATACCATAATTACTGGTTTTCCCAGTCTCTAATGGCATCTTTTGCAAGAGAATAATCAGGAGAAATATTAGTCAGGATATATTTCATCTGATCAATTGCTTTTTGGTTTAGGGTTTTATCAACCACATTTTTCTGGGATTCATCCATAGAAAGAGAATGATAGAAAAGCCCAAGCGCATAACGCGCGTCCACATAATCAGGCTTTAAAACAACAGCTTTTTCAAGAACATCTATGCCTTTTGCGATTTTGTTATTTTGTCCGTACAACACGCCAAGATTATAGAGAATGTTAGCATCATTTGGAGCAAGCATTGTTGCCTGTTCTATCGCAGTTAGAGCTTGAGTTAGATATTTTGCGTCCGCCTGAGAAAGAGTAAAAAATAGCCGAACTCTGGATTTCCAGAAAACGATATTGTTTGGATTTTTAGATATTATTTCGTCACTTATTGTGAGCGCTTCCTGGGCGAGTTTGGTCGCTGTAGATTGGGCTTCTTTATCATCTTTGTTGGCTGGATCGCTGATTAAGGCCATAGCAAGAATTGCGTTATTGACTGTCAGTTCGTCTTTAAAAACAGGCTCATCTCCTCTTAGATCTACTGCTTTGTGAAGGTTAGCGTATGCTTCCTGATATTCACCAACTCTATTTAAGTTATATCCTAAAGCGTAAGATATGTCTGCCCTCCAATAATTAAAAAGAGTAATAAGCAAATATAAGGAAATGATTGTTATGAAAAAAATTGGAGTCCATTGCCAGACAGTGTTTGTATAATTAGCACTTGCTGTGTTCGTATTGATGATTTTGTTTTTGATCATTCCATTCAAGATAAGTACAAAAGCAGGAATCAGGAATAAATAAATGTTGATTATCACAACAGAAAAACCGAAAAAGTTGGTAATGAGAATTGACATATATCCGCTTAAAAGCGCAAAGCTCAAAGCGCAAAGCTCAAAATTAGAGTTTAAAGCTAAAAACTTTTCTTTTTGAAGGCTTGAGTTTTGAGTTATAGTTTTGACGTTTGACATTTGAGTTTTGAGTTTTTTCAAGCTTATGAATAAAAAATATCCAATCATCAAAATATAGCTTCCCAAACCAAACAAGCCAGTGGTTGCAAGATAATTAACGTATTCATTGTGGGCTTTGTTATACAAAAAGTTCCATTCGGATGTTAAATTATGGGAAGAAGGCTTGTATTTATAATACGCAAATGCAAAAGTTTCAACTCCTGTGCCAAAAATAGGATAGTGTCTCCATGCCTCCAGTCCTCCTTGCCAGACCAATAGTCTTATATTTCCGGACTCTGTCCCGCCTGCTACGCTAGCGCTAGCATTGCGGGCAGGCCCTCCAGCTACAGATTGTTGTTGGGGAGATTGAGGAGTTTGATTTTGTTTTTCAGGAGTTTCTACGACTTTGATTTTTGCAAACTGCGCTTTTAATCCGGGAAGTGTAAAATTATTTAGCTTAGAAATAGGAGTACCTATGATGAATGTGATTATCAGAAAAATTACGATAACAATTAACAGTGGGCTTTTAAGGATTCTCGATTTTAGATGTTTTCTTCCCAGCCAAAGATAAGTCAGGAAGAAAAAAATAAGAGAAATCCATAATCCCAGAATCCCGCCCCGGGCCTGGGTATAAAGAAGATCGATGTAGAAAAGAGCGGAAAGTAGAAGGTAGAAGATAGATAAAGGAAGATTTTTTATAAATTTTATAAACATTATAATTGATATAGGTATCAAAACAGCAAGATAGGCGGCAAGCCATGCCGGCTGACCAAGAGTTGAGAAAATTCTGACTTTTGGCAGAAAATCTGCTGTCCAGCACGAGACATCAAGAGTTCCTCTGAAAATAAAACAGGTCGGATCATATCCGAAATGAGAGGGAAGTCCCCATAGCGCAACAATTGCGCCGGAGACGAGGCTAATATAGATTATTCTCCAAACGATTTTGATATTTCCTACAAAATTTGAAACAAATGCATAATAAAGAAAAACATAGGTTAGAGTTGAAAGAAATCCACCATTAAATCTGGAATAATATCCCCAGAAAGAAGTGTGTCTATCCCAGGAAAAAATTGTCGAAATAAGTTGGGAAGCAAGGAAAAGTAAAATCGGAATATCAAGAGGCGTTTTTTGAATCCCTATTTTTCTTTGAAGAACCATTTTTGTAAACCATGACGCACCAATAATAATTGTTATTGCCCAAGTAAGCCACATTTTATTCAGCTCAAAAAGCTCAGAGGTGTTGCCGGCAAAAACAAGAGGAACCAGAAGAAAGATCGCGTAAAATGAATACTCGATGATCTTGTTGCAGATATTAATAATAGACATCGCTTTTTAGATGTTAGCATATTGGAAATTTCGGAGCAAGATGATATGATGGGAATAATTTCTAATTCTTAATTTCTAATTCCTAATCAATTTCAAATGACCAAATGTTTTAAAATTAAAAATTAGATCATTTGGATTTCATTAAGAATTTAAAATTTGAAATTAAAAATTCGCAAATATGTTTGATAAGTTTTTTAGTTTGTTTAGTCACGACATTGGCATTGATCTTGGAACAGCGAATACACTTATTTGGGTAAAAGGGAAGGGAATTGTGATTCGGGAGCCATCAGTTGTTGCCATGCACAAAAAAACAAAAAAAATGATCGCAATCGGAACTGAAGCAAAAAAAATGGTTGGCAAAACGCCTGCCTCGATAATTACAGTTTCGCCTCTTCGCGGCGGTGTGATCGCGGATTTTGACGCAACTGCGGCTATGATTTCCTATTATATTCAGCAAGTTCATGAAGTAGGTAGAATGCTTCCGGTCGCATGGTCACGACCAAAAGTAGTGATCGGAATTCCATCTTCTGTTACAGAGGTAGAAAGACGCGCAGTCTGGGAGGCGGCACTGAGTGCCGGAGCAAGAGAAGCATTTTTGATTGAAGAGCCAATGGCTGCGGCAATTGGCGAAGGCGTTTCGATTTTCCAGCCAACAGGAATAATGATAGTTGACATTGGGGGTGGGACAACTGAGATTGCAGTTTTGTCACTCGGCGGAATTGTGGTAAGTAAATCTCTTCGGCTCGCAGGCCTAGATATGGATCGCGCAATTATTCATTATGTCAGATTGAAACATGGGCTCCTTATGGGTGAGGGAACAGCAGAAGATGTCAAGATAAAAATAGGAAGCGCGTATCAAAAAAACTCAAAACTCAAAACTCAAAACTCAAAAACAAGGACTGATGAAGAGGAGAAGGAAAGTCCGAGGAATAGAATGGCGGTTGTAAGAGGGCGCGATATTGAATCAGGATTGCCTAAGAGTTTGCGATTAACAGAAGTAGAAATAAGAGAAGCGTTATCTCCAGTTCTTAGCGAAATCATAGAGGAGATTGCGGATGTTTTGCGTGAGTCTCCGTCCGAGCTGACAAATGATATTATGACTCATGGGATTTTGTTAACAGGTGGCGGATCTTTGCTTCGGGGATTGGATCAGCTGATCGTAGAGAGAACTCATATGCAGGTTATTCTTTCTGAGGATCCTCTTACTTCTGTTGTCCGGGGAGCAGGAAAAGTATTGGAGGACGAAAAACTTCTCAAAAGGGTAAAAGTCACAGGCGGACTTCAGTGATAAATTCCATTTTACAGCATGTTGACATGTATATAGAAAATATCCTATAATATAGCTTTGTATGAATAGACAAGAGATTCCTACTCTATACCATAGAACCTTGGTAAATAAACTCAAGGAAATGTCAGGTGCAAAACGGCAAAGATTTCTTAGGCAAGAAAGAACTACTAGACGATACAGACTTGCAAAGGAGCATGTCGGGACTTTGGTTTTCTCTCCTTCAATAAAACCTATCTTGTCAGAGGTAGCGCGGGATTTGCCCGATGAAGATAAAACAAAACAGCTAGTTGACAGTGTATTAACAAGCGTATTTGAAAAATTACCCGGACAAAAAGATGTAGACTTTTTGGTAAGAGAATCATGGAGCGAATATAACGAATTACCAAAGGGAACAAGAGAGGAAAAAAAAGTAGCGAATGATTTAGTTGCGAGGACGGCTACGCAATTGTTAATAAATCCACAAGACATAAGTATAGCGGAAAACGTATGGAGGATAGATGAAGCGGAACAAAATGGTGCTCATGAGCCGGAAGAACCGTTTTCCAAAAAAGTTAAAGAAAGAATGCTTACTTTTATAAAAGAAAAAGAGCAAGTTTTAACGCCAGAACAGTTTGCTGGTTTAATTCTAATTTACGTCAATAAAGATGAATCCCAAGAGTCTGCCAGAAAATTCGCAGGAAATTTACTTAAAATTTACCTTAACAAAAAAAAGAGTGTTAATCAAAGTATAGGAGATTATTGCAATCTAGTATTGGGGGTTTTTTATTCAGCAGGAGAGGACGAAGTCTTTAGGGAGGGAATGAAAATAGCGCTTTATGCTACAGATATTCTTGTTAAAGACCATAAATTTGCGGAACAAATTGCTTTGTTATATTTACCTTATAAATTAGAAATCGATGTCTTACAAAATCTCCTTGTATCAATACGAGTTGTTGCTAGGGCATGTGCTATGGATGGTTGGAATCTTGAAGAAGAATATCGGGATTGGAAGAATTTTCTATTGCCAAATAACCAAACAGGAGCAGAGAGGGATAAGAGAAGGAGAAGTGTAAAAGTAGAAAAAGGAGCAACTGGAGTAGATATAACATATAATGAGATGGTAAACTCAATAAAATTTATTTTTGATTCGGAACAAGAACCAAATTTTGATGAGAAAATGATAATCCCGAAAGGTGCAATAGTTCCACTCAAGCTAGCATTTGACCCGACCAATCCATTAAGTAAGCAATTTAGAGAATTTTGCAATAATAGATCAAAACTATCCATTGGAGTGGCTAGCTCTGAAGAAGTTGCATCGATGGAATAAAACTACTAGAATGATTGCATGCGGAAAAGAGAGAATTTTTTATTGGCGTTTTTGTTATTTTTCATCATTGCTCTTTTAATATTTCTTTTGTCGAGTTTTGGAGTTCTCAAAATCTCATTTTTGGAAAAGTTCTTTTCCCCGATTCAATCTGTAACCTATTCACTTTTTCACAAACTTCCTTTTGTTGCAGATGATGAGAGCTTGAAAAAGCTTAAAGACGAAAATATTGAACTGACGAAAAAATTATTGGATCAGAAAAAATTGCAATCAGAAAATGCCGCGCTCAAGGATCAATTCGAGACATCAAATCCAAGGTCACAAAATCTTCTTCATGGGAAAGTGATTGGCGCACCATCATTCATTCCGGGAATATCTTTTCCAACTGTTTTTATCATAGACAAAGGCGAAAAAGATGGAGTTAAAAATAACCAGGCAGTTGTTTTCAAAGATGCTCTGATTGGAAGAGTTGAAAAAACTACGAAATATTTATCAAAAGTAATTTTACTTAGCAATAGTTCTTTTTCTTTCACAGCAAAAACCGAACGTGGAGCATTGGGAATTATAAAAAGAGAGGGAAATGGGGAAATTACTCTTAACAATGTTTTGTTGTCAGAGGACTTGAAGAAAGACGACCTCGTTTATACTCGGGGTGATTTAGATGAAGAAGGGATTGGGATTCCGGAGGATTTGATAATTGGAAAGATTGAATCGATAGAGAAAGAGTCAAGCGCACTTTTTCAAAAAGCAAAAGTACGATCTATGATTGACTTCACAAAGCTTTTCAATGTATTTGTTGTTTTGAATTAAAAACATGAGATGGATTGCAACTTTAATATTTTTTCTGGCAGTTATTTTGTCAGCTCTTACTACAATTCCTGTAATCGTGAGCATGATTCTTTGTTTTACAGTAGTGTCCAAAAGCCCGAAGATATTTATTCTGGCAATTTTGGGAGGATTACTAATTGATGTTTTTTTTCTGAGAATTCCAGGTTCAACAAGCTTATTTTTGGTAATTTTTGCATTTATGATTTTTCTATATCAGAAAAGATTTGAAATTCAAACTTATGTATTTGTATTTATAGGAACATTTTTGGGAAGCGTTATTTATCTTAAAATATTTGGATATGATGAGATTTTTTTGCAATCGCTAGTGAGTTCGCTGTTGGCGCTTTTTTTGTTTAGGGTTTTTAACAGATTTAATGTAAGGAAGAATGAGCCATGAAAATTGGTGCCGCATTTCCTGAATCAATCCGAACAGAGAAAATAAAAAGAAGAGGAGGTGGATATTCGAACAAAACCTATTCTATCCGGGCATATTTACTCCCTTTGTTTTTGATTCTTTTTACGGCTTTAATCATGATTAGACTTTTATTTCTTCAGATCGTTTCGGGATCTTATTATCGGGGTCTTTCTGATTCCAATAGAACTAGAACTTTTGTAATTCATGCACCAAGGGGAATTATTTTTGACCGTAACCAAATTCCTTTGGTTTTTAATGTTCCGGGATACAGGGAGGTACCAGACGGCACCTCCTCAAAAGACAAAGCAAAAATCATTAGTAATGATGAGGCGATGAAGCTTATTTCAAAAGGAAAAACAAATCTGGAAATAGATTCCTTAAGAAGTTATCCATACAAAGATGCAGCTTCTCACGTTTTGGGTTATATTGGACAGATATCAGAGGTGGAACTAAAACAAAACGAATTCGCAGACTATAAAGGGGGAGAGTTGATCGGAAAAACAGGAATCGAAGGCAAGTACGAACATATACTTAAAGGAATGGATGGAAAAGAATTAGTAGAAGTAGATAGTCTGGGAAAAGTTGTCAGAAAGCTTGGAAAAACAGATCCTGTTCCGGGAAAAAATATTACCTTGACATTGGATTTAGATATTCAAAAAGCCGCATTTGAAGCAATGAGGGATGTAAGAAAAGGTGCGGCAATTGTGTCAAAACCTAATGGTGAAATTTTGGCTCTTGTTTCAAAACCTTCTTTTGACCCCAATCTTTTTACTCTTGGAGAGAGTTATTCCGCGCAAGAGGATTTACCTTATAATGGTGTTTCGGAAATCTTGCTGGATCAAGAAAATCAGCCGCTTTTGAATCGGACAATTGGCGGAGTTTATCCGCCCGGCTCAACTTTCAAACTTGTTACAGCCGCTTCTGCGCTTGAAGAGAAAAAGATAGATCAGAATTTTGAAGTCGAAGATACAGGCGTGTTGATAGTAGGAGAGTTCTCTTTCGCAAGCTGGTATTTCACTCAATACGGAAGAAAGGAAGGATCTTTGAATGTTGTTGGGGCAATAAAAAGATCAAATGATATTTTTTTCTATAAAGTAGCAGAGCTAGTCGGAGTTGATAAGCTTTCGGAATTTGCGGGAAAATTCGGGCTTGGAAAAACTTTGGGTATAGATTTAATAGGCGAAGTAAAAGGACTGGTTCCGACTCCATTGTGGAAAGAAAAAGAGATCGGAGATAAATGGTATCTGGGAGACACATACCACTTCGGAATTGGTCAGGGGTTTCTTTTGACAACGCCTTTGCAAGTTAATATGTTTACGCAAGTTATCGCGGATGGAGGAACACTTTATCAGCCGCACCTTTTAAAAGGTTCAAAGTTCAAAGTTAAAAGTTCAAAGTTCTTATCAGAAAAAACTGTTTCTCTTATAAGGCAAGGGATGGTTGAGAGTTGTGAAGCAGGGGGAGTCGCATGGCCGCTCTTTGATCTCAAAGTTAAAAATGAAAAGTTAAAAATTGATGGAAAGAATTTCTTGGAATCCCCATCTGCAACAACATCGGCAAACGCAAAAGATTTTAGAAAAGTCACGATTGCGTGCAAGACCGGAACAGCACAGCACGGAGGGGAGGAGACTTTGCCTCACGCGTGGATTACTCTTTTTGCCCCAGCCTACGACCCACAAATAATAGTAACTGTTCTGTCAGAAAGTTCAGGTGAGGGATCAAATGTGGCAGCCCCAATCGCCAAAAAGATTTTGGAGGAGTGGTTTGGGAGAAAAGATTAAGTCTGATTAAAGCTTAAGCAAGCCTTGAAAGTTGTCGTGTGGATTTCACATCGATCATAGGTTCATTTAACTCACTTATAAATGCAATTTGTTCTTGCTCGGAAAGTCTAGATCGTTGAGCTTTGTTTGAAGCTCCAGTGCTTTCAGTCTTTATAGATTCCTGAAAAGTAGTTCCTTCAAAAAACATAGTTCTAGCTATTCTTTCTGACTTAAAATCTGCTACCATCATCGATTGGTTTTCTGCATTTTTATGTAAAGAGAGTATATATCTTTTACGATTTGTACCGATGAGCACAAGGTCCCTATGCTCTATGAGTGTTTTTGAAGCTGAATTTGGAAGATTCAAAGTAGCGATTCGATTCTTTCCAAACTGTTCGACCAATTTATAGAGATTCGGTAGTTTTCTGCAGGCAAGTTCATTGATTGCGAAGTTAGGTTTATTTGTTGGATTTTCTTGCACGTAGAGCATTGTATATTTATTGTTGATTTTTTGCAATAAAGGCAGTTATAATTTAACTATTGACAGCGATCGCCAAAGCCTACCCTGTTTTTAGTCGGATTCTTTAGGTGGATTGGATTGAATCAAGCTTAAATAATTTTCTAATTTTATCCTCTTGACAACTAAATACTGCGATCGCCATAATTAGTTGTCCAAGTAATTAATGCAAGTAATAATCTAAGAAGGGAACAGAATATGAGTAGAATAAGAGAAAAGGCTGTGATTGGAGGATTGACGAAGGCATTGTTGCTGACATTGGGAACAGGCGTTGTAATAGGAACAGCGCTTGTGTTTCCCGGAGTTGGTCTTTTGTATAAAGAGTTCAAAAAACAACAATGGGAGGATGCCAAGAGACGGGGAGTGTTGAGGTCAACAATCAAAAGATTGGAGAAGCAAAAGTTGATTTCCTGGAAGGAAAAGGATGGAGAAGTGCAACTGATGCTTGCGGAAAAAGGCAGAAAAAGAATACTGCAATACAAAATGGACACGTTAGCCCTTAAAAATACAGGCAGGTGGGATGGGTTTTGGAGGGTTGTTATTTTCGATATACCAGAAGACAATCGGAAGGCTCGTGAATTTTTTAGAGAAAAGCTAAAGGATTTAAGCTTTCAAAAGCTACAAAAAAGTGTGTTTATTACCCGCTTGGAGTGTAAGGATGAAATAGATTTCTTACGTCACTCTTTGGAGATCTCACCATATGTATCGTACATTTTGGCAAAAGATGTTTCGTCAATAGAGAAAAGAATATAGAGTATTGCTGGCTGATTAGCTAAATGATTGTAATTATAGTTGACAATTTTTTTAAGCGATCGCCTAAAAAAGTTGTCAATCATTGTATTCATCATAAGCATCATGGGGTTTAATATAAGTGTAATTAATCGTCTATTTTACAAAATCTTTTTAAGTTAGTGGTAGAATGTTTATGTGGACGAGAGAAATTATTGGTTGGGATTTTCGAGTTTTCCGGGGATTGGGCCGGCAAAGTTTAAAAAACTTCTTGATAATTTTGGGAGTGCGAAAGACGCTTGGCAGGCTCCAGGGGGACGCCCCTTCTGGTCTGAGCCTCAGGGTCGAAGACTTGGAAAGCTGATCGGAGAAGAATTGGCGGAGAAATTTGATAATTTCAGAAATAATTTTTCAATAGAAAAATATGCTGGTGAGTTAGGAAATAAAGATGTTTCGTTTGTTACTTTAAAAGATAAAGAATATCCGGAGCTTTTGAAAAAGATAAAAAATCCGCCGTTTGTTTTGTATGCAAAGGGCGATCCTTCGTTGTTTCGCTCTTCAGAACCATCGGTCGCAGTCGTAGGCGCCCGAAAGACTACACAATATGGCAGGGAGGTGACGAAGATTTTGACAGAAGAATTAGTAACAAATGGTTTTATTATTGTGTCTGGTTTGGCATTGGGAGTTGATGCTATTTCTCATATGACTGCTTTGGAAAATAGAGGGAAGACAATTGCGGTTTTGGGATGCGGGGTAGATTGCTGTTCTCCATCGGAGAATTTGTCTATCTATAATAGTATATTGAAAAACGGAGACTGTATTGTTTCGGAGTTTCCTCTCTCAATGAAGCCGACTCAGTGGAGTTTTCCTGCCCGCAATCGTATTATCGCCGGATTATCATTGGGAGTTTTGGTAACAGAAGGAGCAGAAGATAGCGGGTCTTTAATAACTGCTGAGTATGCCAGGAAATTTGGCCGTCCGGTTTTTGCAGTGCCTGGACCGATTACATCGAGTATGTCTAAGGGGCCTTATAAGCTGATTGCTAAAGGCGCGAAGCTTGTTACAACAGCAAAAGATATATTGGATGAATTAGAAATCAGGAATCATGAATCAGGAAGTATCAAAAGAGGGAAAAGTATCAAGCGTATCAAAGGGGGTTCGCCGGAGGAGAATATGATTTTGGAGATTTTGCAAAATGAGCCGATGCATTTTGATGAGATTGTCAAACGAACAGGTTTTGATACATCAAAAATAGGAAGTTTGCTGTCGGTGATGGAAATAAAGGGATTAGTTAGAGGCATGGAATCTGGTCAATTTTCAATTGCTTCTTGACACCCCGTGTATAATTGGAGAACATTGCTATATTGTAAATTGTTATGAAATTGGTCATCGTTGAAAGTCCTACAAAAGCCAGAACCATTGGGAGGTTTTTGGGGAAAGAGTACGAGATAAAGGCCTCGATGGGTCATATTATGGATTTGCCCAAAAGCACTCTTGGGGTAGATGTTGATCATAATTTCGACCCCCAATTTGAATTGGTAGAGGCTAAGAAAAAGATTATAACAGATCTGAAATCTTCGGCAAAATCTGCAAAGCAGATCATTCTCGCAACAGATCCTGACCGTGAAGGAGAAGCAATAGCAGCGCACGTTGCACAGATATTAAGTGCAGAAGATATTAAGATATTAAGCAAAGATAAGACAAAAAATCACCTAATATCTCAATATCCTAATATCCTAGTATCTAACTTTAAACGTATCGTATTCCATGAAATTACGAAAGAGGCAATTGATGAAGCATTTAAAAACCCTCGTTCTATAGATACGCATTTGGTAGATGCCCAGACTGCGCGTAGGGTTTTAGATAGACTCGTTGGCTACAAATTATCACCTCTTCTTTGGAGAAAAGTCCGCCGGGGTTTGTCAGCAGGTCGTGTTCAATCAGTGGCTTTAAGATTGATTGTTGAAAGAGAAAGAGAGATTGAGAAGTTCTCTAAAAAACCGTACTTTACAATACATGCGACTGTTAAAAAAGATAGGCAGGAAACGATATTTGATTTGGTAGAAATAAATGGGGAGAAAATAGAAATTCAGGAAACATTCAAGCTTTATGCAGACGATTACAAGGTTACAAAAACAACTATAGACAAAGAAGAAGATGCGAAAAAGATTATAGATGGGCTGATTGGCAAAGAATTTATAGTTTCTGATGTTTCCCAAAAAAAAATGCATCGGTCACCGCAACCGCCTTATACGACTTCGACTCTTCAGCAAGATGCTTCAAGAAGACTGGGGCTTAACGGGAGAAGGACAATGAGTCTGGCGCAAAAGTTGTATGAAGAAGGATTTATTACCTATCACCGTACAGATTCTGTAGCAATTGCTATGTCAGCGCAAAATTCCATCCGCGCATTTGTGCAAAAAGAATATGGGGATAAATATATTCCGGAGAAACCCAGATTTTACGCGACCCGGCAAAAGTTGGCGCAAGAAGCGCACGAGGCAATTCGGCCAACAAAAGTTAATATTCAGCCGATAGCAATTGGTAAGGAATTAGGTAGAGATTATGAAAGATTATATGAGTTGATTTGGAGAAGAGGAGTTGCATCACAAATGAGCGATGCGGTGATAGAATCAACAACAGTTTTCGCAACAGTTAACGATTGCATATTCAAAGCAAATGGGTCGGTTTTGGTTTTTGATGGATTTTTGAAAGTTAATCCATTGGGACTTTCGGACAACCGTTTGCCGAAATTTGAAGTTTCGGAGAAACTAATTCCAACCGGAATAAATCAACAATTCCATGAGACACCTGCGCCTCCCCGATATAACGATGCTTCATTAATAAAAACTTTGGAAGAAAAGGGAATTGGTCGGCCTTCAACATATGCCACTATTGTTGGGACTATAGAGTCGCGCGCATATATTGAAAGACAGGAAGGACGGTTTATGCCAACCTCAATTGGAATTGCTGTTAATGATTTTTTGGTTGCTAACTTTTCAGACATCGATGATATTCCTTTTACTGCCTCTATGGAGGATGGGCTGGACAATATTGCCAGTGGAAAAAAAGAATGGAAGCCGATGATAAAGGATTTTTACAAGCCTTTTGAGAAAAAATTAGGAGAAGTAGGGGATGCTGCTCGAGTTAAAATCGCGGTTGAGGAAACAGATGAAAAATGTCCAACGTGCGGATCTCCTTTGATAATCCGCACTGGTCGTTTTGGGAAGTTTTTGGCATGCTCTACATTTCCGGAATGTAAATTTACCAAACCTTTTGTTGAAAAGACAGGATTAAGTTGCCCAAAATGTGGCCGCTGGCCCGGAGGGGCCTCTGGCCCGGAGGGGGGAGAAATTGTGATCAAAAAGACTCGAAAAGGCCGAAAGTTCTATGGTTGCTCCAATTACCCCGCCTGCAAGTTTG
>Ga0209542_10004683_pt1 | contig 27912 bp, 48 predicted proteins | sample RifCSPhighO2_01_FD_184028 | JGI IMG/M metagenome (GOLD analysis project Ga0209542, IMG submission 184028) | Soil microbial communities from Rifle, Colorado - Rifle CSP2_plank highO2_0.1 (SPAdes) (version 2) | ecosystem: Environmental > Terrestrial > Deep subsurface > Rock core/Sediment ...
TGAATTTTTCAATCCAGGGGCTCTTCCAAAAAAAATAGAATTGATTCTAAAAGAAGATTTTTCACTACCAAGGAACCCTATTATTGCTAAGGCATTTAGATTTTTAAGGTTTGCAGAAAATATTGGCTCTGGATTTCATAAAATGATTAATGGATGGAATCAAAAATACCACTTAAAGCCCATTATTGAGGGAGATTTTGATTTTTATAAAATCACTTTTCCCACCACTATTACTACTACTATCACTAAAACTATAACTAATACTATCACTAAAGGTGAAGGGAAGGAAAAGGAGATTTTGAATTTAATAGAAAACAATCCTTCTTTGAGTGCGGCTCAAATTGCACAAATGGTTGGTTTGTCCACAGTGGGAGCAAGATATCATATAAAAAACTTAAAGAAGAATGAAAGAATTAAAAGAAAAGGACATGGAAAAGGCGGAAGCTGGGAAGTTTTAGGATAAATATGTTACACACTGAACTAAAATCAAAAATACGAAAACTCTGGGATAAATTTTGGAGCGGTGGAATTAGCAACCCTCTTCAAGCAATTGAACAAATATCCTACTTAATCTTCATGAAGAAGCTGGAAGATAAAAATGTCCTTGAAGAGCAAAATGCAACACTCAAGGGAGTCACGTTCGAATCCACCTTTGCCAAACATGAAAATTGCAAATGGTCAATATGGAGCGAATACCCTTCTGACAAGATTCTAGCCCATGTGAGAGATGTAGTCTTCCCCTTTATGCGTGCTTTAGGTGGGGAAAACTCCCACTATGCTACGTATATGAAGGATGCCACGTTCTCTTTGCCAACTGCCTCCTTGTTAATTGAAGCCGTAAATATCATTAATGACTTGCATATTAAAGAACAAAACCAAGATACACAAGGAGACATATACGAATATCTCCTATCTGAACTGCAATCTGCAGGTAAAAATGGACAGTTCAGAACACCACGACACATAATTAAAATGATGGTGGAATTGGTTAATCCTCAGTTAGGAGATAGAATACTAGATCCTGCCTGTGGAACAGCGGGATTCTTAGTAAATGCCTATGAACATATTCTAAGAACAAACGAAAAGAACGGAGTAAGTACCTTAAATCCTCAAAAAAAGAAAATCCTAGACGAAGAATCTCTCTACGGGTATGATATTGATCGAACAATGGTACGAATAGCAGTTATGAACTTAATGATGCACGGCATAACTGATCCTAAGATAGTAGGTGAAGATACGCTTTCAAAGAGATATAATGAGAAAGGAGTCTATGATATAATACTAGCCAATCCCCCCTTTAAGGGTTCCATAAACGAAAGTGAGAAGTCTGATGAACTTACTATAAGTACAAGCAAAACCGAATTACTCTTCTTAGAGTTAATGTATAACTGCCTTTCAATTGGTGGAAGATGCGCTGTAATTGTTCCAGATGGAGTGTTATTTGGCAATTCGAACGCACATAAATCGATAAGACGATTACTTTTAGAGAAGTGTAGATTAGAAGCTATAATCTCCATGCCTTCTGGAATTTTTAAGCCCTATGCAGGAGTTTCCACAGCAGTTCTATATTTTGTAAAGGGTGAGCCAACAGAAAAAGTGTGGTTCTATGACATGGAAGCAGACGGATTAAGCTTAGATGATAAGAGAAACGAAATAGATAAAAATGATATTCCGGATATTTTAGAAAGCTTTGAAAAAAGAAAAAAAGAAAACAATGAAGATAGATTCAAGAAGCATTTCTTTGTTCCAATTGAAGAGATAAAATCGAACGACTGGGATTTATCTATTAACAAATATAGGAAAGAAAAAGAAGTTGAGCAGAACCATAGAAAATCTTCAGAAATTCTAGCAGAGATGAAAAAAGAAATGAAAGAGTTGACCAAAGGCATTGAAGAGCTTGAAAATGTAAAAGACTGATTTATAATCGACTACCTAAAGCGCCTAATTCCTACTCTTCAACATCCTGAAAAATCCATACGCAACAATCAACGCCGCAATAATAAGCGTGACATGGAAGCCATACTCCAAATACAATAACTTCTGGAGATCCATCCCAATATGCCTATGCAGATTATCATGCGGCCACCACGAAATCAAGAGCCATATAAGCGAGAGATATGACGCAATCAAAAGCCCCTTTCCCTCCGACCGTATATTCCTGAGCAATGGAAACGCAACAAAGAGGAACGAAATACCCAGACCAAACCCCAATGCCCCTATAATAGATATCACAATGAAGAACGGAACCTGCGTTTCTGTAGGCATCTCCATATCATATGATGAAGATCATATAATCTGTCCAAGCATAAATGCCGGAACAGTAAAAACCAACGTAACTATCAGAATCATCAACCAACATTTCACTACTTAATGGATTTACAGAGATTAATAAACATTTCTAGAAAACCCCCCAGCTCTCATAAACTACCACTCAAAACCCATAAAAATCAATAACAAGCTTTAAATAGGCTTTTTCTAAAGGAAAATTATGGCAAAAACACCGCACAAGGTAGAAGAGTACCAAGAAGATGAAGATCTCGAGTTTGACGAAGCAGCAGATGAACTGCTCGCCGATTTCGATGATTAAGCATAGTCAGACCACCTTCTTCTAGTCTGCTTCAAAAAGAACCCAAACGTCCCTTTCGTAATCTCCTCTCGACATCGCTCCATCACCCTTTGTAAAAAATACAAGTTATGATAACTCACCAACCGCATCCCCGCGCCCTCTTCTTGTATCACCAAATGTCGAATATAGGCTCGACTATAACGCTTGCACACAAAACAATTACAATTCGCATCAATACCTTTGCTATCCAGAGCATACTTCTTATTCGTTATCCGCACTTTCCCTCCCCAGGTAAACAACGTCCCATGCCGTGCACTCTGTGTTGGAAAACGTGAATCGAAAATATCACAACCCCGAGAAACCGCCTCAACCAATTCCAACGGATTGCCTGCACCCATCAGATACACAGGTTTAGACTCTGGAATAAGCTTCTTACACACTTCAATCATCCTATACTCTTCCGCTTTCTCCTCTCCCAATGCCAATCCTCCAATAGAATAGCCATCAAACTCCATCCCAACGAGAGCCTTCGCACTCTCCTTCCGCAAATCCTCATGAACCCCCCCCTGAATAATGCCAAATAACACTTGCTTCTTTCCGCTCTCCAACTTCTTCTGTTTCACCTCATGTTCCTTCTTACATCGAGCAGCCCAGAGTGTTGTCCGCCGAACAGCTTCTGCAACTGCCCCCTTAGAATGCTCAATCAACGGCATCGTATCTAAACACATAGCCACATCACTCCCCAATCCTAATTGAATATGCATATCTTCTTCAGGAGTAATAAATAAATCATTTCCCTCAAATGGATTTCTGAATACCACACCCTCATCAGTTGATTTTCTATACAATGCAGGAGAATACATCTGAAATCCTCCTGAATCAGTAAACACTACTCCTTTATACGACATAAACTGTCCAATCCCTCCCTTCTTTTTGATAATCGGAACTCCCGGTCGAAGAGACAACACAAACGCATTGCTAATAATTGCCTTCGCACCCATAGAATCCAAATCATCCGCAGAAATATACTTCACCGCCGTTTTAGTTGCTACCGGCATAAAGAACGGTGTCTGCACACTCCCGCTCTTTGTCTTCAAAATACCCGTTCGTGCTTTAGTCTTAGAATCACTTGCTATAATAGAAAAAACCATTCCCAAAAAAAAGCGGAAAGCTTTATATACCCTCCCACCTGAGATGAAATAGAATCTAAGGCGCTGATAACGTCTTGCACACGGTTTGGGAGAGTTGCCCTACAATACTATGAAATACAATGGCAAAACTATCACGACCACGATGGGGTTCATTACAATTTTGGCCTCGAAAGCGAGCAGCTAAGCTCCTCCCTAGTGCAAACTGGAAAACATTCTCTTCACTCTCCTTTGCTTCTGACGGTTTGTTAGGCTATATCGGCTACAAAGCAGGTATGGCTTCAGCAGTCGTCAAAGATGACTCGCCAAATTCAATGACTAAGGGAAAGAAAATAACCGTCCCCGTAACTATTGTCGAAATGCCCCCTATGAAAGTCTACTCCGTCCGATTCTACAAACTCGGAATCGTACAAAAGGAAATCGTAGTCTCAAATGATCCTGCTCTCAAACCAATCCTCCGAGTGCCTAAACAACCTCAAACGCTCGATAAACTCCCTGAAGGCTATGATGATATCCGAGTAGTCGTCTTCTCTGTGCCTTCAAAAACCTCAGTAAAAAAAACACCCGATGTCTTAGAACTCGCAGTTACCGCAAAAGATAAACTCGCATACATCAAATCCCTTATTGCAAAAGAACTCTCCTACAAAGATCTCCCACAAAAACTGGATTTAATAGACGCTCGCGGAGTCACCAAAGGAAGAGGTCTCATTGGACCGCTTGCACGATTCGGCTTAACGCTCAAACAGCACAAGTCAGAAAAAGGACGAAGACGACCTGGTTCTCTAGCACCATGGCATCCCGCTCGCGTTACATTCAGAACCCCTATGGCTGGTCAGATGGGTTTATTCTCGAGAATACAATATAATCTTAAACTATTAGCAACAAACTCCATAGCAGATAAAAACATCAACCCTGGCACAGGATTCCAACACTATGGAAACATTCAATCAAACTATATGATTGTCCTTGGCTCACTTGCCGGCCCCGTTAAAAGAGCAGTGCTTCTCACCCCCGCATTTCGTCCTTCAAAGAACATGACTCGAAAAAAATATGAATTAGTCGAGGTACTCAAATGAAAGCCACACTCTACGACATAAGCGGAACAAAGAAAGGAGATGTTGAACTCCCAGCATTTTTCTCAGAGAAAGTACGTGAAGATCTGGTAGGAAAAGCAGTCGAGTCAGAACGAATGAACGACCAGTTTCTTTATTCTACCTTCAAAGAAGCAGGAAAACGACATTCAGCATCAGGAACTATCAGCCACCGAAGACACGAGTGGAAAGGACATTACGGAAAAGGTATCTCCCGTGTCCCACGAAAAGCAATGTACCGCCGAGGTACACAATTCTTCTGGATTGGAGCGGAAGTATCAGGAACCAGAGGCGGTCGACAAGCGCATCCTCCCCACGGTATCAGACGATTCAGAAAGATAAATGAAAAAGAATACACACAGGCGCTACACAGCGCACTTGCCGCAACAGCATCTGAACACTATCTCAAACAGCGATACGCCACCTTATCCCAAACACATAAAGCTCCCCTCGTGCTTGACATGCCTGAAAAAGCGAAGACGAAAGCGTTCCACGAAACACTTTCAAAACTCTTGGGCTCGGCAATCACGATCGCATTAAAAGAAAAAGCAGTGCGAGCAGGTAAGGGAAAACAAAGAGGCAGAAAATACAAAGAGAATGCAGGTCTCTTAGTAGTCACAAGTAGGACAGAAAAACTCCCAGCATCACAAGTTGATGTAAAAGCAGTGCACGAACTTTCTCTTTCAGATCTCTACCCTCTAGGCAGACTCACTCTCTTCACTAAAAAAGCGCTGGAGGAACTCAAATGATACTACAGCCCGTAACCTCAGAAAAAGCAGTAAAAATGATAGACCTCGATAATACGCTCCTCTTCATAACCGAAAGAAAAGTAGAAAAGCCAGCGATAAAGAAAGAAGTTGAATCAGTGTTCAAAGTAAAAGTAATCTCAGTCAGAACATTAATAAGGCATAACAAGAAATATGCTTATGTTCGACTGGATAAAAAAAATCCAGCAATCGATATAGCTACTAAATTGGGGATGATTTAACATGGCAAAAAAAAATATAAAAACAATTACAAAAGTAACACCAACATTAAGAGATATAGCTAGAGGAGATGTAGTAAATCTAATCGGTATTGCAAACGCTCATCAGAATGAAAGGGGGCTTGTTGGTTATTCAGATAGAGATGACATTGGAGCAGCAGTGGTGTTAGTACGAAGCGGAGATTCAATTGTTGAAAATGTATTTGAACCAAGAAGCCAGGGTTCTGCAGTATATATACATCAATCAGGAAGATACACACACGCTCCAGATTCAGATAAATACAAAAAATTCAATACTCAACTTAAAGAGGCAGGATTATAACATGACAATACAAATAACACCAAATAATAATATAGTATCAAAACTAATCAGAGGAGATAGAGTAGAATTAGTTGGTTTTGGGGGAGATAATGAGCGAGCGAGGGGGTTTGTCTCTTTAGATAAGGAAAGCGCCCTTGGGGGAGCAGTAATCATTGCAAAATATGCAGAAGGCACTATACGGGCACAGTATCTAGTACCGACTGCCGATGGTAATGGTACAATGGAATTAGGAAGAAGGGAAATAGACAGAAGCGAATCAGTTTATTCATATTACCAATCAACTATAGATAGTGAAAGCAAAGAGGGAAATAACTAATGGGAAAACGAATAATTCAACAAGCACGAGGAAAGGGAAGTTTATCTTACCGAGTCAGACGCAGGGCATTTATCTATAAAATAAAATACCCGATGCATGACGGAGAGGCAGTCATTGCAGATCTCATTCACTCAACTGGACACACTGCACCGTTAATGAAGATAACTATTGCTGGAGAGACTTTTTACAATCCTGCATTTAACGGTGCAGTAGTGGGAGATAAAATAACCATCAACGGTCAAGAAGCAAAACATGGAACGATTATGATGCTCAAACACATTCCTCCAGGAACACACATCTATAATCTCGAAAACAATCCAGGAGATGGCGGAAAAATGGTTAGAACTTCAGGCTCATCTGCAACGATCACCAAGAAATTAGAGCACAACAAAATCTCTATACTCATGCCGAGCAAGAAAGAAATTGTGCTTTCAGGAGACTGCCGAGCAACAGTCGGAGTCATAGCCGGAGAAGGCAGAACCCTCAAACCATTCATGACTGCAGGCAGAAAAAGGTATAGAATGAAACCACGAAACAAACTCTGGCCAAGAACCTCCGCAGTAAAAATGAATGCTATTGATCATCCATTCGGCTCAGGGAGAGGAAAGAGAATTAAACCAAAGATTGCAAAGAGAAACGCACCTCCAGGAAGCAGAGTCGGTCATATACGTCCACGACGTACAGGGAGAGCTAAATAACATGAGAAATAAAACCATAAAACTAAAGGTACTAAAAGATGAAAAAGATATTTTGAAACTTAGAAAGGGAGATATAGTAGAAACCTCTGGAGGGCTTGCGGTTTTGGTTAATAAGGAAAATGGCCTTATTCATTTGGCACAAAGGAGTGACGATAAAAATATCCTAACTTATAATGTAGATCCCTATAATAGTTTCTTGACGGGTGGAAGGATAGATATAGAAAATAGTGGCATTTCTGAGTATGAAATATCAGCCTACGATGACGAGGAAAAGAGACAATATCATGCTTTTGAAAAAATTATAAATGGGGGTGGATTATAAAATGGCAGAAGAAGTACAAAAAATAAAGGAAGCACTCATCAGAGGACAAACGCTCGAGCATCTTAAATCGCTCGACGTACGAGAGTCAGCGAAATTCATTCCCTCCCGTTCAAGACGCTCAGTCCTGCGTCATTTCGAAATAGTCGAAGCATTCATACGAAAGTGTGAAGACGCAAAATCGAAAAACAAGAAAATTAGAACACACCTCAGAGATATTGTCATAGTGCCAAAACTAGTAGGATACAATGTCCAAGTCTACAACGGAAAAACATTCACCGAATTTGAAATTACCGGACAGATGATCGGACACCGATTAGGAGAATTTTCTCCTTCAACTGGTAGAGTTGCACACAGTGCAGCAGGTATTGGAGCCACCAAGAGTTCCAAGACAGCGAAGAAATAACATGGAAAAACAAACAGTCACCCAAGGACAGAGAAAGAATAAAGCAACAAAACCAAATGAGAATCAGGCTCCAGTCTCTCAGACGCCAGTACAAACTCCCACTCAGTCACCTCCAGTTTCTCCAGCACCATCCTCTCCATTGCAAACAACTTCTATTTCTCCATCATCTGAAAAAAAAGAAAGCACCCCAGAAAAAAAGACAGAAAAGAAAAAACTCGAAATAAAAAAGAAAGACCACGCACTAGCCAATGGCATCTCCCTCCCCATATCAAAGAAACATAGTATGTACATCTCCTCATTCATTAAAGGAAAGAGTATAGACCAAGCAATAAAAGAACTCGAACAAGTCTTGAAATTAAAGCGAGCAGTGCCCTTCAAAGGAGAAATTCCACATAGAAAAGGACCAATGATGTCAGGTCGGTATCCTCTAAACGCAGCAGCCCAATTTATCTTACTTTTGAAGGGATTAAAAGGAAACGCCATCGTAAATGGCCTCGATTTAGAAAAGACCGTAATTGTTAGCTCCTCAGCATCCTGGGCTCCCCGACCACAAAGACGCGGAGGCGTAAGAGCTAAAAGGACACATGTGATCATGATAGCTAAGGAGAAAGCATAATGGAAGAAAAAAAATTCGTCACCTTTAAGAAAGAAGAACTCGGCGTGAAAGAGTATATCAAGAAAGAACTAGGAAAGGGAAGAATCAGCTCAGTTGGCATTGAATATACCCCCGTAGGAGAAAAAATAGTCATTGCAACCAGCAGACCCGGGCTAGTGATAGGAAGAAAAGGAGAAAAAATAGATGAACTCACTCGTGTGCTCAAAAAGAGATTTAAATTAGATAATCCACACATTGAAATCAGTGAAATAACAAACCCCATCCTCGATGCACAGTTAGTTGCCGATGAAATCGCTTTGATGCTAGAAAGAAAAGGTTCACTCAAATTCAAAGTTATAGCGTATAAAATGCTGCAGGATATAATCAAGGCAGGAGCTCTAGGTGCAGAAATTGTATTAGCTGGAAAATTACCGAGCGAGCGTGCACGAAGCTGGAGATTTGCACAAGGCTATCTCAAAAAGACCGGTGATCCGGCAAAAGTAGTCGAGCACGCTCAGTCTCAAGCAGTGACGATGCCAGGAGTGGTGGGCATATCCGTCAGTATTCTCCCCCCCAATGCACATATTCATGACAAAATTGTAGTTGATGATGCACTCAGAGCAAAAGTGACAGCACTCTATAATTTACAGATGAATCCCCCTGAACCTCTAAAAATCGCTAAGAAAAAGAAAAAAGGTGGTGCATCCTAATGGCTCTCTTACGAATGAAGGATGCTCGTTCCCTATCTCTGGAAGGGCGAAGAACAAAAATGCAAGAATTAAAGATGGAGTTAATTAGAGCTTCAGTCACTGCCAATAAGGCATCAGCAAAAACCAAAGAGCTTAAAAGGGCAGTTGCACGCCTTTCAACACTCAATCGTGAGGGGGTGAAGCAGAAATAATGGACATAGATCCTCGATTCGGCTTCCCGTCTCAGGCTGATGTGCTTGACGAGATCGCAAAGGGCGAGCAAAAGATCACCGTATCCACCGTAGCGCGGAGATATGGTAAACTAACCACGCTCGTTTCAGGGTTTGATAAAAACATCGATCTCAAAGCAACAGCAAAGACGCTCAAAGAAGTGCTGGCTTGTGGTGGAACCGTGAAAGACGGAATCATCGAGTTACAGGGAAACCACAAAAAACAAGTACGAGGCATCTTAGTAAAGATGGGATTTGCAGACGAATCCATTTCAGATTAACATGGCAGAAAAAACAAAAAATAGCAAAAAAACAGAAGAAGCAAAACTAGTGAGTACACAGACAAAGGAGCCAACCAACCTCAGAGGAAGGACATTCCAGGGATACATCACTAAAAAATTTCCCAAGAGAATCGTAGTGGAATTTGAAAGAACAGTGTATGTAAAAAAATACAGAGCATTTTACAAGAAAAAGACAAGAATACATGCTAGACTTCCCGATTCACTAGCGGATTCAATGCTTATCGGCGACTATATCGAAGTAAAAGAATGCAGACCATTATCAAAGTTAATTCATTTTATAGCAGTCAAAAAAATCCGTTCCAAGGAGAGCAAACAATGAAAGCAATAACTGCTCGCGTAACGCGGGGTCTCAATATTGGAAGCAATTGCATTGCCGCAGATAATAGTGGAGCGCGAATAGTACGAATTGTCTCAGTGAAACACGGTAAATCAAAGAAAGGAAGACAGCAATATGCAAAAATGGCAGACTGGGTAAAAGTATCAGTTCGAGTTGGAAAGCCCGACATGAAGGGGCAAGTATTCGATGCCGTAGTTATCCGTGTTAGAAAGCCATACAAGAGAAATACTGGAGAACGAGTTGCGTTTGAGGATAACGCCGTGGCACTGCTGAAAGATGAAAAGGGAAATCCCAAAGGAACTCAGATTAAAGGACCAGTAGGAAGAGAAGTGCACGAACGCTGGAAAGAAGTCGCTAAACTAGCAGAGGCAGTACTATGAGCTATGTACCAAAAAATATAGGATATCAAGAAGCGCTCCTGAATGCAACCACCGATCTAAACGCAGCAAAAAGTATAGACCCAACTATTTCTGGAGATGATTACAGAGACCAATTATATCATCTAAAAATGGCAAGAAACTATGCCTCAGCAGGTCTTAAAGATACAACTGCTCCAGAAGAAGTAGTAAGTGATCTGCAAAGAATACTTAATCAATCAGGTGAAATCCAACGCAGCACTATAGGTAAAATACGAGAGATGGTAGTAGGAGTACTCGCATGAAATCTCAATTCTCAAACTCCTGGATTTCCAGTGTCCAGCCACGGAAACAAAGAAAATATCGTCATAATGCGCCCTTGCATGTAAAGCATAGATTTTTAAACGCACACCTATCCAAAGACTTACGAAAGAAGCATTCCAAGAGAAGTCTTCCCCTCAGGAAAGGGGATGAGGTGCTTGTAATGCGCGGAGCCTTCAAGAAAAAGAAGGCAAAGGTAACTTCTGTAGATCACAAGAAATTGAGAATTACACTTGAAAATATCGCTCGTTCAAAGAAAGATGGGTCAAAAACAAATGTCTATTTTAACGCACGAGCATTACAGATTATTACCTTAAATCTAGAGGACAAAAAAAGACTACCAACACAGGAGAAAACACACAATGCACCAAACACGCCAACAAGTAAGTAAGAGAATCCCAATTTCAAGAAAGGGAACGAAATATGTAGCTCGGGCTGCTAATGATCCATCCAATGCTGTTCCAGTAGTCATCGCCGTGCGCGATATGTTAAAACTCGCAAGAACTGCCCGTGAAGTCAATGAAATGATAAAACAAAAGCTCTTAAAGATAAATGGGAGAGTTGTCTATCATCCAAACGAGAGCGTAAAATTATTTTATCTTCTCGAAGCAGGAAAAACATATAGTCTGCAATTGCTTCCAACAGGCAAATTTGGGTTTATTGAAACAAAAGACACCACTCATCGCCTAGTAAAGGTAATAGGAAAGAAAAAAATAACCGGAAATAAAACCCAACTGCATTTGCATGATGGAACAAATCTCATTTCCACAGACAAAATAAACATAGGAGATTCATTATATATTGATCTATCTTCAAAAATAAAAAAGCACCTACCTCTAGAAAAAGGAAAGTCCATATTCATTATAGCAGGAAAATATCAAGGAAACACCGCAAAAGTGGAAACTGTTGAGGGAAAAATAGTCACTATAACCATTGATGGAGGCAAAAAAACCGTAGCTAATCGCTCAGTCATAGTACAATGAAACAACAACTAGCGCAAAAAACAGCCAAGAAAACAGAAGAAAATCCTATGCGTTCCTTTTTCATAGAAAAAGTAGTCCTATCAGTAGGAGGGACTGAAGAAGACCTCAAGAAGGGCACTCGCTTAATAGAAATACTTTCAGGAATGAAGGCTCAAGTAATCATGACAGCAAAGAGAATACCTGATTTTGATGTGCGCCCTGGCTTAGAAGTCGGAGCAAGAACCACTATCCGTGGAAAAGCAGCATTGGATATTCTTACACGTCTTTTAGGAGCAATCGATAATCAACTAAGCAAAAAACAAATTTCAGATAATCATTTTTCATTTGGAATAAAAGAATATATTGAAATTCCAGGAATGGAATATCAACGAGATATAGGGATTAGGGGTCTAAACGTAACCGTGGTATTTGCACGAGCAGGTCTACGAGTAAAAAGGAAAAAGATAAAACAAGGCAAGGTAAGTAAAAAACAATTGGTTTCTAAAGAGGACATTATTCAGTTTATGAAGAAAACATTTAACACGGAGGTAATCTAATGGGTGCAAGCGATCACGCTAAGGTATTTAGACAGCTTAAGTCCAAACCTGCAAAAATGCAGAAATTCATTCGGCATAATAAACCGAAAGAACGAAAATACGGCATATCTGTCAGAAAATGCCAACGCTGTGGTCGTTTTGGAGCACACCTCAAACAATATAATCTAAACCTATGCCGACAATGCTTCCGAGAGATTGCGGAGGAAATCGGTTTTCACAAATACAGTTAACATGAGCCACGACACACTTGCAGACGCTTTGAATAAGATGATGAATGCAGTCAGAGCAGGACAGGTGACTGTAACTATTTCTCATAGTTCAAGGTTGCTATTTTCTGTTCTCGCACTAGCAAAACTAAAAGGATATATCACTGACTATAAAAACGAAAACAACATACTTACCATCACGTTAGGTAAACTAAACGCGTGTAAGAGCATTAAACCCCGTTATCTAGTGCACTCAGAAGAGCTTGATGAATTCGTCGCTCGTTACTTACCTGCTCGCGAACTAGGTATGTTGGTAGTTTCAACACCAGAAGGAATTATGACACATCAAACAGCCCAGCAGAAAAAAATAGGAGGAAGCCTACTGGCATACTTTTACTAATGACTTACAAAGAAGCCATTGCTATTCCGCCAGGTGTCTCATGTGTTGTCGAAAAAGACAGGATTACTTGTTCTAAAGGTGGAAAGGAAATAACCAGAAAAGTGGATGCAGAATCACTGAAGTTGAAAGTAGAAGGGTCGAACATAATTTTTGAAACAAAATCGGACAAGAAGAACGATTTGAAGGTATTGCGCTCGTATAGGGCACATATAAACAACATGTTCTATGGCTTAGATGAACAATTTGTCTATCATCTTCAAACCTGTAATGTTCATTTCCCCATGACGCTAAAGTTAGAAAAAAACAAGTTACTCATTAATAATTTTTTAGGAGAAAAAAAACAGAGATCAGCCGAAATAATTCCTTCAGTAACAGTCGATATCAAAGGAGCAAATATTACCGTCTCCTCACACGATCGCGATGCAGCAGGACAGACCGCAGCAAATATAGAAAAGGCAACGCTCGTGAGAAATAGAGATAGACGAGTGTTTCAAGACGGCATTTATATTACGGACAGACCTGGGAGGAAATTATAATGTCAAAAGAATTTGCACGAACCGATAGCACCCGTTTCCTCAAATTAGGAAAAAGAAGCGCAATAAAATCCTGGAGACGAGCCAGAGGAATACACAGTAAGATTAGGAGAAAGAGAAAAGGATATCCTCTCATGCCCGAAGTTGGTTTTAAGACAAAGCGATCAGAATCTGGCAAGCTAAACGGAAAGATGCCGATTCTCATACATAATCTCGCAGAGCTCAAACTAATCAGCAAAGAACAAATAGCAATAATCGCTAGAATAGGAGCAAAAAAGAAAATGGATCTATTAAAATATGCAAAAGAACATAACATCTCGCTAGCAAATGCAGGAGAAAGCAAATGAACCTAGATAAAAAAAGGCAACTAGCCTCCCGAACGCTACTAGTAGGAAAAGGGAAAATAATATTCAACAACAGCCGTCTCGCTGAAATACAACAAGCAATAACCAAGCAAGATATTCGGGATCTATTCAAGAGTGGAGCAATCTCTATTCAACCAATACACGGCAGAAAAGCGGTAAAGAATGAGAAAAAAAGAAAAGGAAAAGGGAAAATAAGAAAGATAGTCAGGAACAAAAAACAAGAGTATGTACAGATTACACGGAAACTCAGAAAATATATACAAGATCAAAGAGTAAAAGGCAAAATGACCAATGAATTATACTACCAACTAAGAAAAGAAATAAAAGCCCATTCGTTCAAAACGCTAAATGAATGTAAGGAGCGTCTAAAAACACTATGAGAACCATAAGACGAAGAAGATTAGAAGCAAAGACTGATTACAAAACAAGGCTAGCTTTGCTTAAATCCGGAATACCTCGCTTTGTGGTAAGAAAAACAAATACCTCAGTCATTGCGCAAGTCATTATAGCAACACAAGGTCAGGATAAAATTGTCGCAGGAGCATCTTCCTCACTCTTACTCACTAAAGGTTGGCCAGAAGCACTGAGGGGAAGTTTGAAGAGCCTTCCAGCAGCATACCTCACAGGTCATATGGTCGGAAAAGCAGCACTAAAACACACGAAGAAAGCTATACTTGATATAGGCATGCAACGAAATATCCATAAATCAAGACTCTATGCTTTGGTTGCAGGAGCAATCGACGCTGGTCTCGTAATACCTTGTGACAAAGAAGCCCTGCCTTCAAAAGAACACATAACTAAAAACACAAAGCTTCAAAAAGCCTTTGAAGCTGTGAAAGGAAAACTATAATGGCAGAAAAAGAAACAAAAAACAAACCTAAGGATTTGGTAGAAGCAGTACCAGAAGAGATTGAAAAACTCGAGAAAGAAATAGAAGTAACTGCTCCCGTAACAGCCCCAGTAGTAGAGCAAGCGAAAGCAAGACCTTATGACCGAAGAGAAATGCAAAGAGAATCAGCCGAATCAATAGTGGCACGTTGGAATCCTAAAACCGCACTAGGAAGAGACGTAAAAGCAAAAAAACGCACGTCATTTGATGAAATAGTCTCCAATGGTAAAAAAATGCTTGAACCAGAAATAATGGATGCCTTGCTGCATCTCGATACTGATTTATTACTTATTGGTCAAGCAAAGGGTAAGTTTGGCGGTGGAAAAAGAAGAGCCTGGCGACAGACTCAGAAGAAGACCATGGAAGGAAACGTAGTCACCTTCTCAGCCATGGCTATCGTAGGCGACAGAAATGGTCATGTAGGCATAGGATTAGGAAAAGCAAAAGAAACATTACCTGCACGAGATAAAGCAACTCGACAAGCAAAATTGAATATAATCAAAGTAACCAGAGGATTTGAAACACCAGAACCTGGTTCAACCGATCCACACACCGTTCCATTCATAGTCTCAGGAAAATGTGGCAGTGTACGAATAAAATTAATTCCAGCTCCACGAGGAACCGGTCTTGTAATTGGAGATGAAGCAAAGAAAATATTACGATTAGCAGGCATAAAAGATGTATACAGTATGGCTCACGGTCAGGTAAGAACCACCTTTAACATGGCAAAAGCACTCATGGACGCCCTCGATAAAACAAACAGGATGAAACTATGATCGTCGTCATCAGAATTTCAGGACTAGTAGAAATCCCTCAGCGAGTAGAAGATACGCTCTTCAGAATGAGATTACGAAAAAAATATGGAGCAGTACTTATGAATGAAGGGGAAGAAACAAACGCTCTTTTGCAAAAAGTAAGAAACTTTGTCGCCTATGGATCTATTGACAAAGAAACACTTACACTCCTAGTACAGAAGAGAGCTAAAGGATTTGAAAACAAAAAAGTTGATCTAACCAAAGTACTTCCCGAACTAGGAAAAAAATCGCTCATCGACTTAGGGTTAAAGCCCTTCTTCGCTCTCCATCCTCCTCGAGGCGGTATAGACTCAAAAATTCATTTCGGAAAGAAAAAAGGTGTCCTTGGAGATAATAAAGAAAAAATAAATGATCTTATAAGGAGAATGTTATGATGCGCACTAAGAAACGAACAAAGGCAACACGGTATCGTGGCTATCACACCCACGGCCGAGGCTTCAAAAAGAAAGCTCGAGGCTCCGGACACCAAGGCGGTAAAGGTATGGCTGGTACCGGAAAGCGAGGCGACGCAAAGAAAACCATGATCCTCAACCTCTATGGAAACGACTATTTCGGAAGAGATAAAACCTTGAGGAGAGGCAGACCACAGCCAAAACCAATAGCAATCAACTTCCAAGTAATACAGAATAATCTTTCCTCATACATAAAACAAGGAATTGCTAAGGACAACAAAGGTACCTATGACATCAATCTCAAAGGCTACAAGATCCTCGCTCAGGGAGATCTCTCCATAAAAGCAACCATAACCGCAGATGCCGCATCAAAAGCCGCAATAGAAAAAGCCCAAAAAGCCGGCGGCAAGATCGTACTTGCCGAGAAGTAATATTTTTAGAAAAAATTCACATACCTTAAGTTACCTGATACAAGCTCCATCTTTGCACCCCAGTTCACAATGAACACCCCAACCCTCTAATCTCAAACTATCACCATAACTATAAACGCAAACCGATTGTGAAAGGACATTATCACTACAACGATCTATTCTTGTTTGTATAATATTATTTGACTCATCACGAATAGTAGCAGAACCCTTAGTAAACACATCAGCACCAGTAACTTCGCATTTAAGAGTGTTTGGTGGAGCAACACAAGATCCATCTTTACATCCATTAGGACATATAACTGTTCCAGAATAAGCCGTCAAAGTGCCAGAGGCGGTAGTACTGCACCAATATTCATTAAGGTTAGGGGATGATGGTTCGCCAAGTAAACATTTATCTGAGGAAGAAAGACTTTCACCACTACTAGGATCAACATAGGTAATGGTGCCTGGCACATTAAGATCGATCCCACCATCACTATCTTCACAGGTAGCAGAATCAGGACAACTACCTCTACAAACTCCATCATCACACTTCTTCTGCCCAGGAATAGAACAAGACTCTTTATTAGAACAACTCACCATACATTGTCCGTTACTACACAATTTCGTCCCAATAGCACAAACCACCTCTTCCTTAGGAATAGGTGCATTTCCCGTAAAAGACCAGAATACCGAAACAATCCCCAATAAAAGAACAACAGAAATAATAACTAGAAACACACTCTTCCTCATAATCATAACAACAACAAGAAATCATATATATATATCTTTCTCCACAAATCAATTAAACCCTTCAGGGCCAAAATAGCTCAATATCTTTCTAATTTCCTCAATAGTTTCCTGCTGATCTTTTTTATCAGACATTCTCACAAAAGTTATCAAAAGAGTAATTAATGCTTCACTATTCATCGCCTTAAGAGAATAACCATCAGTAATAAAGTAAAATCTAAAACCTTCATATCGTAGCTCTTTAATTACCACACCCCCTACAGTTCCAAGTGTCTTTCCCTTGTAAGGGTTTTCCTTTAATGTCTCAAGCAAGTCAATAACCTTATGTGCTTCTCTTTTAAATTTCTTTTCTATTTCTTCAAACAAGGAACGAACTATTTCGACCTTGGCCATTTTTTATCTAACTCTTTTCTCGCCTCTTCCAGAGAAATACTATTTTTTGAAGATAGAAGAAACTGACGTAACTGCTCTTTTACAGCTAAAGCATATATTCTCATAAGAATCGTATCATAGCTTTCCCCTTTCACACCAAACGAAGATAATTTCTCCTTGGTTTCCTTGCTCAGTTGTATTGTTGATATTTCCATAGTTATCTATAGTAACCATAGTAGCTATAGTTTATAAATCTTTCTTTTTAATGCAGTTCATATCGAGGAAATCTTTAAATACTATCAATCTATACTATAATCAATTGATACTATGGAACAACAAAGAACGCTTACATTCAACATTCAGCATATTCTAACGAGAAGTCCACGCTTAGAAACTATTATGATGGTCGAGCAGTTCATAAAGGAACACTCAGGAGAATACAAAAAAACAGAGGTATTCAATAAAGTACCTAAAAAAACGATGTGGGGCACATTTAATGTGATACTCAAATATCTCTGGGATACGAATAAGATAGGAATAGATAACAATGGATATATAATCTATATCTGGAGTCCAGAAGCAGGAAATATATTTAAAAATAGAAAAAGATATTGATTCATGAGCTTTAAAAAACCAGCTGACGGGGTTGTATTTGCTGAAGATGATCTAGAGTCAGCATATGCCTATCTCACTGAAAAAAGCCCATTAAAAAAGTCAATCACAAAAGCGATAAACACTCTCAAAGATAATGTGTTCTGTGGAGAACCTATCTCCAAAAAATTGATTCCCAAAGAGTATATACGAAAATATAACATTAACAATCTCTGGTGGTATCCATTAACAAAGGGCTGGAGATTGGTGTATTCAGTAACCACCCCAACGATGGTTGAGATTGTAGCAGTCATTATAGAGTATTTCGATCATAAGGAGTATGAACGTCGATTTGGATATTCCTGACACCTAACAACCTTTAAAAACCTCTCTTTTGTAACACTCCTATGGCGTTTGATATTCGAGCACTGCTCTACAATCTTCCAGAGGTAAAGCACCCCACTGAAAAGAAACTCTCGTTCAATGTCAAATTAAAATGGACGCTCATCATCCTCGGAGCATTCTTCATCCTCGCTAACATCTCTCTGTATGGTCTAGACACTAACTCACTCGCTCGTTTTGAATATCTAGCTATCATTCTCGGAACTGATTTTGGTAGCATCATCAGTTTAGGTATCGGTCCTATCGTTATGGCTTCCATCATTTTACAATTATTAGTAGGTTCAGGAATTCTAAAAATTGACACTAAAACAGTCGAAGGTAAAAAATACTTTCAAGGACTGCAAAAAATAGGTGTCTTATTCTTTATCGTCTTTGAAGCAATGGTCTATGTCCTCATGGGCGGACTACAAGCAGCCCCAGGCTATACAGGTATCTTAATCTTCCAATTAATTCTAGGCGGTTTAGCAATAATGCTTATGGATGAAGTAACCACTAAGTGGGGTTTCGGCTCAGGTGTCTCACTCTTCATCGTAGCCGGTGTTGCCTGGCGTCTTTTTGCAGGGCTATTCCAATTCCTTGGACCAAATGGGGAAAACTGTCTCAGAGACTTCGTAGGCACACCCTGTGCTGGTAAATTATTTGTCATCATTCAAGGATTCATCAATGCCGCACCTAAAGAATCACTTGCCGCTTTTGCAACCATTGCCATTACAGTCGTTATCTTTCTCGGTGTAGTTTGGGCACAATCACTCAAAGTAGAAATCCCACTGTCCTATGAACGTCTACGAGGATACAATATGAAGTGGCCATTGCAATTTTTCTACGCCTCAAATCTCCCAGTTATATTGACCGCAGCACTAGTCGCCAACATCCAGTTATTTGGCGGTCTTCTGCAGCAATGGCTTGGTCGTCCAACCTTTATCGGAGAGTTTTCACAAGGACAACCTATTTCGGGCGTAGCATATTGGCTTGGCACTTCCAATATTGTTGAAAGTCTCATCAAAGGCAGTTTCCAATGGATACAACTCGGGCAAGCATTCGTCCATATTCTATTTTATTGCGTCTTCGCAGCAGTATTCGCCGTATTCTGGGTAAAAACCTCAGGCATGGACGAATCCTCGCAAGCAAAGAATATTCTTAATTCAGGGTTGCAAATGCCCGGATTTAGAAAAGACGAACGTATTCTAGAAGCAATTCTCAAGAGATATATTATGCCGCTCACGATTATGGGAGGAATAGCCATCGGCTTACTCGCCTCCCTTGCAGATACCCTCGGAGCCTTAGAATCAGGTACTGCAATCCTACTCGGCGTCACTATCATATACCAGCTCTACCAGAACATTGCCCAGCAGCACGCGATGGATATGCATCCCGCCATGAAGAAAATGATGGGTACAGGCTAACATATCAAACAATAGTTATCTGCTTCGTTCGTAGTTTCTCTTCCTCACCGATTCTAATTCATAAGGACTCATCCGAACTAACTCTCTTTTTATATCTTCTAGATTACATATACGAATAGGTTCAGGTTTCTGCCTTGGTGTTAGATACCCTTGCGGAAAGCACAAGCTAACATAAGCCAATCCACATAATATAATCTTATCTCTTCGATTCATCACCTCCCTCCTCTCAGTTCCTTTTTAAATCTTCGCCTACATTTAAATAGCCTCACCGCCAGAAAGAACCATGAATAAAGGGATGAAAGTACTCTTCGTTGTACTACTCGTGAGCCTGGCAATTGCCGCTTTCTGGAACCAATTTCCCATAATAAAATCCTCCGTTCATGCCATTCTAGATCCCTCACTAGGAAAGCTAATCCTCTTAAGTCCTCTTTTTGGTATCATAGCTAGTGCAGCCATTATTATGTTCATTCTCACGCTCGTGCAGAAATATACCACCGATCAGCCCGCTCTCAGACAAATAAAGAAAGAACAAGAACTGCTAAGGCAAGAAATGCAGAAATACAAAGAGCATCCCGAGAAACTCTTGGAACTCCAAAAGAAACAATTAGAATTCCTCCCCCGAACCATGGACATAACCACCAAACCTACACTCTATACGGCCATTCCCATGATTCTCCTCTTCCGTTGGTTCGGCGATGTCTTCCTCCCCATAGAGTTCAAATTCCTCGGTTTCATCAACTGGTTCTGGACATACTTCATCTTCATGATCATCTTCTCCACCATTTTCAGGAAAATGCTGAAAGTCGCCTAATATATAGACAAGAATATACTAAACCCCACATGAAAAAAGCAATAACCTTCTCCATTTCAATCATTCTCATTCTCACTATCTTGCTCGTGGTATTCTTTTTTTCTGGAGCGGAAAGATCAGAGATTCCCAAGCAAAGTATGATAAGAGAAGAGATAATCGGAGGAAAAACCTACCTTGTAGAAACAGTCAATCCACAAGAAAAAATTGAGTTGTATGATAAGCAAGGTTTTTTAGAAGGAATATGGTACGAATATCCAGTAGAAGAATTAAGAAAATATGACAACCCCACACAAACCAAAGAGCTATCTGAATTTACCAATAATCTTATACAATCATTGAGCATAAACAAAATAATATTTGAAGCTCTAATAGCGCACGATAGATCAAGCAGCTGTTGTAACGGTGATAGATGCACTAACGTATATCATCCAGAACAAATTTTAGTCAAGGTCTCGTCAGAATCCGCCCAGTTAGGAGCAGTTGGTTTAAGAAAAATGAAATACAACTCTCTCAAAGTATGCAACAACCAACCAATAACAATATACACGCCAAAAATTAAATAATCTTATTACCGTACAAACTTCTTCAAATCATCCCCATGCAACCGTGACAACTTGCCATCCTTCTTAGAAACAATACCCACATCAAACCGATTATGATCAAAGTTTTTTGCCAAAATTTCTTTAAAAATTTTCATAGCAAAGCGTATACCTTCCTCAATCGTCATATCTTCGCTATATTCCTTTCTCAGCATTTCTTTAATCTTCTCATCATTCTCCCCGATAGCATTGGCATTATACGCAAAGAAATTACCCATCACGTCAGACGTATACAAATGCACCTTACCTTTGCTAACACTACCAATCATAATCATAACGCCATACGGTCTAGCGCCCCCATATTGCGTAAACGCTTGTTTCCTATCAGCAATCATTCGTATAACGGATATAGGATCTATAGGTCCATCATACGTTACTCTATTTTGCTGTGCTAATACTTGCGCTTGCTCAATTAAAATGCGCGCATCAGATAACAAACCAGCCGCAGTAGCAACAATATGTTCATCAATTTCAAAAATCTTATTTGCAGACTCAGGTGTTATGAGTTTATCCCTCAATCGCCTATCAGCAACCACTACCACTCCATCAGCACATACAAGACCAATGCTCGAGCTACCAAATCGAACCGTCTTTTCGGCATACTCGACCTGTAGCAAATGTCCCTCGGGTGAGAACATCGTTGCTGCACGATCATATCCCATTGCTTGATGTTGTAATTCACTTGGTAGTTCCATAGAAGCTCACCACTCCCTTCATAATAGTGGCACTATTTAAGTCTTCCGAAACAAACTTTAAATACTCTGTTTTCATAAAAGAAGCATGCCTATAAAAAAGAGAGAAGTAAAAAGAGCAGTCGCTGTGACAAGAAAAAAAGAACGTCCTCTGGGAGTTACTATTCTAGCTGTTTTGCAATATATCGGAGCCGCACTCTCGCTCTTAGGAGCAGCAGTCTTGTTCATTTTATTCATGATGGTGCAAAACAATCCACAAGTGCTAAGCATGTTGGCGCAACAAGTTCCCGAACTCACACCGGACGTGCTCGAAATAATACCACTCATGCTCGTAGTATTCACCATCATACTCACCCTCCTAGCGATCCTCTACTTCTTTATCGCTCGAGGCTTCTGGAAAGGTCGGAATTGGGCTCGGCTACTCGTCATCATAATGCTCATTATCGGAGCAGTCGGATCAATATTCGATATCATAAAACTGCAAAATGTTTCAGCAGTAGTCTCCGCTATCATAGGTCTCATCATCCAAGCCGGTCTTGTCTGGTACCTAATGAGACCGCACGTAGTGATCTACTTCAGAAAAAAATAAATATTATACAATTTGCAATGCAAATATTTATAAAACGTTCCTAACTTCCATCCATATGGCAGTCGTTACAGCGAGAATTAAGATAAACGATAAGCACTTTGAAACGGACGTCAATTTAGACGAAGCATTGAAAGTAAAAGCAGGAAAGGGAGATATCATGGCCACAGTTGTTTCTCCGCAAATCTTCTATGATCTCAAGAAAGGTCTCAGAGCATCAAAAGCAGACCTCATCGCTGCATTCGGTACAGACGATGCCTACCAAGTGGCAACTAAAATAATAACCCTAGGTGAAGTGCAAAAAAATCAGGAATTTAGGGATGCAGAACATGACGCGAGGATAAAGCAACTAACAACATTAATAATCAGAAATGCTGTGGATCAAAACAATCGACCTTATACCGAAGAAAGAATAAAGCGAGCGTTACATGAAGTACACTATAGCATAACGAACAAGTCAGCAGAAGAACAACTTGCCCAAGCAATACAGAAACTCCAGACAGTCATTCCCATAAAGATAGAAACCAAACGAATTAAGCTAGTTATTCCCGCACGTTTCACCGGACAAGCCTATGGCCTTCTTAAAGAATACAAAGAAACAGAAGACTGGCTGGCAAATGGAGATCTCTCAGTCATTATCTCAATCCCCTCAGGAATGCAGCTCGACTTCTACGATAAGTTAAACAGTATCACCCACGGCTCAGTGCAGAGTCACGATATACCTAAAGAATAACCACAAACCTTTTAAACGCCCTTTTCCAATCAAAATGGTTAAGCAGATAGATATATGATCTGTTTTTTTAGTGATGGATAACGAATTGGAAATGGCTCAGGGAGCCGATGAAACTGATACTGAATCTGAGAAAAAACGAAAGGTAGTCGTACCCGGAGAAGTTATTGTAACCGGAGAAGATTACTTGCCCAGCGATGGCGCTCGAAGAGAGGGAAAAAATATTGTTGCCCTTCGCTATGGGCTCGCAGAAGAATCGGGTAGGGTAGTAAAAGTCATTCCATTATTCGGAGCGTTCGTTCCTCGTCGAGGTAATGTCGTTATTGGTCGTGTTACCGATATCACCTTCTACGGTTGGCTTATAGACATTGACTCAGCCTCTTCCGGCTTCCTCCCCATAGAAGAGTCCCCACGATTCATAAACAAGAATGAAATGGATCAGTTCTTAGCTATAGGAGATGTAGTCGCTGCAAAAATCTGGTCAGTAAAACAAAAGGGAATTGACCTTTCTCTCAAAAGTAACGGCCTAGGTAAGTTAGAAGGCGGATTTATCTTTCGCGTTATTCCAAGCCGAATTCCAAGAGTTATTGGACGAGAAGGCTCAATGATCTCTCTTATTAAAGAAAAAACAGGCTGCAATATTACGGTCGGGCAAAATGGATGGATCTGGATAAAGGGAGAATCAATCGATGCTCAAATCAAAGCGCGCCAAGCCATAGAATTCGTGGCAGATAAAGTACATCTCTCAGGTTTAACAGAAAAAATGGAGGAATGGTTCTCCAAGAGTTAATATGGCTAAGCGTTCAGACGGAAGAAAAGCAACTGAAATGAGACCAATGATAGCAAAAGTCGGAGTCATCCCTAACGCCGATGGCTCAGCACTATTTGCCTTCGGAAAAACCATTGCTATCGCAGCAGTCTATGGACCACGATTACTACATCCACAACACATGCAAGACCCAGCAGGAGCAGTGTTACGTTGTAACTATGATCTCCTCTCATTCTCTGTCTCAGACAGAAAAAAACCCGGTCCATCTCGTCGTTCCCAAGAAATTTCGAAAGTGACTGAATGGGCACTCTCTCCTGCAGTCGATCTCTCACAATTTCCTAACACAGTCATTGATGTACAAATTTATATCTTACAGGCAGACGCAGGTACACGAACTGCAGGCATAAACGCCGCATCATTAGCCCTCGCTCAGGCAGGCATTCCTATGAGAGATTTAGTATGTTCAGTAGCCCTCGGAAAATTGGATAAAGAGCTCGTAGTTGATCTAACCAAGGAAGAGGAAGATCAACATGATGGAGAAGGCGCAACCGATTTTGCTATTGCTAAAATTGCAAACAGCGATGAATTTACGTTGCTTCAATTAGATGGAAAAATAGCTCCCGAGCAAGTAAATGAAGTAATGGTACTTGCAAAGAAAGCCGCAGAACAAATTTATGAAGTACAGAAGAAAGCGCTTAAGGAGGCAGTCGAATGATGAACGTATCAAATCTAAGTAAAAATACACTCAATGAAATGTTCGCGGCAAACAAGCGATTTGATGGAAGAAAAATAACGGATTTCAGAAAGATTGAAATCACCTACGATGTCTCAAATAAGGCTGAAGGAAGCGCTAGAATTAAATTGGGAAAAACCGATGTAGTCGTTGGCGTAAAGCTAGCACCAGGCACACCCTACCCAGACTCACTAGATAAAGGAAATTTAATGGTTTCCGGAGACTTGCTCCCACTTGCCTCTCCTCGGTTTGAACACGGTCCTCCTGGATTCAATGCAATCGAACTACCTCGTTTGATAGATCGTGCCGTAAGAGAATCAGGGATGATCGATCTCTCTAAGCTCGTGATTAAAGAAGGAGAAAAAGTTTGGACAGTATTCATAGACATTTATCCTATCAACGACGATGGAAATCTTATAGATGCGGCCGCACTTGCCACCATTGCAGCTCTTAAAAAAGCACACATACCAAGTATTAATGAAAAAGGAATAGTGGATTATGATAAAAAGGCAGACCCACTCCCCTTGCAGAAAGATATTGCACCTATTTCATTCAGCTTTTTCAAACTCGGTTCATCACTTATTTTAGATCCTACCCGAGAAGAAGAAGAAGCTTGTGAAACACGAGTGACGTGGGGAGTATCAAAAATGTTCGGTGGCTATCGTATAAACTCCTGTCAAAAGAGTGGGAAACAAATAATAACGCAGGCAGAGATAGAAAAAATGATGTCTTTACTCCCAGAAAAATGCGACGAACTAAACGAAAAACTTAAAAAGCTTCTTTAAGGCACTAGTATATGGAACAATTCACTCGTTACGAAATTGCAAGAATCATTGGTGCTCGAGCACTGCAAATTGCCATGGACGCTCCCCTCTTATTTAGGTTTAAAGAAGAGGAACTAAAAGCGATGAATTACGACGCACTCAAAATTGCGGAAAGAGAATTAAAGGAAGATGTGTTGCCTATTTCTATACATCGTCCAACTCCACGAAAGAGAAAAGATAAACTTTCAGCAGTGAAAGAAGATGCAGTTTCAGATGAAGAGATAATTGCCAAGGAACAAGAAGTAGAAAAGGAAATTGTGCAGGATGCTGAACAGCTCGGTTTAATTCAAGGTGACGAAGTTGAAGATTACACTGATTTGCCTCCCTCTACAGCGCCGATAGAACAGTAGATTTAAATACTACTAGAGACAAATAACACTATGGCTATGACAAGACTGCTTGCAGTACTGGTTGCTTCTATTGTCGGTTATCTTATCCCCATGCTCTGGTATTCAAAATCACTTTTTGGTACATCATGGCTCAAACTCTCTGGTCAAAAGAGTATGAAACCTTCAGGCAGCGTAATACTCGTAGGATTCATCGTAACCGTCATATTCAACGCTGTCCTCGCCCTCTTAATTACACTCACCGGAGCCACAGCACTAGAAGAGGGTATCGGATTAGCGTTTCTCCTCTGGATTGGGTTTATTTTCACCTCAAAAATGGATTCCGTTCTCTACGAAAAGAAATCCATAAAACTCTATTGGATTGTAACTATACAATATCTCCTCTCAATGATAGCAGGTGGAATAATCCTCACCCTCTGGCAATAGAGTTAAAAACAAACACCACGTTCCTCAACTATGCATATAAAAAAGGTGTTTGCCCGTTCCATCAAAGATTCTCGAAAGGAAGAAACCATTGAAGTTACTATACATGGACAAACCGCATCAGCCCCCTCGGGAAAATCAACCGGGAAATATGAGACTCCCATATATCATACATCGCTCTCTTGGAACATAAAATCGCTTAATTCCCTCTCCATCCCTTTTCACATCAATTCATTCAACGATCTTAGTAAACTAGAACACTATATACAAAAAACCTTTAAACTACCCTCTGCCAAACACTTCGGAGCAAACGCGCTCCTAGCCCTAGAACTGACCACTCTCAAAGCTCTGGCAAAAGAACAGAAAAAGCCCATCTGGCAATTCCTCAACCCAAAAGCAAAAAAAATTCCCATGCCAATAGGAAACGCAATAGGGGGTGGACTGCACTCCCATTCATCCAATCATCCTACCTTTCAAGAATTCCTTCTAATCCCCAAACAAAAAACATTCAAAGAGCAATATAAAACACTAATCACGATACATACCAATCTAAAAAACAAATTAAAAGCAACCAAAATGAACGATGAAGGAGCCTGGGAAACCAAAAAAAACGAAGAAGAGATCCTTGACTTACTTTCGCGCTACAAAGACCAAGTTAACCTTGGCGTAGATGTCGCTGCCTCCTCGTTCTACAAAAAAGACCAATACAGTTATGGACAGAAAACCCTCGACACGCAAAATCAAATAACTTTCATCAACGCACTCATAGAAAAATACAATCTCCTCTACGTTGAAGATCCGCTACAGGAAGAAGATTTCAAAGGATTTTCACATATAACCAAAAAACACCTCGTAGTAGGCGATGATCTCACCGCCACCCAACCAGAAAGACTACAGCGAGCCATACAAGAAAAAGCAATCAACGCCATGATTATCAAACCCAACCAAAACGGTTCACTCATAGAAACAAAACACATCGTAGATCTCTGCAAGAAACACCGAATCACCACCATCCTCTCCCATCGCTCAGGAGAAACCACCGATAACTGGCTAGCCGACCTCGCTGTCGCCTTCAACACGGATTACATCAAATGCGGCATCGCAACCAAATGGCGAACTGCCAAACTCGACCGTCTCGCTGAAATTGAAACGCAACTGAGAAAAAATACTCTCTGACTGACAGTAACCTATAAATAACTCTTTTTATACATAATAACATGAAACCAAAAACAATCAAAATACTCTACTGGATCATAACAATCATCTTTGCACTCTTTATGCTCTTCTCAGGTATCAGTGAGGTGATGCAAACACAACCAGCAAAAGATCTCCTTATCCAGCTCGGATACCCTATCTATCTTAATTTCATACTCGGCATCGCTAAGGTGTTAGGAGTAATCGCAATCGTGCAGACCAAATTCAAAGTTATAAAAGAATGGGCATACGCAGGATTCACCATCGATATAACGGGAGCATCAGCCTCAATGGCTTTAAACGGCATTGGAGTTGCTTCTACTCTTTTCACGCTAGTCTTCCTTGCACCTCTATTCATATCTTACTTCCTTGGAAAAAGAGTTGAGCGGTTGAGATAAGATCGTTAAGCTCTTTTATGATAAAGTAACCTTTAAAACCCAAAAAACAACCATCCTGTAATGAAAGAACTACCCAAA
>Ga0209542_10004684_pt1 | contig 27908 bp, 18 predicted proteins | sample RifCSPhighO2_01_FD_184028 | JGI IMG/M metagenome (GOLD analysis project Ga0209542, IMG submission 184028) | Soil microbial communities from Rifle, Colorado - Rifle CSP2_plank highO2_0.1 (SPAdes) (version 2) | ecosystem: Environmental > Terrestrial > Deep subsurface > Rock core/Sediment ...
CAAACGCTTAATTTTATTTACTAGTTTTACTTCTGTTTTCATGGGTAGCTAAGTCCTACCCCCTAATGTTGCTTTACCCAAAGCACATTAGGTTATTTATATTTTTCCATACATTTTCAACAACGCCGCTACAACATAAAAGAAGACTTCTACTACTATTAGAGAAGCTTAAAGTTTATATATTAGTCTTAGTCATTAATTCTCGGGGTTTCAATGAGTCTATCTTCAATTGTAAAAAAAGCTGCGCTTGCAACAGGATTAGGAATAGGACTATTTAGCGCAGCTCCTCAACAAGTTAACTTCTATCAACAAGCTTATGCCCAAGATTCTAAAGCAGAAGTCAATGTTAGCGAGAAAGCATTAAAATCAGAATTAGATAGTGTAATTCAAGAAGCAGTTGACCTTCACCAGAGAAGCAAAGTTAAATTTGGGGATAAATATAAAAATAAAGATGGGGAACATATACTATTATGCGATATTGAAGACAAACTGGAGTCAATATATGAAAAGATAGAAAATAAGACCGTCAACAAAAGTGATATGGATCCATCGTTTATTGCAGACATCACCGGTAAAACTCCATTAACAAGAGAAGGCTGCCTTGCTAGATTAAATGCCATAAACTTTGTCCTATCTCTTGAAGATTATTTGCTAGGTGATAAAGTCTTAGATAATATCTCAAAAAACTTTTTCGGTGGAAATTATGAAGAAGCAGCAAATTCTATCAAAGAGGACTTATTCAACAAAGAGGATCCATACAAAAAAAGAGATATAATCTATGATATAACTGATATTCGCCAAGAAATAGCTAATCTTGGTGATACTAACTCACTCATAAGAGGGTTAAAACTTTCTAAAGGATTTATATTAACTGAGTTAGGGAAATATGCTGAAGCAAACGAAGTATATAAAAGTATAAATATTCAAAAAATAATCGTGGGTAGTTTCTTTAATAGTAGAGTCAATCAAATTTATAATCAAGGTCAAGGCCTAAGTTTTAAGGACAGAAATATAGACTATAGTCTATTTTTATTTGGAAGAGCAAAAGCAAAAGAGGGATTAGGAGATTTTGAAGGAGCACTTTTTGATTTCTTGGTAGCCGAAGGCGAATGTGTTGATCCCTTAATTAGAGTTGAAAGAGGTAAATTATTGACAAAATTAAGTAGATATCAAGAAGCTTTAGACGAATGTAATAGTGCTATAATAAGCGGTTCTAAATACAATTACATCCCAAAGGAGGCTCTAACTTTAGAGGCTAAAATAAATGAAGAACTAGGTTACAACTTAGCAGCTAGAATCTTTTTTAGAAAAGCATTAGGGATAAACAAGAACAATATAGATAGTTTAGAGATAAATGAAGGCAATATAGAACAAATAATAGGTTTAAGTAGGGTTACTAATGCTACCCTGTATTATGGGGATAAAGAAAATGCACAGGAAATAAGAGTTCTTTTATCAAAAGCAATAGATAAATTCAAAAATAATCCAGAACTATACTTTCTAAAAGGGCAAGTTGAATTAAAACGCAAAGATTATTCTAGTGCTAAAGAAAACTTTGCAAAAGCTAGATCTTTAGTTAGAGCCAATGGTAATATTAATGCAGTTAATTTAGAGGATGCAGTAACTACTGGATTTAATGAATTATATTATGCCTTGATAGATAAAGAAAAGGGAAGCGTTGTTTTATATGGTCGAGTGAATAGAGAATTTGGTCAGGAATCAATACCTTACTATGACTTGCTTGATACCGCCTTAAGTACTTCAGATATATCTTTTTCTTTAGAACCTACACAACCACATAAAGATTTTGGAAAAATATTTGCAAAGATAGATAAAAATCAAGAAATTATAGACAAAAACAAGCTTAACAATCAAGATTTATCAACTTTCATACAATTAATATTATCGGATCCAATAGATGAATATGGCGGCATTCATAGAACAAGGCATAAGTTGATGGCTAATGATTTAGTTATCACCCAAGGAGTTTTAGATTTAGCAGACTTCTGCAATGTTAGAGGGGACCTTGAGTTAATTATTCAAGGCAAAGGAACAAATGAAGTTCAAAAAAGGATTCTCGGTAAAATAGGTCCTACATTAAGGGATTCTTCCACTTTGCAAAAATATGCCCTATTTAGTCCTTTTGTCTTAAATAACGAGCAGGGTATAACCAATTTTTTAAGCTATGTAGTAGCCACAGAACGTAAGAAAGGGATTAATACTTTTGTATCAAAATTTATAAGTGACGAATTAACGCCAAAGTCTAGACTGAAATTTACAAACGTTCCTAAAGAATCTCAACTTGCAAGAATTCTATTTGAAGCAGATTATGATCTAAAGGCAATTAGCGAAATTGATTCCGAACAAATAACCTCGAAAGTACTTGGTCATAAAAATCAATTTGAATTTTTTGTATTAAATGGAGAAGACTATAAGGATGCTGATAATTATAGAATGTGGATTACCCCCGAAAAAACTCTAGTATCTATATCCGAAGAGGGATCTGTAGTATCTTTTAATTTCACAGAGATGAAAATAAATATCAGGGCAAGCAAAGATGATAAACCTGGTGAATATACGACAAAAGTACTTGAAGAGTATGAAAAATTCCTGTCTATGAATTATGATGATTATTCTAGAGCACTTCCAACATTACATAAATTAAGAGAAGCAACAAAAGTTGTGGCTCTAAGTAAAATACTAAAAGATAATGGGATAACCAGGTTACCAGGCAAGGTCACAAAAATAAAATGGACCCCACCAGAAACTGTAAATGGATTCCTAGTAGGTTATACTTTTGGAGATAAGACTCAATGCGCAATAAGTGGCGGTATAGACTTAAGCAAAATAGATGAAAGTGTTGAAATATTCCAAAGTCCACAAGTTCCAAGAAGAGAAGACTTCAAGATGGTAAATAATGATGGTAGACCAACTTTAGTTATAGGTAAAAATGAAAGGCCGGATTTAATAGTTTCAGGAGATTTAAGCAAACTTTCAGAAGGGCAAAGGATAGATAGATTATTAGAAAGAGAAAGAAATATTTTAGAAGCATTAAAAGATGATGGAAATAGAGAAAAATTAGAAGAATTGCTAGAAGAAGGTAAAAAAGACGCAAATGATATGCGAATAGCAGCTGCAGAACTTCTATTGGATACAATTGCAAGTGCAAAAGGAGCAAGAGACACGGGTTACGGATTATTAAGACAGGGAACTCCATCTTCATTAATCGAAGGGGGAAAGACTTTGGGAGCTGTAGGTCAAACCGCTCATAGATTCATTGATGCTACAGATAGATTTAGAGATTGGGATACTGTATATAAAACATTTGGAACAATTTTAACTTCAGACAAAATAGTACGAGATATAGCTGATAAAAATTGCAAGGAAGCCATAGATGAAGGCTTGGCTTTTATCAGAGACCAAGCTATAAGTACAGTAAATAACGTTTTAAGTGATCCAGAAATAAGAAGGGAGGCAGCAGGAGAATGGTCTAGAACTATTGGGTCAGCACTCAATGTATACAAATTCACCAATGGACTTAATAATGTTGCTAAAAAAATAGAGGATTATTTTGAAGATAGTATCAATGTAGACGAAGCTAATAAAAATATAGAGATTAATGAAAAATTAAGAGCATCTATATCAGATCAACATAAAAAGCATTTAGAAGAAAAAAGGGAATTAGAAAAACGAGAGTTAGAATCTAGATAACGACGACTTCCACATCAAAAAATCTTTTTACAATCTCATTTAATTCTTTCAGATTAGCCCTGTCTCTCCCAAATATCAATCCTTTTAGCTTTTTATCCTCGCTTTCAATCTTGATTAGCTTATTTTCTTGTGTAATGTTTTGAACTTTTAAAGGCATTAAACAATTCCTTATAAATTGTATAACATCTTCATTATATTCAATCACTTTGATGTTCTTCTTAAGGAGATTATTCAATCTTTTTATAGTGCTTCCAAATTTTCCAATGGCTTTGCCAGCATCTCCATTGTTAACTACAAAAACTAAATTATTATTCTTGTCAAAAAAGCAGTCTTTAACGCCAGCTTTAGTCAAATTTTCAAAAGTATTTACATAGCCGATAAAAATTAAATCGTATTTCATCAATAGCTCACTACAGTGACAGGATGATTTTTCTTGCATATCAATGCCAGTTCATCATTTGGCTCTTCAAGCTGCACAACTTCTGCATTTGACAGTTTTGCATAGTATAGAATGTCTTCTTTCATTTTAGGCGTGCAGTTCTTGGCTAAAAAAATCTTCAATGTCTTGCCATGCTTCAAGTTTCTTAAAGTCTCATTATTACCAAAGACTAATTTTTTATCTTTCAAAGCTTTTTTTAAATCAGCTAGACTCATTTTTTAACACTCTTCCCATTCATTTTATCACTATCCATTTTGGCAACCAAGTCTGGCAGTCCAGTGCCCAAAGGAACTGCTTGATTCAACATTACATTTTCAACAACTGAATTCAAATAATCAACTTCTCCAACCATTGATGCATTCACTAGATGTTTAATAGGGGTTTCAAAGCTTGCCTTTGCCAATACACTTTCTTTTTCTCCAGTTATTCCTGACCTTGTGATTCCTCTTATCTCTCCAGATGTTGTCATTATGTCTGCCATAAGCAAAGTATGTCTTACATCTACTTCCAATCCCTGATCTTGAATGACTTTTTTAGCCTCATTCATTATTGTCTGCCTTGCAGCTTCTATTCCAAGCACTCTTGCAACTTCGTAAATATCATTTGTGGTTGTTCTTTCAACATCTACTTCCTTTATGTCAAAAACTCCTTTCAAATTGCTTCCTGCTGTCCAGATTATAAATTCTCCCCCAGAGACTTTGACAGGCAACACTTGCTTTATTCCCTCAACTCCTTTTATGAAAAGTAATTTTACAGCTTCCTTAAGCTTGTAAGTCTCCATCAGTTCATTTCCCTTTGCTTTTGTCTTTAGAATTATAGCATCATTGTCAATTTTAACACCAACATCTTTTATTTTGTCAACTATTACCTTTTCAATATGTGCAGGTGTTATTCCAAAGTCTCTCATCCTCTTCTTGTTCATCAATAATTCAACTTGTAATTTAACAACATTGATTGAAAATTCAGAAATTAGTTCAAATAATTTTGTTTCTTTTATTGCAGCTGCAACTTTTCTTACCTTGTCAACATCTTTTGAGTATTCTTTCTTCAAATATACTTCCATGGATGGTGTTTTTATCTTGACTCTTGCGTCAAACAACTCTATCAATCTTGGCAAACCTTGAGTTACTGACACTTCTGCAGCACCAGCAAAGTGGAAAACATTTAGGGTATTATGGGTTATTATTCCTTCAGCTGTTGTAAATGTTTCCAGTCCAGGAACACTTAAGTCATAAACATATTCATCCCCAACATCCACAGATTCAATATTTATTATTTCGTCCCATATAACATCTGAGTAGAACATTTTCTTCATTATTTCTAATTCATTCTTAATATCAATGCCTTTTTCCTCAGCTATGCCTTCAAATATCTTGATATATCTAAACAATGCAGTTCTTCCTATCTTTTGTCTCTTGGTGAAATTGTTCACATATCTAGTTGGGTATCCTAATTTTTTAGCAACACTGTAGAATAAATCCCCAAATCCAGAGATCATGTCAGTATAATCCTGACTCTTGTCATTCCAAAACTTTTTTGCCATTTCAGCTAGCTTCTCCAAATCCTTCTTTTTATACTCAATATCAGATCCAATATGTGCTAAATATAATGGAGCGTACTTGTAGGGTATTAAAAGCCAATGCTGTCCTTTTTTGTCTTTTATCTTGAATGAAAATATCTTAAATCTTGAAAGCAGTAAAGCTATTCCATTCACTAGTTCTTTTGAATTTGAAGACGCTTTTATCATCTTTCTATCTACATGGAAATTACCATCCCCATCAAAATAGCCTCTTAATAGCCCAGAAACAAACTCGTCACTCGCACTATATGCAAATTCTGGAACTTTCTTGAAGTCAGATCCTTGACCACAATTTTTAGTTATGAATTTGCCTAACAAAGAAGAATTGACTTTCAAATCTCTGCTTTCTGCAAACCCTCTGTGATGGAAATCCTCTTTGTAGTCTAGCCTGATCCTTTCAATAAATCTTTTTGTATTATTTATATAATTGTCATCAACATTAGAGATATCCACAGCATATTGGCTGCCATAACCTTCAGCTAAATAAGCTCCAATAAACCAGCCAGTCACATGATCTAAAGGCATTAAATTTTGCATTGGTTTTGTATTTGTTCCATTTACTTGAAGCATCCCATTAGAATCAACATAAGAGTTTAACTGAATTTCTTCATCTGCTCTAACTTCACTCAAAATAATATCTGCAATTAAACTATTCATTACAGGCATTCTATCCCCAACTTTTAGTTGATTTCCAACAACAGGAACTATGCTATTGTTAATCCTAGTTACAAAAGAGTGATTGTCAGTTGCAGTTATTTCCCTTCCAGAGCTGGTTTTCAATTTTAATAATTTTTTTCTTGTTTTATGTCTGCTGCATTCAACGATTTTTTTCCATTCAATTTTTTCATCTTGATTTAAGCTTGGTACAGATAACTCCAAATCATTTACAGGCAAAATCTCAGAATCATTATTAAGCCTGAAAGAACCCTTAGAATTCATTAAAGCATCAACAAACTTCCCAATTTCGATTATTTTTATCTTATTTTTAATTCTGACTATGATTTTCTCATTTTTTTGAATAGACATTTGAGTACCTGGTTCACCAAAGCTTTCAGCAGTTATAATTCCGATTGCTTCACCAGGACTTATTTTAGCTTTTTTATATTCTTCTTTTAGTTTTTCAAGTCCTGATTTTGCCTGCTTCAATGTAAGCCTAGCTTCTTCAGCTTCCTTCTTGAATTCCATCAATAATGCTCTGGGTATTTTTCCTTTGTATTCTTTTATTAGATTGTCCATTTTACTTCTCACCCGCCTCTTTTACAATAGCAGCAACGCTTACTATCCCGCCTTCGCTCTTTGATACATCTACCCCGTCTTCTCCGTACTTGAACTGCACAATTGCCTTGTTTGCATCTCTTACAGTGCTGTCATATTCAACCTTTATGTCCTGCAAAGCATTTGCAAGTCTTCTATATAAGTATCCTGATTTAGGTGTCCTTAATGCAGTATCCATTAATGAATCTCTTCCTGTCATTGCGTGGAAGAAAAATTCATAAGGTGTCAACCCTAATTTGAATGAATTTTTGACAAATCCATGTGCTTCAGGTCCTAAGTCTCCTTTCCTGAATAATGAAAGTGTTCTTCTTCTATATCCATCTGCAATTCTTTCTCCTCTCAGGGATTGTTGACCTACACAAGCTGCCATCATAGTTAAATTTAATAAATTACCTTTAGCGCCTGATTTTGCCATTATTATTGTTGGGTTTACTTCAGAAGATGTCTGTGCAATTATTTCTCCTATTTTGTTTCTTACATTGTTTAATAATTCAAGTATCTTGATTTCAAGAGTTTCTCTTAAAGTTTTTCCTGGCAATGCTTCTAGCTCTTCATTTCTGTATATTTGTATCAATTTTTGCGTCTCTTTTTCTGCATTTTCAATCAAGTCTTGTATTTCATTTGTTATCTTGTCTGTTAAGTCTGTGTCCCCAATTGTTGTTGTGAATCCTAGTTTTAATAGAACTTTAATTCCTAATCTGAAGACTTTTGCTATAAACTCTAGTGTCTTGTCAGCTCCATACTTCCTGAAGTATTCTCTTATCAATTTTCCTTTTTCATGTCCAATTGAGTTTGTATCTATAACCCCAGAAATTAATTCACCATTCCTAACTGCAACAATTGCATCGTCAACAATCTTAGGCTTCTTGTCGTCTGATTTCTTGTATGCTTTTGAGTATCCGCTGAAATTGAAGTCTCTAGGCAGTATCATGCTGAATACTTCCTTTCCATTGTAGTTTTGTTTTTTTAATTTTTCAAAATTCTTTATTCCAATTGATGATAGCAACTCAACAACTTCTTCCTTGCTTAATTTCAGTCCTTCACCTTTAGTCAATAAATAGTTTCCAGTCACAGAGTCTTCTACGCATCCAATCACGTTTGTTCCATTCTTAGGAGTTACAATTTGTGTTTGAACCTGCATTAATATTTCAGCTTCAGCTCTTGCTTCTTCTGTCTGAGGAATATGGAAGTTCATTTCATCTCCATCAAAGTCTGCATTGTAAGGCTCGCAAACAGATGGATTTAATCTGAAGCTTTTTCCAGGCAATACTTTCACTTTGTGGCACATGATGCTCATTCTGTGCAAGCTTGGCTGCCTGTTGAATATTGCAATGTCTCCATCCATAAGATGTCTTTCAACAATGAATCCTTCTTTCATTTCTGTTAACAATAGTTCCTGAGTTTCATCTGTAATTTGTTTTTTCTTCCCGTCTGGTCTCAATACATAGTTTGCTCCAGGATAGTTTGCAGGTCCTTTCTTTACAAATTCTCTTAGCCTTTCAAGGTTCCATTCATTTACCTTTTCAGGAACTGTCAGTTCCATGGCAACAGATAATGGAATTCCTACTTCATTGAATTTTATTCTAGGATCTGGACTTATTACAGCTCTTGCAGCAAAATTAACTCTTTTACCTGCCAAGTTATGCCTAAATCTTCCTTCTTTTGACTTTATTCTTTCAGTTATTGTCTTCAAGGCTTGTCCAGACCTGTGTCTAGCTGGAGGAACTTGAGTAATTGTGTTGTCAATGTAAGTTGTTACATGGTATTGCAGCAAATCCCATAAGTCTTCTACAATTATTTCTGGTGCTCCTGCATTTATGTTTTCAAATAATCTCTGGTTTATTCTTACAACATCTCCAAGCTTATGTGTAAGGTCATCTTCGCTTCTTTCTCCAGTTTCCAAAGTAATTGAAGGTCTCATTGTGACTGGAGGTATTACTAATAATGTTAAAATCATCCATTCAGGCCTTGCAGCCTTTGGATTGAATCCCAAAAATAATGAATCATCATCTGAAATTCTTTCTAGTCTTGCTTTTATTTCAATAGGAGTTAATCTTCTGTCATTTTCGTAGAATGTAGTTGGCTTCTCTATTTTTATTGAGTATTGTTTTGACTTGCAATGCGGGCATTTTCTTATGTTTTTCAATGAATTTACCAATTCCCTTGTCTTTTCTCTTCTTGCATCCAAGTTTTTCTCTTTTTCAGCTCTTTCCAATCCTAGCTTCCATTTCTCAACGTCTTTATCTTGTAGCAAAATCTTTGCGCATTCTCTGCATGTTGATCTTAAAGCATCCATTATAGGCTTTACATATTTGATATGGATAATTGGCCTTGCTAGCTCTACATATCCAAAGTGTCCCATGCATTCTTTTAATTTTCCGCCGCATGTCTTGCATCTCAAGCCAGGATCTATTACACCAAGTCTTATATCCATTAAACCGCCGTCAACAGGATATCCTTCCTTGTCGTAAAGTTCTGGAGTCACAACTTTTACAGAAGACATTTTTTCAACTTCCATAGGGCTTAATAGCCCAAAGCTGATGCTTTCTACCTGCTTGTATACATATTCGTCTGCCATTTAGTATTTGCTCCTTAGCTTTAGTCTTGGACTTATTCCAAGTGATTTTATTTCGTCTAATAGTAATTTGAATGCATAGCTTAGTTCGATTGCTGTTATTTCTACATTTGATCCGCATCTTGGACAGAATTTCCTGTTTCTGAATCCATCATAAACTGCTAACATCCCGCATTCTTCGCATACATGTATTATTGTTTTGTCAGAGTCAAATCTTTCTTTAAGTAATAATGATGCTCCATGTGCTACAAAGCAGTCTTTTTCCATCTCTCCAAGCCTTAGACCTCCACCCTTGCTTCTTCCTTCTACAGGCTGTCTTGTCAATAGCTGGATTCTTCCAGAAGCTCTTGCATGTAATTTGTTCGCAGCCATGTACTTTAATCTTAGATAATACATGTTGCCAATATAAATCTGAACCTTGAATTCTTCTCCAGTAATCCCATTGTACATCTTTTCAGTTCCATTGTCCCTGAAACCTAATTCTTTTAAGTATTGCCTGATTTCTTTTTCAGGCTGCGCGCTAAAAGTAGTTCCATTGATGTATTTTCCTTGTAAAGCTCCGACTTTTCCAGCTACAATCTCCAATAAGTGTGAGATTGTCATTCTTGATGGTATTGAGTGTGGTGAAAAAATTAAATCAGGTGTAATTCCAGATGATGTAAATGGCATGTCAGCCTGAGGTACTATCAATCCTATAACACCTTTTTGTCCGTATCTTGATGCAAATTTGTCTCCGACTTCAGGAATTCTTAAGTCCCTTAGCCTTACTTGAACAAGCTTGTTTCCTTCCTCGTTTTCTGTTACAATAACAAAATCTACAATCCCAGATTCTCCTTGCTTTGTTGTTGTTGAGCTTTCTCTTCTAATATTAGCAGCAATAGAAAATTCTTCCATCTCTCCTAAGAATCTTGGCGGGCTTGTCTTTCCAATCAAAACATCTTCATCATTTACATGTGCTTCTGGATAAATTATTCCATCATCTTCCAAATATTTGTATTCTTTCTCGCTTCTGTATCCTTTTACTTCCTTGTCAGGTATTCCAATCTCGTCAACTAATCCGCCTGAGTATCTTAATTCTTCAACAACATAAGGTCTGAAGTAGAATGATCTTGCTAGTCCTCTTTCAATGCTTCCCCTGTTCAATACAATTGAGTCCTGCATGTTATATCCTTCATAGCTCATCAAAGCAATTGTTATATTCTGTCCTGATGGGTGCTGGTTGTAGTGTGAGATGTCATGCATGAATGTCCTTAAAATTGGCTGCTGCGGATATTGTAAAACAGAAACATCTGTGTCAATTCTTAATAGATAATTTGCAGCGTATAATCCTAGACCTTGCTTTTGTGTCTTGCTTCCTCTATTAAGTCTTGAAGACTGTCCGAAGTTTGCGTTTGGAACTAGAGAAGTTGTCAACCCCAAGATTACTGAGGGGCTTATCTCCAAGTGAGTATGCTCATTTGTCATATCTTTTTCATCTAAAGCAACTAAAGCATTTTCTTCTTCAGAAGCATCTAGATATTCAATGACTCCTTTTGAAACCAAGTCTTTCCAGCCAATCTCATTTCTTTCAAGCTGCTCATAAACATCCTGAGTTAACTTTGATTTTCCATTTTCAACAGCAATCAAAGGCCTTCTTACTCTTCCTTTTGATATTTCAACATTGATCTCATCTAATTCTTCATTGTAAAAAATGTTTACTGACCCTGGCAGTTTTCCTTTCTGCCTTTCACTTTTAAAACTACTTAAAAAATGCCTTGCACTATCTACTTTTCCAGCATACCTTTCATCTATGTAAACGTCAGTCATTGTTTTAATCCCATTCCTTCTAGTATTTTCTTTATTTTTTCTTCAGAAACATCTTCCTGAACAACGCTTGCAAGAAGTGCTAAGTTTTTTCTCAATCCTATTGAAGTGCCTTCTGGAGTCTCTATAGGGCATAATCTTCCAAAATGGGTCGCATGCAATGCTCTTGCCTTGAAGTTTTCCTGTGAAGAGCTTAGTAATGAAACAACTCTCTGAAGATGGCTCAAACTTGCCAAGAAATTTGTTCTGTCAATGTTCTGTGAGATTCCTTTTCTTCCGCCAACCCAGCTTCCTGTTGCCATCGCTGATTTTATTCTGGAGGTAAGCAGCTTGTCTCTAATAATTATTTTTACAGAGTGGAATTTTCCTCTCTTGACTAGTCTCTGGAAGTTGTACAATATGTCATTTACCAATGATTTTAAGTTTACTCTGAACAAATCAGCCAATAAATCTCCGCTTAATTTTAGTCTCTTGTTCATGTAGTGGTCTTTGTCCTGGTTTTGCATGTCTTCCTTTATTATCATCAAAAATCTTTTTATTAATTTGCAAACATTGTAGGCTTTGTTCATTCTGTCTTTAGGCGTAATTCCTAAGTGAGGCAGCAAAAACTTGTCCAGGTTTTCGTACACTTTCTCGTCTTTCTTTTCATCCTGCTGTGCAATCCCAATTTTCTTGGAAATGAAGTCAACAGCATCTTCCTGGCTCTTCAAGTTTATAGAATCGAATAAGTTTATGTAAATGTCATCATATTGCCTTTCTTCAGATATTGCTTTTGAGATGTCAGCATCTTTAACTAATCCCAAGGCTTTTATGACTGAAATTATAGGAACTCTCTTGAATCTTGTAAAGCTTAAGTTAATTATTCCATCTTTCATCTGCTCTAGCAAATGCGGAACTCTGTAGCTTCCTTTCTCAGAAAAAACTCTGCCTAAAAACTTTACAGGGCCCGTAGATTTTTCAACAAACAACTTGTTAGAAGCCAAATCTTCTACTGTAATCAAAACTCTTTCATTACCATTTAAAATAAAATATCCTCCAGGATCATTAGGGTCTTCTCCTTTGTCTATCAGTTCCTGGTTTTTCAATCCATGCAGATGACAATATTTGCTTTTCAACATTATTGGCAGTTTTCCAATTTGTGTTGTGAAAGATTCTCTTTGAACTCCGTCTATGTGTGTAGAAATCTGTAAATGAATAGGAGCAGAATATGTCAAGTTTCTTAGTCTTGCTTCTATTGGGTAAATATCCCTCTTGCTTCCATCAGCCTCAATCAATATTGGCTTGTCAACCCAGACTTTATCAAACTTAATCTTAAAGTCCTGCATCTCCTGCGGAATTATGGTTGGAACAACATCCTCAATCTCTTTTATTGCTTCCTGCATTCCTTTTTCTATAAAATTATCGAAGCTTCTTATATTAGACTCTATGAAAGAATGCTCGTCAAAATATTTCTTAATCAATAAAGTTTTATCCATTTAGACAACCACCCTGTAAAAAACAGATTTTCCTGCAGTAGGACTTTTCCTGATAATTTTTATTACATCTCCTTCCTTGATTTCCAAGTGAGCTATAGCTGAATCTTTATGCAAAATTTTTGGAAGCTGTTTTAAAGAGATGTTATATTTCTCCAAAACTTTTTTCACTTCATCTTCAGCAAGTTTGGTGTGCTTAGGAGCCAATATATGTTGGATTTCTTGTTTCTCTGCCATTTTTTCCTGGAGTATAACGGGTCGGATGGGATTTTCCCAACCTTTTAGTTGATTTGAACCCACGACCACCTGATTGCTTCCTGACTTAAAAGTCAGATGCTCTACCAAGCTGAGCTACCGACCCAACGCCCTAGGCGAGAATCGAACTCGCGCCACGGCCTGGCTGTGGGCTCATTTTAATCTTGAACAGCCCATGACAGGGCCGTATCCTAGCCACTAGACAACTAGGGCACAGCAATCTATCTATGACGTTTATTTTCAGGAAAAACAGCCCAAAATAAGCTTCTTTTTCCTAGCTCATAGAAAGATTGTAACATTTAATCATTTTTAGAAAATTACCACTATATAAAGCTTTTGTTTTACCAAGTATATTAATTCTTACACAATCTAATGAAATACTAAGCAGTTTAGATATATAAATATTATTGTTATAAAAAAAGATGTTTTATGCTATATACTTCAGATTCAGAAGCCTTAAATAGTGTCACTTTATAGTAACTACTATGGCAATATTACTTTTAGATGGAACAACTACAGATTTGATAGATGCAGTTCCAACAAGCGATTTAACAATAGCCGGTTTTAATTCTAATCCTAAGTTAATGTCTATTGCAGATCCAAGTTATCTAGTAAATTTTCCACAGAATCTTCCTGGAGGTTACAAAAGAGATCATAGGGATAAAACAAGAACTTTAAGGGCAGATATTGAAGATTTTGCAAAAGCTAGTGATTTTCCAATTGAAAAGATAGCTTTAGATAATTTTGCGCACACCTCCTTGCACAGTCAAAAAAGGCTAGAACAATCTTTAAATCAGTTTTTTACAAGTATAGATGAAGCAATAGTTAAAAATGGATTAAAAGAAACTGATATTTTAAATTTAAGAAAAGAAATAAACGAAGCAACATTTATGGCTACTTCAAGAGCAAAAACACAGGAACTAAGGACTCTTGTAAAGCCAGTTTATTTGACATTGAGAGATGAAGGCTTTACACATTATGATTTAATACAGTAAATTATTTTCTAGATATATCTAAAAGTAGCTTTTGCATTTCAGGTTTAAGGTTTCCATTTAATTTTTGAACAACTTGATCTAAAGATCTGGCCTTGACCAATGAATTCCAAACATTCCTTCTATCAATTTTAGATTTTAGTAAAGCATTTGCAGCTTCATAAGCACCATTATTAGTATCATAACATTCAGGATCAAAGTAAAACATTCCCATTGCAAGCTCAAGATAACAAGCAGCAACCTCATCTATATAGCCCCTATATAGCAGACCAGTATGAATAAATAAATCAGAAAATGGAATTCTAAATCTAAATTTAGAAAAATTAGAAGCATATTTTAGATGACCTAATTCATGTAATAATATTGAAGATTCTTCATCACAATCTCCAGTCTTATTGATCAAAATTACCCTTGCTGAATCTGAAAAAATTCCACAAACATCGCTATCAATATCATCAGAGTATCCAACTTTACAAGTAATTTTTTCTCCAAAAAAGCGATAGTATTGCCTAAGAGCATCCCTCACTACCCTACGATCTACATTTCCAGATATTTTGACAGTACGTCCTTTATAAATTTCTATCATGCCATCTTTTACAGAAAATAAAGTTTCCATGTCTGGAATATATTTCCTACGATTAAGACTTTCAATTTGCCAAACCATAATAAGCCAGAATTTAATTAATTTATAAAACTTATGAAATTATATTTTATTTAGTAAATTATCAAGATTGCTGGATTTTTTGATGAGATTGTAAGGCTTAGGTATATAACCCTTTATTTTGCCTAAGGCTTCTTCAAAAAATATCTTTTTTCCATCAAAAATAACAATTTCTTTATCTCCCAACCTTAAAAATAGTTCAATGTCAGAATTCTTTTGGTACATCAATAACGGAGGAGTCCAAGCACTGTACCAAACTCTAAAAGAAGGTCCATTTGGTATTAATAATTCCTTAGAATAACTTTCAGAATAACAATCTTCCTCATCCATAAAATAAGTAATTGCTTAAGGCTTATAAATATTATGAATCTCTTCGGCCGGACTCGAACCAGCAACCCCTCGGTATCAGCTGATCATCTTTCATTCAAAGCATGCTGCTCCGTCAGATAATGGGTAATCCCTACAGCCGAGTGCTCTACCATTGAGCTACGAAGAGATGAATTAAAAAGAATAAATTTAGCTTATAAAGGTTTCTGTAAAAATCAGTTTATTGTAACGTTTCTTGATTTTACTGTAACTACTTGCCCTTTGTCGTTTACAAAATGCACAGCTGCAGCAGGCAATACTAAGCTTCCGACAATATCAATCTTGCTCTTGACTTTATATGAAAATATTCTTTCTTCTCCAATTTCCAAAGAAGGAACATTCCAAATCAATCTTATGTTGTTGCTTCCTTTCTGCATATGGTCTGGCTTCAAGGTTCCAAACTCTTTTGTAAGCATCAAGTGATCAGGTATCAAATCTATTATTTTTATTTCTTTTACAGGTTTTCCAGCCTTATTTTTTATATGAAGCATTATCTTAAGTTCTGTAATTCCTTCCTCAACATCGTGGCTTATCTTGAATACTCTCTTCTTTATATTGACCCCCCTTGTTAGAATATAATAAGCTAGTAAAATAAACAATGCCAATGCAAACAACACTATGAAAGGAGTTCTGTAATCAATCAGGATGTTTATTACCTGCTTTTCCCCAGCTCCTACATTGAATTCCCAGACATACATCCCGTCTTGATAGCTGGCTGCAGGATCAACTTTCGTAAAAAATCTTGAAATTCCTGAAATTTTGTATTCAATTCTTCTTTTTATTGGAGCATTGCCTTCATTCTCATTTGTTATTGTAATTTTTTTTCTTAAAAATCCAGATGCAACGTTCTTGCTTTCCTTTATGTCAGGATTGGAAGCTACGGCAAAGTCAGAAGTGTAAACTCCTTTCAATTCCTGGTCCTTGTAGATTCTTATACTCAAAGTATAGACGCCAGGTTTTGTATCTGGCTTCAAGTCAATGTCAAAAGCTTCTGTAAAATCTTTTCCAGGTCTGAAAGTCAAAACTTTGCTTGCAGAAAAAACCTCTGAAGTGACATATACTTCTGCATTCTCAATCAATATGTTTCCATTGTTCTTGAAATCAACAGCTATGCCGTTAGTATCACCAGGGATAAGCTCATCAGGCAAATGAGGAGTAACTTTTATTAAATCTTTTGAAGACGTTACATGCATCACTAATAAAGTTTCTTCTTTGACACTTGAATCAATTACAGAATGCGCTTTTAACGGTATCTCATAGTTCCTGCTTTCAGTTGTTGTGTCCATAGTTCTTATTGAAACTTTTACTTTTTTGCTAGCTCCTCCAGCAATGTCAAAGAAATTAGGCTCAATTTTAGCACTTAAAGCAAAGTCTGAAAAAGGAAACAAATTCAATTCATCTACAAATACTTTTATTGTGTCGCTTCTGGGCTGGTTGTTCACTATTGTGACATCATATACAATTTCCCCCCCAGCTGGCACGTCAGGATTGTCAGTTTTTACCCCAAAAGTCAGGTCAGCCGCATAAGCAGAAGTCGTTAAAAGTAGAATTGCTGCCAATACTATAATGAGCCTCTTCATTGGAATCAGCTATTATAACTTCGAAGTGATATATAAACATTATGGTGAAAAAAAGTACTAAAATTTGAACAAAAAAGGTTATGCAGCCTCAGAAATATGGTTTTCTTTCTTGACTTTTATTATGTTTTCAACAAAGCTTTCTACTTTGCTTTCATGGCTTACTAATATTATCTGGTTAATATCTAGTTCATCAAACACATTCTTCAACCTATCTAGTTGTTCTGAAGAAAAACCATCAGTAGGCTCATCAAGAATTATCAAGTCTCTTGTTTTTATGGTGTTCATGATGCTGTTTACTACTTGATTTAGTCCTAACCTATAAGCCAATGCAACAGCTGTCTTCTCTCCTCCAGACAAATACCCATAGTCAATCTCATGCTCGTTCTGTATTATTACAGGGCTGAAGTCATCGCTTAGCTTCAAGCTTATGCTCTCGGCATCTACTAGCATGAAAAACCACTTTTGCACTAAGTGATCAAAGTCATAATGTATCTTCATCATTACTTTTTTCTCCATAGTTTCAACAAGGTTAGTTAAAGTATTTTCTATGAAGTCCTGCAGTCCAATAAGATTGTCAAGGTTTTTCTTTATCTTAAGCTTGCTTTCAATTTCTTTTTCAATTTCTGCAGAAAAATTCTCCAAGTCTTTTATTTTTACTTCAAATTCTGCCCTTTCTATGTCCAAGCTTCTTTCTTCATTCAATAGACTGTCAAATTCTTTCCTTGCTTTGCCGTAATTTTCTTCCAAATTCTTATTTTCATTAAAATCTTTGCTCAATATTGATATATTCCTTGTTAATTTATCCTTTTCAGATGTTAAAACTTTTATTTCTTTATTTATTCTTAATAAATTAACTTCCCTCTCTCTTAAATTCTCAGCCTTTACCTTGGTTAATTTTAGATTGCTTTCAATGGTTCTTAACTCTTCAAGTTCTTTCTTTGCATTTTCAAGTATTTTTTCATTTTCTCTTTCTTCTCCCTGTATTTTCTTAAGTTCAAGCTCAAATTTTGATATCTTATCATTTTCATTCTTGCTAATATTTAGAATATGGTCATTGCTTACATTCTGCTTGCATAATGGACAGACATCAAGCTTTGAAATGTCATTTTTAATCTCATTTGCAGAGTTTATCTTGTGTTTTAGCTCTTCAGTTTTCCTTATTATCTCTTTTATTTTAAGTTCAATTTTTTCAATATCTATTTTCTTAGTTTTGAATTTATTTTCATCAAAATCCTTTAGATTATTGTTAAACTCTTTTTTCAGCTCTATAATATTTTTACTTAATGTATTTTCCTCATTTAATATTACATTTAATCTTTCAGATCTTAAGTTAAGAAGGCTTTCGCTTGTCCTTAATTCCTCGCTTATCTTGCTGAATTTCTTCATCTTGTCTTCAAAGATTGATATTTCTTTCTTTTTTTCAGTTAATTTTTCTTTTAGTAAGCTTAACTTAGGTTTAAGAAGATTTAATTTATCATTTACAAGTTTTATTTCCTTTATCTTGCTCTCCTTCTCAATTTTTTTAGAATCTAAATCATAAATTTTTCCTAAAAACTCTTTTCTCTTTTCCTTTATCTTGCTTACCACAATATTTGCATTGTCTTTTATTCTCTTGTACTTGTCAATTCCAAAAACTTTTCTTAATGTGTCAACCCTATATTCTGCTTCAGTAGTCAGGATAGCCTTCATGTCCTCTTGTGGCGTGTATACTGTATATCTGTAGATTAAAGACTTGCTTTTAGTAAGAAGTTCTTTTGGATAGTTCAGCAAATCAAGTACATGCTGTTTCAACTCAACAGCTCCAAGTTCTTTTTTGTTGTTGTTCACTATAATGCTTCCAGTGTCCTGAGCTATTCCAGTGCTGCTTTTTTTTAGATTTCTTTTGACAACTATATCCTTGTCATCTATCTTGAAATGTAATTCAACACTGCCTTTATTTTCGCCTTTTCTTAGAAGTCCGTCTCCGCTTAACTCACCTTTAAGCAGTCCAAAAAGCGCAAATTCAACTGCCAGTAATATTGTGCTTTTTCCAGATCCAATGTCGCCGGAAAGCAATGTGCTTCCATTTTCAAAGTCAACTTCCTGACTCTTGTAGCTTCTTATGTTTTCCAGCTTCACTTTTTTTATAATCATTTCCAGACCTCATCCAAGTCAAGCATCTTCAAGAAATCTTTCATGACTCTGTTTTCAAACTCAATGTTTCTTTCACCTTCGTCTTTCTCTTTGTTTAAAATAGTGATTATATTATTTACATTTAATTCAGATTTTATTTCCTTGATTAATTTAGATTCAATCTCCTCAACTGTGCCTTCATCAACCTTTAATTCTTCCATCTCTCTGCTCTCAAGTTTTGCAGCGTTTCTCAAAACAAAATAGCTGTCTTTTAAATTTGAAGTTATTTCCTTGAAGTTTACATCACCAGGCTTCCCAGATTTTAAAGTTCCTTCAATCCTTATAGTTACAATCTTGTCCTTCAAGTCATGCTTGTTTAATTTATCCTTTATTTCTTCCTCAAGCTCTTTAGGATTTTTATTGTTCGCATCAAAATTGAAGGTTTCAACGTCCTTTATTTTAACAGGAACATGCTTGTAGTTTAATTTATCATCAACAATGTAAAAACCTCCATGCTTAAACTCCTCTAATTCTTTGAAGTTATTTGGGAACAAAGCTCCTGGATAAGTTATCAGTCCATATCCTTCTTTCTGTTTTGCAAAAATGTAGTGCGGATGTCCGCCTGCATAATAATTAAAGTTCTTAGGCAAAGAATTTGTAGGCTCTCCAGGTGCCATCTCCAAAGAAGCAGGCTTGAATTCCTCCAAAGTTGCATGGAATAAAAATATTTTAAAGCCTTTTTCTTCTTCTAAATTTGTTCTGTCAAGTTTTTCGTATATTTTTTTATCTAAGCCGCATGCTAATCCTAATATTCCAGTAATCTTGGCTCCAGTCTTGTCAACTGTAAATTCTAGTTTGTTTCCGTTGAGCTTGAAAACATTGTGGCATAATCCAGCTTTCTCCAGAACTTCAATCATAGTTTTTCCAGATGGAGAATAATCATGGCTTCCTGGAATTAAGTAAACTTCAATGTCGTTTTCCTTTAACTTAGCCAAGCCAGCAGCAACATCTCTTATCTGGTCTATGGGCGGCAAAGCAGTATTAAATAAATCACCAGAAATTAATACAAAGGCAACATTCTCGCTTATGCATATGTCCACAGCTTTCAAGAAAGCCTGAATACTCATTACTTTAAGCTGCTCCTCTCTCCACCCTCCTATATGTACATCAGAAAAATGTGCAAATTTCATTTAAACCCCAAGAATAACCTATCCTATAGATTTATTAAAGTTTTTATATTAAATAAAGTAAAATTTACTGTTTAGTCTGATTAATAAAAGTAATAATCCTATTTTTAATAGCAGCAGTGGAAGCATTTGAAAGTTCTAAAACATTCAAGACAGGGGTTATATTAAACATGTTCAAGAAAGTTTCATTTTCGCTTATATAGTTGAAGGCCCAAGTTTGGTTATTTAGTCTTGTAACTACATCAAAAACGCCCAACATTTGGCTATTAAATTGATTTCTTGCGTAAATTGCCTGTTCTAAATATTCTAATTGACTCCCGTTTATTGCACTATTTCTTATGCCTTCAACTATTGCCTGTTCAGCATCAGTTTCATTAGCAGAAAGCTCTACTTTTATAGTAAAATTAATCTCAGAAAAAGCACACAAATTATTTGTATCACAAGTTTTGACATTCCATAGATAAGAATTGGTTGGTAGATTTTTAACTTCAAACAGAGATTTATTATAATTTCCATCAATAGCAATAGTTTGATTTAACTGCCAAACTCCACTAATATTTATATATAAAGAAGCGTTATTTAACCCTTCTGCATCAGAATTATTTGCTATAAATGTGATGTTGCCAGTGCTGTCAAGAGAATTATTTAATGGGTTTATCAAAACAGTAAGTGGCATGTCATTTATCCCAGCAACATTAACAATTATGGTTGTTGAATTTTGTTCTTTTAAGCTATCAAATGCAGTAAGGTTTAGTTCAACTTTGCCATATTGGTTGGGGTAGGTAGAAATATTTATTATGTTTGTGCCATTTTCTATTGTTAAATTAAATTTAGTGGTATCATTCAGTGTAAACGTCCATTCTAACATTGAATCAGTGTCATTAAAGTCTGAGACATTTCCCGATAGATTTAAGGTTAAGTTTGTATCCTCATTTATGGTGATATTAATTAAATTAAAGGTTGGCAGCCCATTTACTTTAAAGTAGCTTTGAGTAAAAGTCCCGTTTGCAATTCCATCGCTAGGATTTAGAAGTACGTAATAAGTGATTGTTCTGTTTAATGTTGTAGAAATATTAAACTTTGTTTCATCTACACCACTAACAACATTAAAGGTGTATACTGTAGGACCTGAAGACGTATTTAAATTAACCCTGCCATAATAAGTCAGATTATCGCCATCAGAGTCTACTGCATTGCTCCAGTTAATGCTAGGAGTCAAATCAGATATAGAAGAATTTCTAGGGTTTGTTATTGCAGGTTTACTAGGATCTAAGGGATCAGTTTCAAATTCAGGGATGCTATTGTAAACATAAAAGCTATGCAACGTGCCCTGCCCCAAGTTGTTTAAGCTGTCATTTGCATAATAGCGCCAGCTTACATTCTGTCCTCTGCTGTAATTCCCGATTCCAAGCGAAAATAAATAATCGATATCTGTGACTGTCCAGTTTTTAAATTGTCCACTTGAGTTTTCAGAAAAAAATACTGTATCCACCCCGCTTGGATCATCTATACTTGCGGTAAAGCTTATCATATTTTCCTTTGTTACTTGTTGAGGAAAATACAATTCGTTGCTTATGCCTGGTGGTAGATTATCTAGTGTAAACTCAAAAGTCTGGCTTGTATTACAATTATTTACAATATCGCAGCTTACAATAGCCCAGTGATAGATTCCAGCATTTGTCAAATTCAAATAAAAAATAAAATCTGATTTTTTTATCTCGGTATAATTTGTCTGATTTTCTGAGAAGACACCTGTAAAATCACCAAAAAGTGTTACATTTTTTATTATGCTATTATCTGCAATAGTAACATTGAATGCGATAAAATTATTATTAAACGCACTGCTATTAGCAGGAGAGTTTAATGTCATATTTGGCGGCAAAGTTTCCTTAACATATTCAAGATATACTTCATCCAATGCAGGAGTAAAATCAGTATTTTCTGTATTAAAGTAATTCGCATACTGGAACAAAGTTTTATTTGAGAAAAAACTCTTGTTTAATATATAAAATTGCGATTCATTTTCAAAGTAAGAATCTGCATTTCCATCAGGTCCAATAAAAGCCTCAGAATCACAGGTATCCTCACAAATTCTAGCCTGCATCTTTAGTGAAACTGCGCCTTGAACATACATTTTTTCTATTTCAGAAGGCGATAAGCTTCTATTCCATATGATAACTTCGTCCATAGTCCCATTTAAAGAATGGTCAGTTCCAATTGACTCATTATATCCTATTAAAAGCACTTGGGTATTATTGGCTAACTTGCCTATAATTGATCTATTCCCAGTTTCCCTTCCATTTAAATAAATTTTTAGCTCATCAGATGTATGATTAAATACCCCAACCAGATGAGCCCAAGAGTCTTTTGTTATAGAAGTATTAGAAACGGCAACTTTCCCAACATTTGACGCATTAATTATTGCAAACGAAGCGTTATTGCCAGTAGTTATTCTCAGCCAATAATGGGCAGGTTTTCTTACAAGGTATGTTGTTGTAGAATTATCATACTTTTTTACCCAAGCGCTTATTGAAAAGCTTCCATTAAAGTCAAGACTTTTGTTATATTTGACAGTTATATGTGTTTTATTTGATGTGTTAAAAGTATATGCAGATAAAAACCTTCCAGAAATGTTGTAAGTTGGGCAGTAGCCAAAAGAACATGTTCCATTATTTTTTCCAGTTTCATCTTTAAAGAATGTTGCATTCTCGCCAGCTCCATTGTTAAGGTGCATTAGCAATACTATGCTATTGCTCATGTTCATTTGCTGGCCATATTTAATGGGAGTAGTAAAAGTAAGGTTATCCCAACTCATGCCGCCAGCATATATTCTAGAAGTATAATTTCCATAAGAATAATAAGGGATTTGATAACTCGTTGAATTTGCCAATACAACATATCCGGATGCATTAGAAGTAGTGTTATAATAAGTTCCTTCATCAAAATCAGTTTGTGTTGAGGTATTATAAGTTGGATAAGGAATTAAGTATTCTTTGTTATTTATATATGTGCTTACATTATAGTTATCTTTAGTATTATAAGGCACCATGAAAAAGCCATGCAAAATTGCTGTTCCGTTCAATGTAATTTTATCTAAAGATCTTATATCAGCAAAGGAAGTTTCATTTTCAAGATGGCTTCCAATTTTCTTTCTAAATCCAAATATGTTGTAATCATAGTCGCAATACTCCATAGTCACGCCTAATTCCTCTTCATAGTTACACTTTAAAGCATAATCATTGACTTCTTTTGTTTTTAACTGCTCAAGATATATATTATTATTGGAATAAAAGGAATCTAATCCGCCATTGGATATTATTTTATGGATATCTTTACTTGAGTCGAGCAAAAAATTGATTCCATTTATTGACAATATAAACTCGCACTTCTGCCTGAAGTCATTCAAAGAAGTTCTGTTATAATATCCGCTGCAGGTAATATCTTCTGGATTATATTTAAAAATAAGTCCATCTTCATTTATGCCAACTGCTTTATCTTCCCTAAATAAAACGGCAGATGTACTTAAGCTTAGCAAAGCTAATAAAAACATTGTAGTTATTGTTAATTTATAGTTTCTCATGGAACCACCGTGCTAATTGTCTTTGAATCTGATATAGTTGAATTGAAGATAATGGCTTTTACAGTCTTGTTTCCAGACTGGGTATAATTGTTTTCTATAAAGAAGAATATACTCTCGCTGCCAGTAAAGTTGAATAGTTGAGTGCTGTTAATTAAATTATCCGAAGTGTTTAGAGACCACGATAAATTCGCTATTTTATAAATCTCAATATTCAATCCAAGAAATTCAAATATAAAGTTTTTTCCAGAGGAGTTTGTAACAGATAAATTCGCTATATTAAAGGTTGGTGTTGGAGGAAATGTAAGATTTATATTTAAAGTCATGTTCATTCTAGGTTGCAGGTAATCTGAAAATAATTGGCTTCCATTTATGTCAGAAGCGCTGCATCTAACCATAACTCCATCCTGAGCGCTTACATTTATGAAATTCCAGGATACATTTTTATCTTTTGTATGATTTCCTACTCTTTCCCAATAGTGCTGGTTTGACTGGTATGTGATGTTAATATCATAGTATGTTAAATTGCCCCTATTGTCAGAATGGAAAACTACCGGAACTGAGCAATTCCCATACTGATCAGGAGTGCAATCAAAAAGATAATTGTTAATTTCTCTAGATAAGTCGGCAGTAAATTGAGGAGAATTATTCGAATCAAAAGTGCCTGCAAGCAGCCATTCATTAGTTTCGTCTGCTCCAATGTTTAATGACGGATTGAAAATCGTATTGTTTATTTCATAGCTTATGTTCATATAAATTCTCTTTGATGTATCAATTGAGTATTCCTTGCTCCAAAAAATCATATAATTCCCCTCAGCTTGATTTCCAGCAGAACCTTCAGCAACCCAGACAACAGATACTTTGTTGCTGTCATTTCCTAGCGCAGCATTCAAAGCCTTAACAACATCTGCAAATACCCATCCCAAACTGCCAGCCCCCCCTATATCTCTGTCAACAGTAACATTGACTAAGAACCCTAAACTTGGCTTATTTGAATAAACTAAATTTTCCTCTTTCCACGTTACATTTGATGAATAATAAAGTTTAAGCCTTCTAGGTGGGAATTTCCTGTTTTCACGTTCATATCCAGCAATAAAAGCGCTAGTTATATTTGCACTTTCTTGTAAGTTTGTAATGTTAAACACTAACCAAGTCCATGTTTCCCCTACATTTGGATCTTCTTTAGTCTGGTTTGAGACAAATAACTCTGTTAGTGAGCCGTAATTAGTATTTATTTTTGAATTACCATCCGCATTAGCACCATTGGTAAAAGTATCTTCCAGTAATTCAGTATCAGGAGTTTTTAGCTGCATATTTCCAGACTCGTAAGTTACATTGCTCTTTAGAACTACCTGCGCAAAATTTACAGTTATGTTCTTAGGCAATGTAATATATCTAGTGATGTTCTCATCACCAGTAAAAGACAAGTTTTCTTCAGCTAATCCATTTGAAAAAGTATTGATATAACCGCTAGAAACATTAGTGCTGTGGTTGTAGAAGGCATCAACAAAGTAAGTTATATTATCATTTTCTGGATCTATACTGCCATTGCACATTATGTCAAACTGATTGAAAAAAGTCTCATTTGTAATGCATAAATTAGTGTTACAGAAAATTTCAGATGGTGTTGTAGGCTCATTCTGGTTTGTAATCCCATAAGTATCAATGTTATTTGTTTCATTTAACTCTTCAATAAAGTCGTCAAAGTCAGCTATTGCGACTATTTTTGATGATATATTTGTAGCATTTATCTGATAAATAAAAGATTGTGAAGTATTGATATTAGGTATTAAAGAGGTGTTTGAATAAGATTCATTGTCAAAAACATCAACGAAAACATTGAAAGCTGGTGCATTGCCTTTATTGGTAACGTTAATCTGCAATGTTGCATCTCTGGCAGCAGTAAAGCTAACATTTAAATCTAGAATAAAATCTGGAAGCGGAGGCGCTGCAAATCCCAAGTAAGAATAAGCGTTTGTAATATAAGGCTCAAATACAAAGTCTACTTGTTTGTTGTTCTTCGAAAGATTTGCATACTGAATTAAGTAAGGTCCGTCAACTTTTGCGTAATGTATTACAGTGGCATTTATCCTTGACCTAAATACTTGTAATCCAGTGGTTGTAAAGTTGGTAGCGTTAGTGTAATTTAAGACGAAATTATTAAACAAATCTGACAAAGAATATTCAATAGTATGCACTCCGATATCTTTTATGTTTACAGTAAAGTTCAGATCAAAATATTCTGTAATATTGTCATTCTGCAAGTCAAGAGCAGAATCAGAATAATTGTAGAAATAGGAGGTTTTTGCAAAGTCTTCGTAATTATATGACGATGTAGTATGATTCGTATCTATCAATAAATCTCCTATTGCAACATTGTCGATAAGATAAGTGCCACTGTAATGTGTGCTCTTTATGGTCTCATTGTCAAAATAAATGTTTAAAGTGTTTGAGCCAGCAGCCATATTATAAAGAGAAGTTGATGATATGCTTTTATTGCTATAATCCATGAAAACAGTGACATTTACATTGCCTAAGCTTTCATTGGCGTTAACACTTAGGGTAATCTTGATAAAGCTCGAGGTATTTACGGCAGAATCAGTAATTGAAGTAATGCCCAAAAGCTGCGCATAATTTAAAATTGTCAAAGGAATCTTCTCTCTTTTGAAAACGAGGCTATCTGTAGTATTATAGACAATGACAGAATAATTAAATACTGTGCCACTCAACAAAGAAGTCCTTAAGCTTATATTCACGTTTGAATCAGACGAGCTGACAAACTTGCTTGTTGTGTTTGATATTGTAGTATTCTTGTCGAACAAAGAAACGATGAAAGTATAATTAGTTGAATTAGTGGCATCCGTTATCAAAGTGAATAAAATTGTATCATTCTTCCCATCATTGTTAATATCTTTCGCAATCCCTGTAGTGTTTGTAATATTTATTGTCCCATCATAAAAATCAAAGTTATAGGAAGCTACTAATTCTTCTAAAGTTAATGAAGCTACAGCTAATGAAAATGTTGCTAATAATATTGTTATTAATATTAATTTATTCAACTTCATTATTTACCTCTTTTCTGCATCCTTTTGAAAATCCAACATAGTCTGCCTTGTCTAAGGAAGGATTTGCATTTAAGACACCATCCCTTTCTGAGTAAGCTAAAGCTGCAGAAACTGAAGCTAAGCTTACAAGTAAAAAGAGAAAAATACGCTTCATCTTCCGCCTCGTAGTTTTTTGATTATAAGAGCAACTAAATAGAATAAAAGACCATATGTAAATGGTGCTGTAAAAAATACTAATCCATAAACGATAAGGCAACCTAAATCATTAGTACAATTACTTAAAGTATATATTAATAGTAAAATTGGGTACTGCACATCGAATATAAAAAAACCAGTCACAACTTTAATAATATTGATATCAGCAAATGTTGCTCCAAGAATAGAAATTATTAGACCAAATATAAAACCAAATATAAAATATTTAGCATTTGATTTAAATTTTATTTTTTTCATTTTTATTCCTCCTATTGTCCACTTAATAAAAAGTAATTTCTTTCATAATTAGTAAGTGACTCATTATTCAAAGTTTTTCTAATAAAACTCTTTGTCCATTCATTATTTGTTAATCCCAAATGTGAAGTGCCAGCAATTCCCACTCTTCTTTTATTGTTTGAATTAACATTGCTATAAATTGCTTGCTGGTCTGAAAGTGTTACAACGCCATCATTACCGAAGGGATAACCAACAATTTGCCCCTCAATTAAAGCAAATTTGTTTAAAAATAAACTAGAAGCTGGTTGACTATCAACACTTGACTCAACCCAATTTATATATTGTTCCCATAATTTTAAAGAAATTTTAGAATTATTATTATCAGAGATCATATTTTTCTCACCAAGCAAACCAGATTTAACTATCTCAGGTAGAGTTACATGAGTTTTTCCTTTTGATCTTAAATTTTTTAAACTATCCTCACCAGAAAATTTAATTAAAGTCTTAGCAACACTATCACCTTCAAAAGCACCAGGACACGCAACCCCAACAAAAGTATCTATTGGAGAAGCTGGAAGTGATGTATCTACAATCAGGCTTTTAGTCTCATTCTCAATCTTCCAGTTGTTGCTGTATCCACTTCCATGCTCTTTTAAAGAATCTAAAGCAACCCTGCATCCATTTGAAAATCCAACATAGTCAGCCTTATCCAATGAAGGATTGTACTTCAATACTCCATCTCTTTCCGAATAAGCTAGAGCTGCTGCAACAGAAGCTGGCCAGTAGTCATCAACTAAATCATCATAAGTGTAGTCCTTGCAGGTGTC
>Ga0209542_10004685_pt1 | contig 27907 bp, 23 predicted proteins | sample RifCSPhighO2_01_FD_184028 | JGI IMG/M metagenome (GOLD analysis project Ga0209542, IMG submission 184028) | Soil microbial communities from Rifle, Colorado - Rifle CSP2_plank highO2_0.1 (SPAdes) (version 2) | ecosystem: Environmental > Terrestrial > Deep subsurface > Rock core/Sediment ...
TGATGATCCCGGCAAATCTTCCCGCTCCGCCCGCGAAAGACAAGAGGTTGATGTCGTCATCGGTGGCAGTGACCGAGCGCAGAATCAAGGGAGCGGTGCCAGCGGTAGCCGTAAAGATGTTCTGGGCTGAAGAAGTAATCCCAACCACAGCAGCAATAGCTCCAGAAGAATTAACCTGAAACAAATCTCCAGATCCTACTGTCAGAGCGGCAGCAGGCGTGGCGTCCAAAATCCCTATTCTATTATTCGTATCATCAAAAAAGAAACTGGCATTGTCTTGGGCAAGCACCGCGCCGGTTCCTACAAACAGAACCGATCCGGCGGTGCCGCTCTCCACGTCTCCTCCGATTTCTGGATTGCCGACGTTTTTCCAAGCCGTGCCATTGTAGACTTGCATCTTGGTGGCTGTGGTATTGAATATAGTGAAACCAGCCGCAGCAGTTAAGGCGTCTCTCTGAACAGTCGTGAGGTTATTGAGCTTGATGCCAGCGTGATCCGTGCCGGTAAAAGAAAGCAGTCCAGATAATGTTAAACCTGTTCCGGTTAGAGCGCCAGAGCTGGTAATTCCCCCGGTAACAGTTAACGAAGCGAGAGTGGAAACTCCAGTAACACGAAGTGTTGTGGCATTTAAGTCTTGAACACCGAGAGAAGAAAAGCCACCGCTAATGCCTATAGTTTGATTATTGTTGTAATTCGGAGGAGCAAAGGAAGGCGGAGCAAGCGGAGCAAAGCCTCCGGATGTTCCTGCCGGTCCAGCCGGTCCTTGTGGTCCTATTGGACCTGGCGGTCCCGGAGGACCTTCAATATAAATTGTTTTGGTATCCTGCGCAGTTGAGAGAGATATTGTCGTAGCTAATGATGCCAAAGGTATTGAACCCTGCGAAACATAATCTTTGTAAGCAGCCAAAATATCTGCCTCTTTGACCTTGCTTGTTTCAGTTCCAGGCAAGACGTAATTTTTGTAGGCATTGAGTAAATTAGAGGGAGAAATCAGAGAAGGGGCTGCAGAAAGATTGGAAGCTTGAGAGAAAACCAAAATAACCAAGACAAAAAAGCTTGCTAGAAAAAATCTCTTTCTAAGAAACTCATTTAACATATTTTCTTTGGAAAACACTTAAATTATATCATAAAAATGTTCTCTATTCTATGGGTTTTCGGTTGGGGATAACTCGAACACTCGATGCTTAGAAAGAAATTGTGTATTATCAAAAATATTGTTAGAGTTAGAAAGATTTGCCGATATAGCTCAGGTAGTAGAGCACGTCATTGGTAATGACGAGGTCATCAGTGCAAATCTGATTATCGGCTCCAGCCAGGAACGAAAGTAGTTTTTAAAATACACGTATAATTTCCTGCTGAAAATTTACTATTCTCGTCGCTCAAGAAAATAATAATCGGATTACCTATTTTATTTTCTAAGCTCCTGCGAAATGTATTTTAAAAACTACTTTCGTTCCTTATTATAAGCCGATATAGTTCAGTGGCAGAACACTACTTTCGTAAAGTAGGAACGTGGGTTCGATTCCCACTTTCGGCTCCCGCCTTTATTTTTTATCTTTCGTGTGTTATTATTGCAATATTATCCTAATTAATTATATATAAAAATATGAGTAATTTAGAAAGCGGTTTTCCTCAAAAAGATTTCGATTCGGAAAGATTAAAACGGATGAAAACGAGTGTCGGATATCTTAAAGCTAGCATTGAAACCAATCCGAGACCGAGAGACGTGAAAAAACTTGCTGAGTTAAAACAAAAGATAGAAAAAGAACTGGGCAGTGAGGACCCCACTCTGGTCCACCCGGAAATGCACTCCGAGAACACTATGGAGTTCCCGAAGGATCCTGCAGTAACTCGTCTCTTAACAATGAAGTTAGAGACGTATAAAAACAGAAGAACAAGCATAAAATTACAAACTCCCGAATCTGTTTTGATGAATGAATATAGTATAATAATACTAGAATGTTTGTTAAAATATAAATCTTTTGATTTAGACAATTTACCTAAGGACGTGGAAAAAGACGCAGACAACAGGCTGCCTTTTGATAAGAATATTTTTAAAAAAGCCTTTCGGAAGATTAAGAGATATGCAGAAGAAACAGAAGTTGGTCCTGTGGGTGAACAAATTGCTGCATAATATTTAAGTACAACCAAAATGTCTGCTTCTATATTCCGTCATGGACAATAAAAAAAATAAGCTGGAAGAAGAACTAAAAGAACTCGAGAGCTCCATGGCTGGAGCCGATTTTTGGTCTGATAAAGACAAGGCCCAAGCTGCTATTCGCCGCATTCAAGAAATAAAGGCAGAGATTGTGGGTGCAGGCAAATACGATAAAGGCAATGCAATTGTAACTATAATTTCCGGCGCCGGCGGGGACGATGCCGAAGATTTTTCGGCTATGCTTCTTAATATGTATATGAAGTATGCGAACAAAAAAGGCTGGGCCACTTCTTTTATTCACAAGCATAAAAATGACCACGGGGGATACAGAAATGTTTCTTTTGAAATTGACGGGAAAAATTCTTATGGGATTCTGAAAAATGAATCTGGCGTGCATCGACTCGTGCGCATTTCTCCCTTTGATGCAAAAAAATTAAGGCACACTTCTTTTTCTCTGGTGGAAGTCCTGCCTAAATTTTCCCCACTTGAAGAAAAAAATATTATATTATCTCCCGAAGATTTGAAAATAGAATTTGCCCGCTCTAGTGGGCCCGGCGGGCAAAATGTCAATAAAAGAGAAACGGCGGTTAGAATTATTCATCTTCCGACTGGCATATCTACTCACGTCTCAAGCGAACGCTCCCAAGAGCAAAACCGTGAGCTCGCGCTTGCAATTCTGCGCGCCAGAATTTTCAAAAAGGCAGAAGAGGAGCAAAAAAGTGTGGAAGAGAGCATGAAAAATACTAAAAACACCGAGATAGAATGGGGGAATCAAATCCGCTCTTATGTTTTGCACCCCTACAAAATGGTCAAAGACCACCGGACAAACGCAGAAACTTCAAATGTTGACGCCATTTTGAGTGGTGAGATAGATATTTTCATTGAGGCGGAGAAAAATTTGTGATAGAATAGAAAAGAAGCAAAGTAGTTTTTAAAATGCAATCTATCTAGCAAAGCTTTGCTAGCGAACTGCTCGTCAATCAAGAAAATAATAGTCGGAGTACCTTCTTTATTTTCTAATTTCCTGCGCAAGGCTTTTCAAAAACTTTCTGCTTCTTTTCTATATGATTTATTTTAACAATGTTTCGAAAATTTATAAGGATGCAGTAGCGCTGGATGATGTTACTTTGACGATTACGGCCGGCGAGTTTGTCTCGGTGGTAGGGCACTCGGGCGCAGGCAAAACCACTTTTACCAAAATGATTTTGGCGGATGAAAGTCCTTCCGACGGGACGGTTTTTTTTGAATCTATTGATGTGCATAAATTAAAAAATAAGGATTTAACCAAACTGCGACAGCGCATCGGAGTAGTATTTCAAGATTTCAAATTATTGCCGAATAAAACTGCCTACGAAAACATCGCTTTCGCCATGGAGGCGGTTGGTAAGACTGATGAAGAAATAACCTCCGATGTTCCGCATGTTTTAGAACTGGTTGATTTAAGCAACAAGATTTTTCATTTCCCCAATCAAATGTCTGGAGGTGAACAACAAAGGCTTGCGATTGCTCGCGCTATTATTAATCAGCCTGAACTTATTATCGCCGATGAGCCGACCGGGAATTTAGATCCGATAAATACGCATGAGATAGTCCAAATTTTAAAAAAAATCAATGACCTGGGCACCACGGTGATTCTGACTACGCACAATCGTGGAGTTATTGAATCAGTCGGGAAAAGGGTGGTTACGATGGAAAAGGGCAAAATTATTCGCGATAGCAAGCATGCGAAGTAGGTGATATAATTATAAAAGCGAAGCCACTTTCAATTTTGAGCTTCCCGAGGGTCCCAACCCGTACTCGGGGAAGGGCGCAGGGACGAAAAATTGAAAGTGGCTGAGCTTATCATGACCGCATTAAAAAGAATTATTAAAGCAGGATTCATAAACTTTACTCGAGGCGGACTGGTCTCTTTTGCGGCCGTGCTGGTGGTTACCATTACTCTTTCTGTTATTACCCTTATTATTTTATTGCAAGCAGTACTGTATTTTTCTCTTAATATTATAAAAGATAAGGTGGATGTGACGATTTATTTCAACGTGGATGCACCCCCCGATAAAATCATGCTCTTGAAAGAATCTCTTTTAAAATTACCCGAAGTAAAAAATGTTTCCTACACTAGTGCTGACGAAGCGCTGAAACTTTTCCGCGACCGCCACAGCAATGACTACCCGACGATTGCCGCATTAGATGAGATAGGCAATAATCCGCTTGGGGCATATTTGAATGTCAAAGCTAAAGAAATTTCTCAATATGAGAGTATTGCGAATTTTATGAAGTCAGATAACGTGCTGGTTTTAGGTTCTGCTTCCATTATCGATAAAGTAAATTATCACCAAAATAAATTAGTGATAGACCGATTAAATATAATAATATCTGGAGCGCAAAAGCTCGGTTTTCTAATTACTCTTCTCTTGATAATTATTTCTATCATTATTACTTTCAATACTATTCGTTTGACTATTTTTATTTCCAAAGAAGAAATCGGCGTGATGCGCCTGGTCGGGGCCTCTAAAATGCGCGTGCGCGGTCCTTTTATGGTTGAAGGCGCAATTTATGGCATTGTTGCCACTATTATAACTTTAATTATTTTCTGGCCGGCGACGGCTTGGTTTGGACGTAATATGACTGGTTTTCTGGGACTCAATATGTATGGTTATTACCTGGATAATTTCTTTCAAATTTTTGCAATTATTTTATTATCAGGTATACTCTTGGGAGTGTTTTCGTCTTTCTTGGCAGTTAGAAAATATTTGAATAAATAAGTGAAATTTAACGAATAAAATGAATATAAATTTCCTTACCCAGTTAAATAACTTTTGCGAAGCAAAAGTTGCCCAAAGGGCATTTAACAGGGTCATGATTTTAATAATCGTTTCACTCTTTTAAAATCAATGAAAGCGACAAAATATATTTTCGTGGTTGGGGGCGTGATGTCTAGCGTAGGCAAAGGTATTACCGCCGCTTCGATTGGTAAAATTTTGCAGTCCCGGGGTTACCGCGTCGGTAATCTGAAAGCCGACATGTATATCAATCTGGATGCCGGTACGATACGCCCCGCCGAACACGGCGAGGTTTTTGTTGGTGAGGACGGCATTGAAGCCGACCAAGATTTAGGTAATTACGAACGTTTTACCAATCAGGTCAGCACAAGCGAGGATTATATTACTACCGGCCAAATTTACGCCGAAGTTATTAAGCGCGAACGCAATTTGGAATACGGCGGGGAAGACGTGGAGGTTTATCCGGATATACCGAAGGAAATAATTAGGCGCATAGAAATTTGTCAAAAAAAGAATAACTCGGAAATTACAATAGTAGAATATGGCGGCACGGTTGGGGAGTATCAATTGCTTCCTTTCTTGGAGGCCGCTAGAATGATGAAAGCTAAGAGTCCCTCAAATGTTTTTCTTGTTTTAGTGAGTTATTTGCCGACACCAACATTATTAGGAGAACAAAAGTCAAAACCGACCCAACATGCCATCACCGACCTTCATTCAGTCGGTCTGAATCCGGATTTTGTTATCTGTCGAGCCGATCGTCCGGCTACTCTGGACATTAAGAAAACTATTAGCAATGTTTTCAGTTTGCCGATAGAAAGAATAATTTCCGCCCCGGATGTTTATTCAATTTACGATGTGCCGGTTAATTTTGAAAAAGAAAATCTGGGCGCTACTTTGCTTAAAACTATCGGGCTTCCGCCTCGCAAAAAAGATTTGGCCGATTGGATGACCTTAGCCAATAAAATTCAAAAAATAAAAAAGGAAATCCATATTGGTATTGTAGGAAAATATTTTAATTTTAAATCATGCAAGGATACCTATATCTCTGTCATAGAATCCGTGAATCACGCCGCCTGGGCGCTGGATTTAAAGCCCAATATTCTCTGGCTTGACTCCGAAAAATACGAGAAAGACAGCAAGCTTTTGAGTGAACTTGATAAATTAGACGGTATTATCGTCCCGGGAGGGTTTGGCCAGCGGGGTACCGAGGGCATGATACTGGCAGCGGATTATGCCCGTCAAAAAAAGATTCCGTATTTCGGTTTGTGCTTGGGCATGCAAATTATGATAATTTCTTATGCCCGTAATGTCTTAGGGCTTGAGGATGCCCATTCGACAGAGATGAATTTCAAAACCGAGCATCCAGTGATTGCCACTATGGCTGACCAGGTGGATAAAATAAAAAACAAGAATTATGGCGCGACAATGCGCTTAGGCGCTTACCCGGCAAATTTGAAGAAGGGGAGCATTGCTGAAACCGCTTATGGCGCATCTAAAATTTCCGAACGGCATCGACATCGTTATGAAGTTAATCCGAAATATATTTCGGAGTTAGAAAAAGCTGGATTAGTGTTTTCCGGTAAGTCACCCGACGGAGTTTTGATGGAAATTGCTGAACTTGCCCAAAAAGACCATCCATTTTATTTAGGAACTCAATTTCATCCTGAATTCAAATCGCGCCCGCTTCAACCTCATCCTCTGTTCAACGCTTTTATCAAAGTGTCCATTGGGCAGAAGAAAAAGTAATACCGGAATAATAATTCTCAAATCAAACAATAGGATGATTTTTTCTATTGTCTACCAACTTTTGTATATACACCTTTTGGTAGACATTTCAATAAAACCTTATTTGATCAATTGGTTCAAGCTGCCGTTTTTAGTTACTTCCAAAATTTCAATGAATTTCAGAATTCCTAACTTTTCTATCGCAACCACAAAATCCTTTGGAATTTTTACTTTCCCCACCCAGAGGCTCTTATGGATCATATTGAAACCTAACATTTTCAAAATATCTCTCAGTATATCCCTCTCTTTATTAAAAGGGGTGGGGAGGTCGTAGCTTATTATAATAACTTTATCCCCGGCCTGTTTGTGGTACGAATTTTTATTAAGTATTTTATTGTTCTTCAGCACGCCCAGTTTTTTCTTGCCTTTTTGAGATAGTATAATCTGCTTAGAGGAATTTTCGGTAATTAGACCTTGGTTCTTTAACTTGGAAAGATATTTTTGCAAGTGTCTTTTCTTCTCTCGTTCCAGCCGATAATAATATGTTTTTTCGCTGGCTATTTTGTATTCGCGATCTATTTTTCCCGTTGTTGCGCCATAGCCCGCTTTAAGAATAGCGCTCCAAAAGTTAACGCTATCCATGCTCGTGTCTTCGAGAAAGTCCAGGATTTTGTAAATAATTTCTCCTTTCATTTATGTGTATTACTTTATGAATAGATTATATAACAACAAACGATTGTTTGTCTATCAATTTTAGTATATACGCTCTTTGGTAGACATGAGATTTTCAAATATTTGAGTAAGCCAAACAAAATGCTGGCTCATTGTAGGTTGTAAAATTTTTGCAATTTAGATATATTAAACAGAGTCATTGCGGGTTGGTGTAATGGTAGCACGTCGCCCTCTGGAGGCGAAGATTGGGGTCCGAGTCCCTGACCCGCAGCATGAAAAAAAATGTTGTACAATTTGTTTTAACTTTGTTTTTCTCATTCTGTATTTTGTTTTTTCTGTTTCCGGAATTTTTTAGTAGCGGAGTCTTTTATATCAGAAGTGATGAAATAAGTAACTCTGTAAAAAAAATATTTAAACCGGCTATTCCGCCGCTTGATACTATGGCTTATGACTTGAAAATAAATGAATTGGCAAATAACCCTATTCCAGAAATTATTGTTCCCAAAAAAGATAAAGACGGCAAGGAAATTCCCCTCCCTCCGTCAAAGCCTAATTTATGGCCGGTAAAGGCAGTCTACCCGAATGCTGGGGCGATACTGCCTTTCAAACGCATTGTCGCTTATTATGGCAATTTATACTCCAAACAAATGGGGGTTCTAGGGCAATACGGTGAAGAAGAAATGCTTCTAAAATTAGACGCGGAAGTAAAAAAATGGATTACCGCTGATCCTTCTACTCCTGTTATTCCCGCACTCCATTATGTTACAGTCGTAGCGCAGAGCAGTTCTGGGGAAGATGGCAAATATAGATTTCGCATGCCCGACTCCGAAATAGATAAAGTTTTAGCAATGGCTGAGAAAATACCTGCCCGTCCGGGAGGCGGGAACGCCCTTGTTTTTTTGGATATCCAAGTTGGTTTTTCCACTTTAGATAAAGAATTGCCCGTATATGAAAAATATTTTAAGTTACCCAATGTGCATTTGGGCGTTGACCCCGAATTTTCCATGAAGAATAACATCCGGCCGGGGAAAGTGGTGGGCACATTCGACGCTATTGATATAAATTTCGCGGCCAATTATTTAGCCAAGATTGTCAGAGAGAATAATCTTACTCCGAAGATACTTATCGTTCATCGTTATACGCAAAAAATGGTTACTAACTATAAAGAAATAAAACCTCTGCCGGAAGTGCAAATAGTGATGCATATGGACGGCTGGGGCGGGGCAGCGAAGAAACTAAATACTTACCAACAATTTATTTATAAAGAACCAGTTCAATTTACCGGTTTTAAGCTGTTTTATAAAAATGATGTTCTAGAACCGGGCACTGTTTTAATGACGCCAGAAGATTTGCTTAAATTAAATCCACAGCCTATATATATACAGTATCAGTAGGATTTATGATATAATACAGGCATATGAAAAATACATTCATTATAATAATTGTTTTAGTTTTGGTGGCAGGAGCGTTGTTTCTTTTTGGAATGAGGAAAAAAGCAGAAGCTCCTGCATTAGGGGAGGGTAGTGAAGAGAGTGGTGTAGTGAGTGGGACAATGCCAACCTTAGATGCGCCTGGTACCGAAGAAACAATAGTCACGGAGGAATCTACGGTAAACATATATCAATCACCAGTGACAACGCCGACTAATACTAAGGCTAAAGAGTTTACTGTTTCCGGCCAGAATTTTTCTTTTACACCTTCCCTAATAACAGTTGCCAAAGGAGACAAGGTTAAAATAACTTTTAAAAATACTTCGGGATTTCATGATTTTAGGATAGATGAATTTGATGTTGCAACAAAACAATCGCAATCGCCAGCTACGGAAGTTTTGGAATTTACCGCAGACAAAATCGGCAGCTTTGAATATTATTGTTCCATCGGTACTCATCGGGCGATGGGAATGAAGGGGACCTTCAAGGTTGAATAGTATGGAAGAAAAAAACAGATTTTCAATTCTTGCGCGCGTGAAAAGTTCAAATCATGCATGGCGGGGTCTAGGGATTCTAATTAAGACAAGTCACAATATGTGGGCGGGTATTTTTACTGGATTGCTGGCAGTATATCTTGGTTTCATTTTAAATATTTCAAGCACCGAATGGCTATTTCTTATCTTTGCTATTTTTCTTGTGCTTATCGCCGAGGGTTTTAATACAGCCATTGAAATAGATATAAACCTTACTTCTCCAGAATATCATCCTTATGCTCGGGATACAAAAGATGTAGCTGCAGCGGCTGTATTATTATCCGTCTTTGTGGCTATCATTGTCGGATTGATTGTTTTCCTGCCAAAAATTATTTTATATGCTAATATAAATATATCATGAAAAAATTTATAATCATTCTGGTGGTCACTCTCGCGATAGCAGGTCTTCTTATATGGTTTACTAAAAGCCAAGATGCTAAATATACTCAATACAAAGTTGGCCCAGTTGATGAAAATCTGGCCGAGGTTGGAGAAGCATTTGAAAATCAAGGACAAGAACATATAAAAAATGGTGACCCGCATCCTCCATATAATTCCAATCCTCCGACTTCGGGCTGGCATTATGTTGTTCCTGCCAGTTGGGGAGTGTATAATAGGCCTCTTGTTGATGAACAGGCCGTGCATAATCTAGAGCACGGCGGCATATGGATTTCTTATAAAGATATTGACGAAGAAACTAAAGCAAATTTAGAAAAAATCACTAAAGCCAACAGTAACGCTATAATTATGTCGCCAAGAGAAGCGAATGATGCAAAAATTGTATTAGTCTCTTGGACCAGATTGATGAAGTTGGATATTTATGATGAAGCAAAAATATTAGATTTCATTCAGCGCAACAAAGGCAAGGGTCCGGAAAAACTTGTAAAGTAACCATATAAATAAATTAACAAGATGAATAAATATATTAGTATTATGATTGTATTTGTTTTAGTCCTTTTAGGTGTTTGGTTTTTCACGCGTAGTAAAAATAAAGAAGAAAATATTATCGATTCAACTAATCAAGAAAAAAATATGACTGCCACTTTGCACACAAATCAGGGAGACATAACAATTGAATTTTTCAAGTTGCAAGCTCCGAATACTGTGGCCAATTTTATTAAGCTTGCCAAGGAAGGTTTCTATGATGGAATCAAATTTCATCGAGTAATAAAAGGTTTTATGATTCAAGCAGGGGACCCGCTGACTAAAGATGATTCTAAAATGGATCTTTGGGGCACCGGCGGCCCGGGGTACAGCTTCGCCGATGAGATAAAGGCGAGCAATAGAAATGATACATACACCATCTCAATGGCAAATTCCGGTCCGAACACCAACGGTAGCCAGTTCTTTATTAATGTAGGTGCGAATAATTTTCTGGACACCAAACACACTGTTTTTGGGAAAGTTGTATCTGGCATGGATGTTGTTAAAATCATAGAGAATGTTAAAACAGAAGAAGCCGACCAGCCAGTCGAGGCTGTTGTCATTGAAAGTGTAACTTTGAATTAAAAATTTATGGGAAAAGGAAATAATGCTTATAGAAGGGATGTGAAGAAACCAAAGAAGGCAAAAAAGAAATGAGGGATATAATATACGTTCTGGATTTTGGTTCGCAGTATTCGCATCTGATTACAAGGCGGATTCACGAGGCTGGGGTTCCCTCGGAGCTTGTTGGTCCAGATTTTCCCTTGGCAAAGCTCTCGCAAGCGAAAGGGATAATACTCTCCGGCGGCCCACAAAATCTTTCCGAAAAAAGCGCTTTGCGCGTGGATAGGCGCGTGTTTAGTTTGGGAGTTCCGATTTTGGGAATCTGCTATGGTATGCAGCTAACTGCCTTTATGCTAAGTGGGAGGGTAAAGGCTGGAAAAACAAGTGAATATGGTGCGACCGAAATAACAATAAAAAAATCTTCAAAAATTCTGAAAAATTTATCCAAGAACCAAAAAGTTTGGATGTCTCATGGCGATCAAGTGACCAAAATGCCGAAAGGCTTTGTGAATATCGCGAGCTCGAAGAATTGCCCGATTGCCGGGATGGAAAATGTGCAGAAAAAAATATATTGCATCCAATTTCACCCAGAAGTTGCGCATACAGTTAATGGTAAAATAATCATTAAGAATTTTCTGAAAATTACAGGCGTAAAAAGAAATTGGTCAATGCAGAGTTTTATTAGCGATTCCATAAAAGGTATACGGAAACAAATTGGCAATGATAGAGCAGTCTGCGCCCTTTCTGGCGGTGTCGACTCTGCTATTGCGGCTACCATGGTTTATCGGGCGATAGGGAAAAACTTAACTTGTATTTATGTCGATACTGGGTTGATGCGCAAGGGTGAGACAGAGCAACTCAAAAGAATATTTAAAAATCATATGAAGATGAATCTGTGTATTATTTATGCAGAAAAAGAATTTCTCAAGAAATTGAAAGGGATTACCGAGCCGGAAAAAAAGCGCAAAACCATAGGGGAATTATTTATAAGAATATTTGAAAGAGAAGCTAGGAAACTTGCAAGAACTAAATGGCTAGTTCAAGGCACACTGTATACCGATAGAGTGAGCTCCGGGGTAAGTATCGGTGGCAAACACACAGCTGTTATCAAATCACATCATAATGTGGGAGGACTTCCGGAAAAATTTGGTTTTAAATTGATTGAACCGCTTCGAGATCTTTATAAATATGAAGTTCGAAAAGTAGGGGATAAATTAGGTTTGCCGAAAAAAATCACCTATAGAATGCCTTTCCCCGGGCCGGGGCTGGCGGTGCGCATTATCGGTGAAGTTACTAAAGAAAAACTTGAAATCTTGCGACAGGCCGACCAAATAACCACAGAAGAAATGAACAAGACCAATTTTATAAATGACCCTCAGTTTTTTTATTTTGTTGTTCTCCCAGACATTCGTTCTGTTGGTTTGCAGGGTGATGCTAGGACTTACGGTTGTCCAATTATTCTGCGAGCTCTCGACACTGCCGAATTTTTAACAGCTGACTGGGTGCATTTGCCTTATTCACTTCTCCAAAAGATTTCCACACGTATCACCAACGAAGTGAAAGGTATCAATCGGGTGGTTTATGACATCACCTCCAAACCTCCCGGCACTGTGGAGTGGGAGTAAGCCCTCATTCAGTTGGTAATTCGTATAATCGATGTTTCAGATCCATGCCATTCCCTAAGCCTGCACGATTTTCGGTCTGCTGACTTGCTGTCTGCTGATAACCATGCCGCTCGGGATCAAAAAAATTTGTAGCTGGGCCTAGCACCACAGCTCCGCCAAGCCTTCGCATTTCCTCCACACAAGCGTCAGCATAGGCCTGACTCGCTTCGCGCAGCAATGCAAAGGAGGATAATTCAATACCAGATAAGTAAAAAACCGGGGCATCAATTTTTTTAATTTGCGCTAGAAAAAGAAGAATATCTTCTTTGATATATGTTTGCCGGTTGCCTTCCGGTAATTGTATTGCGCGTTCAACAAAGCCGTCGTATGTGTCCACACCCATATAATCAACTCCTATGTTTTGAGCAATGAGTTTGGGTATCTGTGACTGCTCGCCGCCACAGCCTAAATCTATCAGAGTCGCTCTCGGTCGCCTGAGTAGCCGAATGAGTTCCTGACCCAAAGGAGTAAGATTAGATTCTGCAAATAGGTCAGCCGAATATTCAGACCCGGTCAGTTTCTGGGCTGTTCCTGTGTCCTTAAAAACTGCATCCGGTAAAGTGTCTGAAAACGGAATCCGCCAATCTTCAGTTTCTCCTGCTGTTGTTCGCAGACCACCCTTAAACGCAGTTTGGACTTTTAAAGCTCGAAACTTTTCCAACTGTGGATCTTTTTGATTGGTAAAACGGGCAAAAAGTCTTGCCCGTGCTTGCTTTAAATTTTGATATTGCGGTCCGCTTGCCATCTGTTCTTGTTTGTAGATCATGGATTTATTATACTACCTTTATGAGGAAATTACTTTTTACACAGGTATTCTCTTTGCATAAAAAACCTTCAAGCATAGTAGTGTTTGGATAGTTTGCTATAATATAAAAGTCGCTTTATTTATTATTAATTCAAAATTATTTTTATGGACAAGAAAAAAGTAGCTTTAGTTGTCAGATCCTAGTCGGCTACGTTGTCGGTTATGTTTTTGCTACCCTTTGGAATAAATTTTATAGATAAGGTTTGAAATTAAATGGATATAGGTTTTTTTATCAAAAAAGAAAACGCTCTAATGCGAAAGTTGAATACTTCCGCCAAGGTGCAGGATTTTTTGAATAGACTCCCGTTCAATCTTGAAAAAAAAGGAGAGACTTTGAAGTCTCCTTTGTTGGTAATTCGGGAAGGGAAAGCGCATTGTCTGGAAGGGGCATTGCTAGGGGCATATATTCTATCGCTTCATGGTTTTCCGCCGCTTATACTGCACCTAAAGGCTACAAGAGAAGATTACGACCATGTGATAGCTCCGTTTAAGGTACGTGGCCTTTGGGGAGCTCTGTCGAAAACCAACCATGCAGTCCTGCGCTATCGCGAGCCAATTTACAAAAATATCCGCGAGCTTGCTATATCTTACTTTCACGAATATTTTTTGAATAGTGGCCAGAAAACTCTCCGGCAGTATTCTAAACCTTTAAATTTGGACACTCTTAAAAAAAATTGGGCTGTGATGAAAGGAAACTTATGGTTTATAGATAAAAAATTGGATAAAATAAAACACTACGATATAATTCCTAGAGTACAAATTAAAAAATTACGCAAAGCAGATAAAGTGGAAATTGAAGCGGGGAAAGTGGTAGAATATAAATTGTCTCAACAAAATTGAGAAGCTGAGCTTCTCATGTTATACTTTATGGCATGCGAAACGTCAAATTTGCCACGGAAGAGTTTTATCATATCTATAACCGAGGAGTAGATAAGCGAGATATATTTATGAGCCCTTATGATGTAAAAAGGTTCGTATTGTGCATGTCTCTTTTTAATGCAGAGGATCCAGTGGGAAGCGTCTACTTAGATTCGAGAAGAAAGAAAAAAGAGCTAAAATTGAGAAGCTCAGCTTCTCACAAAAGCAAAAAACTGGTGAATTTTGTCGCATACTGCTTGAACCAAAATCACTACCATTTTATTCTAGAACCCCTTGTGGATGATGGTATACAGAAATTTATGCACCGGCTTTCAACCGGGTACACAAATTATTTTAATGAAAAAGAAAAGCGAAGCGGCTCCCTATTTCAAGGAAGATATAAAGCTATACACATAAATTCGAATAGCTATCTTTTGCATTCGAGCGTATATGTGAATTTAAATTATAAAATACATAAGGGTCTAAATAAAAAATGGATGGATAATTTACCAATCTCGAGTTTTGTTGAGTATACAGAAAAGTCTCTTAAATCATTTTGTAGTAAAGAAATTATTTTAGGGCAGTTTAAGAATCAGAAAGAGTATAGACATTTTTGCGAGACAACCTTGCCGGAGATTTTAAAAAAGAAAGAAGCAGACAAAGAGCTTAAAAATATGTTACTGGATTAAATGAGAAGCTGAGCTTCTCAAATTCTCAAATAAAAATAGCTACTTATGTGACAGCATTAATATTTTTATCTGTATCGATTGATTGGACAAGTCCTTATTTAAATATAGAGATTTTTAAACTTCGTAAATTATTTGGTTTTAAACATTGATTATGGGGAAATGTCAGGTATAATGTATTTATTAACAATTTAATTCAATAAAACTATGATGTACTTATTTGTTTTGGGCAGGATATTATTGGGAGGTTATTTTATCAAGAATGCTTATAATCATTTTAAGAATAACCAAATGCTTTCAGGTTATGCGGGGTCAAAAGGTGTTCCGGTGCCCAAACTAGCCGTATTTGTGACCGGAGCGATGCTTCTTTTGGGCGGGGCGGGGGTGTTACTAGGCGTCTATGTAGAATACTCTGTAGCGTTGCTCGCGCTATTTTTAGTAGGAGTTACTTTCATGATGCACCGATATTGGGAAATCTCCGATCCAATGCAGAGAATGGGTGAAAATGTTAATTTTTACAAGAATCTTGGCCTCCTCGGAGCTGTGCTGATGCTCCTTGCGATACCTACTCCTTGGGTAATGTCCTTGTTTTAGTACTCTGTTGAAACATAAACTTTTCTCCGGTACGGATTTTTTGAAGCTTAAAAAATCCTGAAGTTCTCGGCTCATCAGCCTCGAAACCCCTTCGAAAAGTTATGTTTCAATGAGTCTACCTACTTCTGCTCTTCGTTTTTGTGCCCGTGCGCGTCGACTTCGTAGGAGGTATTTTGCTGTTCAAAGAAGTTCACCAGCTCAAAGACATCGGTGGCAGTAGACATCCATTTGGCCGGATTGGTGACATTGAAATGTGGCGTAAGGCCGAGCTCCTCCAGCCTTCGGTCTGCCACATACTGCACGTATTGGTTCACATAGTCTGCGTTTAAGCCCAGAATCCCTTTCGGAAACATATCTTTATTATAATTAGTTTCCAAATTTACCCCATTGATAACAATATTTCTAATTTCATCAGCGAATTCCTCGGTTAGGAGTTCCGGGTTCTCTTCGAGGACAGTATGAATAAGCTGAATGCCGAATTTTAAGTGTAGAGACTCATCACGCAGAACCCAGGTAATCATTGAACCCAAGTTGCGCAGTTGATTTCTTTGACGAAAGGAAAGCGCCACCATAAAACCGGAATAAAACCAAATTCCTTCCATGACGATATTGGTGGCGACTAAATTACGCAAAAAATCTTTTTTGCCTTCCGGAGTTTCAATATTTAAATTGTCTTCAGTCATTCTGATCAGGTACTTGTTTACGAAATTTTCTTTTTTCACGATTGAATCAATTTCCAGATGCACGCCATAGACGCGATTTCGGTCCAGCGGAAATGTTTCCAGCACATATTCAAAGGCCACGCAGTGATTTGCTTCTTCAAACATTTGTTTGGCAATATATAGATGGCACTCAGGAGATTTTAGATACGGATAGATGCCTAGAGCCAGCGATCTATTTACTATCAATTCGGTGGGATTGAAAAATGCCATCAAAAATTCAACTGCATAGCGTTCATCCTCGGTCATTATTTTCCAATCAGCTAAATCTTCCCCCAATGGTATTTCGTGCGGGAACCAGCTGTTTCTAACCGCTTGATTATAAAGGTCATAGGCCCATTTATAATGCATCGGATGCAAATTCATATCGGTCGGAGATGCTTTTCCCAAAATCATATGTTTAAAATATTTTTATAATTACTGACAACTTTCGCACAAGAATTTTTCTTGTGGATCTTCAGAAATATGTATGTGGGGTGTTGTAGAAATTATTAGTTCTTCTTCTTCATTTTTTTCTTGAATTTGTTCTTCTTTAATTGCTTCTTTGTGTGTTTCTTTGTCGCGCAGTACCGCAAAACCTCTTTTGCCCAATGCCTCGGCTTTGTTGACTACGGTGGTGGATTGCTCAGCGCTATGGCGTGGTTTCATATGAAGATAATAAGTTGTTTTCAAGCCTTTATCCCAAGCGGTGCTGTAAATGTTCATGATTTCATTGATGTCGCGAATTTCCAAATACATATTGCGAGATATTCCCATGTCCACCCACTTTTGCGCTCGAGCAGCCACCTCTATATATGCATAAGGAGAAACAGAGAATGAAGTTTTGTAAATTTTTTTAATAGAGTCCGGGATTTCTGCTATGGATTCAATGTCCCCATGATTCTCTAGTATCGTTTCACGTGTTTTCTCCCAAAGATTTTCCCCCCGCAGTGCCTGCATCATATTCGGATTTATCTCTAGGTATTTACCGGAGATTTTATTTCTAGAAAACATTTGAGTAAACCTCGGGTCGATCCCCGGCGAAGTTCCTGCCACCAATCCAATATTGGCGTTTGGAGCGATAGCCATTAAAGTTGCATTGCGCATTCCTCTTTTTACTTTAGCGCGCAGAGTTTCCCAATCTAATGCCGGAAGTATTTCTACCGATTCCTTTTTGACAGTCAGTTCTCGCTCGCGGTCAACTTCGAGTTTTTTCAGAGTATCAATCGGCACTTCTCCAAGAGACCAGCCCGAGCCTTTGAAATTATTATAAACTCCTCGCTCTTGGGCTAAATTGGCGGACTCATCGATAGACATATAAGAAATAAATTCAAAAACTTGGTCAGCAAAATCGTAAGTCTGGTTGTCTTCATACGAATATCCAAGCTGTTCGATTGAATCAGCAAAGCCCATCAGCCCCAAGCCGACCGCTCTGTTCTCATTATCAGCGCGCCTGGCCTCCGGTATCGGAAGTTCATTTATATCCACCAAGTTGTCCAGCTGACGAGTCGCTAGACGGACAGATTCTTCTAACCGATGCCAATCAACCTGGCCATCCACGATATGTCGCGCCATATTAATTGAAACTAAATTACAGACCGCTACATTGTCTCCATCTGTAGGCAAAGTTACTTCGGTGCAGAGATTTGAACAATGAATGGTTCCGGTATTATTGTTTAAGGCGCGGATATTTATTGAATCTTTCCAAGTAAGCCAAGGATGCGAGGTAGTCTCCAGAGAGATTAATATATTCTTATATTGTTGGCGGGCGGGAATTACGTTATGCATCTTGAGTTTTCCCTGTTTGGCCAGTGCCACATATTCTTTATACCTCTTAGAAAACTCCCCACCATATAATTCATTTAAGTCTTTTACCTCATTGGGGTCAAATAAGTACCATTCATCATTTTCTAACACTCTTTTCATAAATTCATCTGATATGAATACGGCAGTATTAGCGGTGCGGGTTCTTCGGTAGTCATCGCCATTATTTTGCTTCAAATCCAGGAAATCTTGGAAATTTAAGTGCCAGTTTTCCATATAAAAACAAAGCGCGCCTTTTTTCTTCCCGCCTCGTTGCACTGCCCGCACCGCAGAATCAATGATGTGCATAAAAGGAATCGGACCGGAAGAAATAGTATTATTTGATTTCAAAATTGATCCTTCGGCGCGTAGTTTGCTAACCGAAAGTCCGATGCCGCCGGTTGCTTTAGATAAAAGAAGCACATCCGAAACAGTTTTGCCAATATGTTCCATGTTGTCGTGAATCTCCATCAAAAAACAATTTGAAAGTTTTGGGTGCGGAGTGCCGGCGCCGATATTTGAACTTCCGGCAGAAAGATATTCGAGCCTAGACATTTTCTGATAAAACTTTTTTGCCCACTCGTTAGGATTCTTTTCGACGAGCGACATACCCATCGCGACCCGCATCCAAAAATATTGCGGAGTTTCTAGTGGGGCCTGCAATTCATTTTTCATCAAGTAACGATTTTGCATCGTCGAGAGACCGGAGTATTTATAGAGTTCGTCGTTTTCTATTTTTAGACTTGAAGCTAAGTCGTCTAAATTAAAAGTCGTCGCCATTCTGCTGTCTAGTAGGCCTCTCTCAACTGCACTTAAAATGTATTTCTTAAAATGAGCACTGTGAAGTTTTTCAAATTCCTCTCTTGTTACAACCTTGCTTTCTTCACTGTCGTAATCCCCAATGACTTTTTTGTAAATTACTTTCAAAAGCAGACGCGTGGCGATCTTGTCAAACTCTACGCCGTATTGGGCATTTTGCAGGGCAGCATTTATGGTCGCCGCGTCCATTTCTTCGGTCGTAATGCCATCATAAAGAGTGAGCTGTGTCTCGGTGGCTATCTGGATAACTTTACTTATAGGGTCGGCGATCCCATAACAAGCTCTCTCTATCGATTTGTTAATTCGGTCCGCGTTGAAGGGTACTTTGGTCCCGTCTCTTTTTGTAATGGTTATCGTCATAGAGTAATATTATAATCTTTGTGTGAGATACTTAGCAAGTTAATATCTTTAAAATTATCACAACAAAAAAATCATTGCCTTTAGTCAATACTGGTGCTAAAAAATCCTTTAGAATTTTGGTATAATATGGGTATGTCTGACAAAAAAAGACAAACAAGGATAATGGTCTTCGGGACATTCGATGGTTTACACCAAGGCCACCTTGATTTTTTCAAACAGGCGCGGAATTTATCAGAATTTTGTTTTTTGATTGTCTCCATTGCTAGGGATAAAAATGTTTTTCATATAAAAGGGAAGTATCCAAACAAAAATGAGAAAAAAAGAATGATTTTAATTAAAAAATGTAAACTAGTTGATAAAGTAGTTCTATCAGGTATCAAGAATCATATTCCACATATCACAAAAGAGCATCCGGACATAATTGCCCTAGGATATGACCAAAAAGCCTATGTTCGGGATTTAAAAAAAGACTTGAAAAATAAAGGCATAATAGTTAAAGTAGTACGTTTGAAACCCTATAAAGAAAAAATTTATAAAAACAACTTGCTAAAAATAAAAAGATCAATATAATCTATAATATATGCAAGAATTAGACATAATAAAATTTATAAAAAAGAATTTTGCAAATAAAAATTTTGCGTCTGTTTTTTTAACTAGCTTATTATCTTTTCTTATTATTTTTTTTATCACTCTTGGGCTCATCTGGCATTTTAGGGCCAATCTCTTCGGATATTTTGCTAAAGAATATTTACAAGAAACGCAAAATCAAGATGTAGACAATAATGACGCCACAAAAGTTATCACGGAAAAAACAATTGAGAAAACAATTTTTTCACAAGAGTCGTTTGTCGTGAGCGCGGTCAAGAAAACCAATCCGGCTGTCGTATCTATAATTATCTCTAAAGAAGTTCCAAAGTACGAAGCTTACATAGACCCGAACCAGAACAACAATCCATTCGGAGATTTATTTCCTGGTTTTTCTTTTAACATTCCGCAATATCGTCAAAATGGCACGGAGAAAAAACAAATTGGAGGAGGCTCCGGATTTTTTGTGTCAAGTGATGGTTTAATTGTCACTAATAAGCACGTAGTTGACCAAAAAGATGTTGAGTATACTGTTTTTACTAATGACGGCAAGAAACATATAGCCCAAGTCGTTGCTCGTGACCCAGTTCTTGATATCGCTCTTATAAAGGTTGAGGGAAATGGTTTTCCATATCTTTTCTTGGGCAACTCCGATTCTCTAGAAGTAGGACAGAGTGTTATTGCTATAGGCAATGCGTTGGGGGAGTTCAGAAATACTGTTTCGGTGGGGGTTGTTTCTGGGCTTGCTCGTTCAATAACGGCGGGTGATAACTCCGGAAAGGCAGAAGTTCTTGACCATGTTATTCAAACAGATGCGGCGATTAATCCCGGCAATTCCGGTGGCCCCCTACTGGATCTTTCAGGTAAAGTTGTGGGTGTCAATGTTGCTATTGCGCAAGGGTCTCAGAATATTGGCTTTGCCTTGCCGATAAATAGCGTCAAGAACGCGATTGAATCCGTCAAGTTAACTGGTAGGATCGTCCGTCCATATTTGGGTCTTCGCTATGTAGCTGTTAATGCACAGATGAAAGAAAAAAATAACCTCACAGTGGACTATGGAGTCTTGATTAAAGCTGGAGCTAATGCAAATGAGCTTGCAGTCATTCCGGGCTCTCCGGCGGACAAAGCTGGCATCGTGGAGAATGACATAATTCTGGAAGTTGATGGAGTCAAGCTAGACGACAAGACAAATCTGGCTTCTATCATTCGCGAGAAAAAAATCGGCCAAGTGATAAATCTTAGAATTCTCTCCAAAGGAATAGAAAAAAATGTTTTGGTAACTTTAGAAGCTGCCAAAGATAACTAAATTTTTTTACCTCACATCTCGAAGTCGCAGGGTGATGAAAAATCCGACGAGCATGATGGCACAGAGGACAAAGAAGAGGTATTGAAATGACGGGACAAAATAAAAAACTGCCAAAGCCAAAAGGGGACCCAGGATATAGGCGAGTGGCGCGGTGCTGCGATAGACTCCCACGAATTCTTCATTTTCAGGTTTGATATGTTTGAAAAAATAAGCATCACTCATTACTTCGATCGTTGCGGCGCCGATTCGGGTACTAAAGAGTAATAAGGCCCATACCCAGACTTCATGCTTTTGAATAAAAAAAAGTGATAAAGTTGTTAATGATGCCAGAGTAAAACCGAACATTAAAATTTTTCTTTCACCTATTTTATCTGCATATTTTCCTAAATTGAATGGGATAAATAAAAACGGCAAAAGCATGATGGCGGAGATGATGCCGATTTCTCTCCAAGAAAATCCTAAATGCATATAGAGATATATCGGCGTATAGATGATCATCCAGGCGTAAAAAATTTGCAGCAGGAAGTTTATGCTGTATATGCGTGAGAGATCTTTGTTTTTGAAAAATTCTTTTATGTATTTGAAAACTTTTAATTTATCATATTGCGGATCCGGAATATTTTTCAGGCCCAAATATGATAGCAAAAAGAATAACAGCATTACGCCAAATGCAATAATATAAATTATTTTAAAAGAAAAATACCCCAAAATTGTAGCCGATGCCAACTGCGACGTGATAAAGGCTAAATGGCAAACGGCAAGATATATCCCTCTGATTTTTCCAGTCGCAGAATCTCTCGAAAATATTTTTAAAAGTTCGTCCAAGGAGAAGACAATTAAAGTATTAAGAGCAAAGCCAATAATGAATACGGGGACAGCACTCCAGGCATTTTTTGAAAATGCAAATAATAAGATGGATAGTGCATCAAGCCCGATTACAAGGAGTAAAAATTTGTATCCGCCTATTTGCCTAAATATCTGCGGAGCCACCAGAAGCGCTAAGATTGAAACGATTGATCCAAAGACGTAGGTTAATCCCACTGCCTTCTCACTCATAAAAATTGAGAGAAAGCTCGAGTTTATATAAAGCATCAGAGCAATAGGTACGGAAAACAAAAAACCCGCTAAATATATTATTTTTCGCTTGTGTTTCATGGCTGATTTATAAGGAGCGTAGCGACTATATAAATCGACACCCTGTTAAATAAATTTTGCTTCGCAAAATTTGCCTGAAGGGCATTTAACAGGGTAAGGAAAATTATATTCATTTTACTCATTAATTTTCACTTACACACTCAAGATTACCGGTATAACCAGAGGCCTTTTTTCGGTTTTCTGGTATAAGAATTTTGAAACCGTTTCTCCGAGTCCTGCCTTGATGTAGTCAAAATCTATTGGACCGCTTTTTATCGCCCTATCTTCCACTGATTTTTTAATAATAATTCTTACTTGGCGCAAGAGCTCCTGGTTTTCTTTTAGATATACGAATCCGCGAGAGATTAAGTCCGGCGACTTTTTTAATTTTCCAGTTTTTTGGTCTACCAATGCGATGATCACGAACATTCCGTCCTGCGCGAGCATCACGCGGTCGCGAATGACGACATCCTGCGTATCGCTGATCGAGACGCCGTCTACCATCATGATACCGCTCGGCGCTTTTTCTTTGCGCATTAATATTTTTTGTCCATCAGCGGAGATTTCAATTATGGAACCATTGTCTGGAACAATTATATTCTCTTCCGACATACCGAGTTCCATTGCGAGCTCTTTATGCAAGACCAGACGATAGTGATTGCCGTGAATTGGAATAAAGAATTTCGGGTGTGTTTTCCGGTGAAGCCATTTTACGTCTTCTTGATTGCCGTGTCCGGTCGCATGAACGAAATCTTCACCCGCGGTACGGTAACTGATAATGCGTACGCCTTGCCTGGTCAGCCCATCCTTCATTTTTTCTACCGCTCTTTCATTCCCCGGGACGATGGAAGCAGAAAGTATTATTGTGTCTCCTTTGTGCAGTGAAAATTTCGTGTGAGTTTTATTAGCCGCGCGATTCAGAGATGCAAATTCCTCGCCTTGAGCTCCGGTCATCAAAATTACCACTTTATTCAACGGATAATTGTTTATTTCTTCTATCGGTATGACGGTGCCTTTTTTAGGCTGGAATAATCCAGCTTCTATCGCCACCTCAATATTTGTTTTCATTGAACGTCCGTCAATCGCTATTTTCTTACCTAAAGATTCGGAAAATTTTACCACGTAAGTCAAGCGCGTAATATGCGAAGCAAAAGCAGCGATAATTATCCGGCCATTTATTTTCCTGATTAAATTTTCCAGTCCTTGGTGTACTTTTACTTCGGACAAAGAAAAACCCTCATTTTCAATATTGGTAGAATCAGTCATTAAAAGAAGCACCTTTGCCTTGTCAAAAATAGAATATTCCTTTTCTTCTTCTTTGGAAACGATTCCGTCCACTTGGTCGAGCTTATAGTCTCCCGGAGTTACGATCCAGCCATGTTCCGTTTCTATAATTATACCCATTGAATCCGGAATCGTGTGAGTCACTCCGAAAAATCTTACTTTTATTTTCCCGCAAGTGATTGTCTCGTCTTTCTCCACGATATTTTCTTTCATTGCCGGCAAGTGCGGAAACTCTGCCTGCCGTTTTCTCATTAAAAGTATGGAGATATTTCTGGAATACACAGTTGGATTGCCAATCCGGGAAAGGACCAGTGGTACGCCCCCGATGTGATCCAAGTGTCCATGCGTTATGATAAGCGCGCGTATTTTCTCCTTGCGTTCTTCAAGGTAAGTCGTATTAGGGATGACATAATCAACTCCGGGTGTCGCTTCATTGGAAAAATGCATACCGGCGTCAATGACAATAATGTCTTCCCCGATTTCTATGGCCGTCATATTCTTGCCAATTTCTTCCACTCCTCCGAGCGGAATAATGCGAATTACACCTTTTTCTGGCGAAATAATTTTTCCGCTATTTTGATTTTTATATTGGTTCTTTCCGCTAAATGAGGGGGACCCTCGAGCTTGTCCATACTGTTTCTTGCGATATTGATAGGTGGAACTCCTCAATAACCTTTTTTTGTCTATCGATCTGCTTCCTTCACCTGCTCCCATAGGGTGGGCAGGTTCAATACTGACAGAACTAAAAGATAATCTTGTTCTTTTCATCATAAATGATTTTTAACGAACGTAGTGAGTATAAAAATCTTAACCCTGTTAAATCCTCGCTTTGCGAGGCTCGCCCTAGGCGAGATTTAACAGGGTTAGTAAAATATATTCGCTTCGCTCTTTATTTTACTAAATATTTTCCAAACATTTTCTGTTTGACTATACCATAAATATGCGTTTAAATAACGGTCCGAAGGCAAAATAACATGTTCTAGCTTGAATTGCTTGAGATTTTTTGACACTACATATATAAAATTAGGACTATACAAAAAGACTGCCAGTATGTCCTTTTTAATTTCATCTTCAAATTGGAGGTATTTTTTTACTCTAGACTGTTCGTCAATTATGATAGCGGCATCCTCTAGAATTTTATCTACCTTGGCATTAGTATACATAGCGACATTGAGTCCTGGATCTTTTCTCTGCGAGGAATGCCAAAAAGCGAAAAGATCAGACTCATGGTTTATAATTTGTCCAAAAAGTAGAGCATCATATTTGCGCGGACGAATTACACTTTGGTTTAAGTTGCCGATTTCAAAAGTTTTTACATCAACTTTTATACCGACCTCGAGTAAATCTTGTTTTATCAGTTCGGCAGTCTTGGCCAGTTCCGGAACATTGCCTGTTGAGATAGAAAATTCTAACTTTGTAACCGTGCTTTTCTTTTTTTCTTTTTTTGTTTTTTCCAAAAATCCATCTGCTCCCTTTTTCCAACCATCTTTTGCTAAATCATTTTGCACTTTTTGCAATATTGTTTCGCGCGAAACATTAATATCCGCGGCTGATTTCTGATAAGCAATTATATTCGGCGGGATTGGATTATCAATTACGACTCCATATCCAAAAAGCACTTCCCGAACAATTTTTTCTTTATTTATTATTTGGTCGATGGCCTTGATGACGGTTTTATCCACAAAAAGATTGTTAGCATTTTGGTTGAAAAAAAGTCCGAATACTCTTGGCAAGACCGAAGATTCCACCTGATAATTTTCTTCTTTTAAGTTCTCTGCATTCAAGGGAGTAATAGAGCTTATCTGATCTACGGTTTTATTTTCCAGAGCTTTGACCAGGTCGTCTTCGTTTGAATAAAAATGCAAACTTATATTTTTAATATATGGTTCACCCAAGATGAATTTTTTAAATGGTATTAGCTCGTAAGAGTCTATAATTCCGGACGATTGTCTACTGACCGAACTGATCATATAAGGCCCCGACCCGATAGGACTTGTATTTGCATTATTGAGTTCCATAGGAGAACCATCCCATAAACGGAGGGGCATAATACCGAGTGTCGCATTTTCTAAAAACGATGCGTAAGGTTGTCTTAAAGTAAATCTGATAGTTTTTTCATCTATTTTCTCAACACCCACGCCGTCCCAATTTACTTTTTGCGGACTTTTAATGATTGAGTCCTTGGCTTTGTTTATAGTAAATAATATGTCGTCCACGGTAATGGACTTTCCGTCTTGAAAATATAAATTATCTTTCAAAGTGAAAGTATAGATTAAGCCATTTTTTGATTTTTCATATTTTTCCGCTAAATCTGGAATTAAGGTTCCATCGGGGCTTTTTCTCATCAGGCCGGAATAAATAAGTGCAACCAAATCTTGATCGGCGGGAGAATTCGCGAGTATGGGGTTTATGAAACGCGGAGTGCCGACGATGCCCTCGGAGATAAATCCTCCGCGCATAGGCACCTGCACCATAAAAGATTTATTGATACTCTCTAGTATTGATATTGTGCTTAAGAATAGCACTATTACCAGTCCAATAAAAACAATCCGCTCTTTTTTAGAGAAAGAAGAAAAAACTGAGTTAATTTCATTTTTTAAAGGCAGTTTGAAATTAAACATGATGAATGCTAGAGCAAGCCCAGCAGAATTTTTTAAGGTCCTTTTGGAATCCGTCTCCGGGCAGATTCCAACCCCGGGTCCCACCCCAGCCAGACCATTTAAAAATTCTCTAGGCTTGCTCTAGCTGGCTTTTATTATTATACTGAGAAATGCAAATAAAGCAAAAAGAATTCCGCAAATAAGAGATAGATAAAAAAGAAACTTTTCAAAACCTCGGCGAGTCTGGTGAAAGCTTCCGCTATTGTCTCCGCCCAACGCCCCGCCCACTCCGGCGCCGGACTGTTGAAGCAAGATTGCCAAGACTAATATTGCCGAAAGGATAATCTGCGCATAGGGCAGAATACTTGCTACTAAACTCATTTCACGATTATCGCACATTCAAGCCAAAAATGCAAATATCTTTTTGCGTTGATTTTTGTTTGGAGTGTGGTATTATTTGCGATGAGCGGAGAAAGGAGTTAAAGAAAAAAGCTAGGTGGGCTGAACACCCTCCCGGCGCAAACTTATTTATGTTATTTTTTTAAATGTGCTATAATGCAACTTATATTAATAGTTAATCAAGTAATGTAAATATATGATGGAACTAAAAGCTTTGTGTATGAAGTGCAGGGACGCGAACAGGAAGCCGACGATGCAGACGATGACGAATCCGGTTGTTACCAAAAATGATAAAGGCCGCTATTCGGCCAAAGGTACCTGCGCCGTCTGCGGCGGAAACATGTTTAAGTTTATGTCGGAGGCGGATGCTAAAGCGATGATGTAATTATATTTTTAAAAGACAGCAAGATGTCTTAAACAATAAAAATACACAGGGTTCTTCTGTGTGTTTTTATTTAACTAGCAAGAATCATCCTCGCTAGTGGGGTTTTTCTTCCTATTAGTATATCAGCCATGGCGTAAATGGTAATCATCATATAAAAATAAGCTTTTTTTGTGCTTGACACTGGCTATGTGCTGATATATACTTTCCTAGCGTCTTTCCATAAGTGGAATGACGTTTTAATTTCCCGCCAAAGGCGGGTAAACACCACTCTTTGACAAAAGAATAGGTTTGGAAGAACAAGTGCAAGCTTGTTCTATTTTTATTAGGGAGGAGCATGTGTAAATTTATTTGCATAATGTCCGACCGAAATAAAAATATTGTACTCGTTATATTTTTTTGAGTAATGAATATAATTTTTAGGGCTAGGACAGCTATAAGTCTAGTTGAGAACAAAAAAACATTGCTGTTTTTTGTTTTGTTTCGTTCTAATTTTACGCAGTAAAATTACCCTGTTAAATGATTTTAAAATTTAAAATCAAAATTTGATTTTATCAAATTTTATTTAACAGGGTTAAATTACTTCGTAATTTAACTTTTAGTTAGAGTTTGATCCTAGCTCAGGATGAACGCTGGCGGCGTGGATAAGGCATGCAAGTCGAACGATCCCTCACCAGTTTTATTTATTTAAAACTGGTGAGGGGTAGTGGCGAACGAGGTAGTAATACATAGGAACTTCCCCCAAGATCGTGAATAATCCGTCGAAAGACGGACTAATACACGATATCTCGCAAGAGGAAAGATTTATCGTCTTGGGAAAGGCCTGTGCGATATCAGCTAGTTGGCAGTGTAAAAGACTACCAAGGCTATGACGTCTAGGGGAGGTGAGAGCCTGACCCCCACCGATGGTACTGAGACACGGACCATACACCTACGGGTGGCTGCAGTCGAGAATCTTCCACAATGGACGAAAGTCTGATGGAGCGACGCCGCGTGATTGATGAAGTCCCTCTGGGACGTAAAGATCTTTTATGAGGGAAGAAGTTTATTGACGGTACCTCATGAATAAGAGGCTCCTAATCTCGTGCCAGCAGGAGCGGTAATACGAGAGCCTCGAGCGTTATCCGGAATTATTGGGCGTAAA
>Ga0209542_10004686_pt1 | contig 27907 bp, 14 predicted proteins | sample RifCSPhighO2_01_FD_184028 | JGI IMG/M metagenome (GOLD analysis project Ga0209542, IMG submission 184028) | Soil microbial communities from Rifle, Colorado - Rifle CSP2_plank highO2_0.1 (SPAdes) (version 2) | ecosystem: Environmental > Terrestrial > Deep subsurface > Rock core/Sediment ...
AAGCGGTGGCGGATGATCCAAACTTCTTCAAGAAAGTTTTCTGCATCAATAACAATGAATTTGGCTGGTACACCAAGAGCGCGACTGATTACACTTCTGTCAATCAGGTTCCGAGCTACTCCCGAGTAGCGGGGGCGACTCCGGCTCCGGCGGCGGGACCTTTGTCGGTTAGTTTGGCTCCGGGCAATCCGGCGGCTCAAACTATTACCAAAAACGTTCAAGCCATTGAGTTCTTGAGAGTAAGATTTTCAGGAAGTGGAACAATCAATTCCATGACCCTCAAACGAGGAGGTCCTGGCTCTACTGATGATTTTGACAATGTCTATCTATACGATGGCGCGACTAGGTTAACTTCCGGCAAATCATTGACCGCTTCAGATGGTCTGGTGACCTTTGTTAACCTTAATATCAGTGTGAGTGGCACCAAGGATTTGTCGGCGGTAGCGGATTTGAGCGCTACGGCTAGCAACATTGATACCCTTACCCTAACGGCGGTGGACGCCTCGGGTACGGTGGGCAATCTGCCGGTGGCTGGTAATAATATGACGATTGCCGGAGCTGACTCCGGAGGTATTACGGTGGCTAAAGTCGGTTCTCTTGGCAACCCCAATGTTGGTTCCAAGAACGCCCAGCTTTCTGAATTCAAACTGACCTCCAATACCGAAGCCGCTTCGGTCAAAAGAATTACCATGTTACAGGGTGGAACGCTCAAACCGGGCGACCTTAGTAATATTAAACTGATGTCCGGCACGAGCGAGTGGGTCGGAAAAGAAGTTACCAAAGACGGCCATTTAGTATTTGACCTTGGTTCAGGATTCAGCATTGTAAAAGGCGGAAATGCCATCTTCAAAGTTTATGGCGACGTTTCCGGTAAAGTTGACGAAACCGTCAAGCTTTACATTGAGGAATTGGTAGATGTCCAGGCGGTTGGCGATCAATATGGCTATACTATGGCGGTTACCAATACTGTTTTGGATGATGTAACCGAAGCCCATGCCTTGACCTTGCAGGGAGGCACGCTGACCATTACCTTTAACGGACCCAACGCTACCAATATCGGCACGGATACATCCGATACGGTCTTGATGAGGTATTCCATGACGGCCGTATCCAACATTGAGGTCCGAAAGACCAGGTGGACTCTCTGTCAGAACCACGGCGGTAGTGGAAACTACGATGCCGCCGCGGCCACGACCGACGGCTGGTACGACTTGGAAGACTTCAAAGTTACCGATGAAGATTCAGGGGCTACGGTGATGGGTCCGTTAGGCGGTTCTTCCTTTACCACCTCTGCTTCCAATTCTTGTCCGGATGGCGTTACGGGCGCCCAGAAGCAGTTCACCGATGTGTTTGACTTGTCAGCCGGCGTGACCAGAAACTTCAAGGTTACGGCCGACATTAAGACAGCCAACACCAACGGTACGACCGATTCCGGAACGGCCGTGGCTTTAACGGCTGATGATAAGATCAAAGTAATTTTGGAAGACTACACCGCTGATACTCCCAGCTTGACCATCATGAAATATCCCGATACGAACACTTCGGTGGCTGACGCCGATATCGTTCCGGGAGCGGATATGTCCAGCAATGAATTTACCATCCAGGCTTCCACTTTGACCATTGGTTTAGCCGGTACTCCCGGCAGTCAGACCTTTGTCAAAGGAACGAAGGCGGTGGATGTGGTTGGTCTAACTTTTGCTGCCAACCAGGCCTCTATCTTGAAAGTGACCGATATTACCTTAACCGGTTATGCCTCTGACGATACCACCAACTTTAAAGAAGGTACGGATGACACTGATACAGGAGTTTCCGTGGCTAACGCCATGACCAACTTCCGGTTAGTGGAGGCGGAAAGCGGAGCAATCATCGCCGATAACAACAAAGTTACGACCAACAGCTTGAATGTTGAAGGAACCGGTACGATCAAATTCTCGTTTGCCGGCAGTCCATGGACCCTGGCGGCTGGTTCGACCAAGACTTTGTTGGTAAGGGTGGATCTTTCCACTAACGCCGCTTCCGGCACCGCTGGCGATGCCTATTCGTTTGATATCGCCGCGACTGCCAATATAACGGCTACCGACGATGCTAGTAACACGATCAATGCCGGAAACCAGGTGGTGAACGGCACGACCAGTCCGACCAAGAAACTGACCGTGAAACCGAGTGGTTCAATGACTTTGGCGGCTCACGCGGACAGTCCGGTTAAAGGCGCTGTCTACTGGGGTCAGGTTGACGCTCCGATGTCCAAGTTTAACTTGACGGCCACTGACGAAGCCTTCTTTATTGAAAACTTCACCGTTGCTGCTTCGGACTCTAACGCGGTAACCCAGGCGGCCGATGCCAAAGCCAATGTCAAACAGGTCAAGTTGACTTATAAGAACAAGGCAGGAAGCATCCTGACTACAGTGCAATCGTTTGACCAGGGAGCTTCATCCAACTTTGGTTGGAGCTACAATGGTTCAGGCACCGATACCAGGCCGTATGTTCCAAAAGACGGCTCCTTGGCGATCGATGTGGCTGCTTCTTTGAGAACAAAAGCGGAGGGGGCGACTCCTACCAACGCTTCTCCGGAAGCCGTGTTCTTCTCGCTTGACTTATCTGACACCTATAATGGAAGCTACACTTCCGCTTTCAAAGCGGTGGGTGAGGGATCCGGTACTGTTCTTGACGGTACATCTACTGGAATTAACGATGTCCTTGGCTCTAATGAACAGTATGTCTTTCGTGTCTTCCCGAAGATTGAACAGGTGGCCTTGTCTGCGCCTTATGCCTTGACCGGTACACCAACCGTGTTCAAATTCTCGGTGACGGCGATGGGTTTGACTGATGCTACTATGAGATTTGACAACGAATCTCGAGCCTCGGGATCCATTTACTTCGAGGTCGTGTCTTCCGGTGAACACGTTATCACTAACGCCAGCACCACTTACACGATTTATGACGAGAGCAATGTGATCATCGATGCTTCCGCGGCGATCAGACGCAGTAACGCTCCTGGCAGCGCTAACACCTTCCAGAACGTTCCTGCTCTAGAAACCTTGCCGGCCGTCAACGCTTCTATTATCTTTGACTTTACATCCAAAGATGTGGAAATTGCCGGAGGAAATACGAAGACCTTCAGAATCCAGCTTGATAATCCGAACACTAATTATGCACAGACTTCAAGCACTGGAAGAGCGGCTGACTACTTCCAAGTAACGCTGCTCGACGACCAGGCCGGATTAATCAACTGGGTGGAAGACTACAACAACGCCACTACTGCTCGTGACACGGCTTCAACTACCGGTGTCTTGAGAAGCTTACCGTTGTATGGTCCGACCTTCACGAGGTAATCTGATCTGAAACCTGTCTACACGATAAAGGTATAAACCAAGGTTGCCAAAACCCGCCGAAAGGCGGGTTTTGGTTTGGAAAAAAGAAATCCCGTTTCCGAATGGAAACGGGGGGTCTAAAAGACAAAGACCAAGGTCGAACCTTGAATCTTTAAAAAGGTTCGACCTTGGTATATAATGTTGATATGCGAAACAAAAACCGGTTTTTAATTTTATTAGTCATTACGATTTTTGTTTTTCCCTTTTTTACTTCTGCCAAAAATTATCCCGACGGCACTCTCATCAGAGCCAAAGGCGATATCAAAGTTTATTTAATTGAGGGCAATAAAAAAACCTGGATCAAAAGTCCTGAAGAATTTAATGTCCGTAAATTTAGTTGGCAAAAGATAAAAGTTGTCTCTAAAGAAGAAGTAACCGCTATTAAAGAAGAAGAGGCCATTACTCCCTTGCCCTCCGTGGCTTTAAGCTCGCCGCAAGTTTCTCCTGCCGTTTCCGTGAGCGTTTCTCCTGTGGCTACTCCCACTCCGGCTAAAATTAATCCTCAACTGCCTGCCCCGGACTATATTCGAGCCGACTGGCTTGTTTCTCAAGAGACCGCCAAGTATGGCCGAATCGGCCAAAAGATCGTTTTTAAATATTCCGAGAAAACAGTTGATAAAATTGAAAATTTTCGGCTTTACGAAAAAAAACCGGGGGAGCAATATTTTTCCAAAATCGCTGATTTCCAAGAAGTGCTTTCCACCGGCTGTGAGGATATCAACATTGACGGAGAATGGATGATCACCGAAGCGGCGACTAATCAATGCGGTTATTGGGCTATCCAGAGAGTGGTTTCTCCCGGGGGACGAGAGCTGACGGACTATCGTTCCGCCGCCAGCTATTCGGAAGGAGAGTATAGCTATTATGTTGCCGGAGCGGACAAAGACGGATCGGAAACCCCATCTTCACCTATCGTCAAATTAGTTTTTTTAACCACGGTCGGTATTTTTGAACCGGTTAACCAAGCCGTTACGGGAAGTTTTCCCAAATTCAAATGGAGTATTGCGGGGGGTTGGCCAGTTTCTTCCGTTCCCGACTATTTGGTGATGTTGTCAGATGATCAAAATGCCCAGAATCCGCTTTGGACCAAAGTAGTTAAGATATTGGCGGGCCAATCCGATCACGCCTTTGCTTATGACGGGGCAGGGCTTAATCCGTCCAAAAAATACCAACTCTTTATTTATGGCCGCTATCGCGCTTCCGAACACGATCCCGATTATATTTCTATTTCTTTGACTGTTCCGGAGTTTTGGATAAAAACAACCGGCCAGAGAGTCTCTTTATGGAATTTTTTGAAAGGATTGATCTTCCACTCTTTTAAGGTTCGACCTTGAATCTTACAAAAGGTCGAACCTTGATCTCTAGTTGCCTTTTTAAGAGGTTTTTGTTAAAATCCGATCTAATATGATTAAAAACAAAACATTTTGGGCTACTTTAGTCTTAGTCGTTTTGGCACTGGCCGGAATATATTTTGGGGCGTTGAAACGGTCTGAAAAACCGGTCGGTTCAGAATCGCCCGCGCCCTCTGTTTCCGTTAGTTCATCTCCTGCTCCTCTTTCCCCTCCCCGTCCTTCACCAAAAACTTCTTTGACTCCCACCGGTAACGGTCAGACCACTTTTATCGACGAAAAAGTTCCTTGGGAGTTGTTACTCTCCGATGCTTCCTGCGAACTTAAGGGTGAAATTAAATTTGTGAATGAGAAGACTTATGACAATCAGGATGCCATTTTTATTTATAAAGGAGTGGACCATCCCGGACGGAATATTTTTTGGAAGATTTCTCCCGCCGAAAGCAATCTGGAAATCGGACCGAATATTTTTAACAAAGTGCCTATTCCCAATGGACAATCGCTCTTGGGAGTCTTTGCCAAAGGAACTCTCGGCGCTAAAAAGTATACCCTCACGGCCGTCATGCAATATGGGCGGCTGGTGGATGACAAGGGTAAATTTGTCACCGTCGGCGGTAATGTCAGAGTTTCTGAAAAACCATGCCAGGGTCAAACCACGGTAGTTTTACCGTAAGCAATCAATCTGTCAATCTTGGTTCTCCAAGGTCCAACTTTGAACTTTTAAAAAGGTTGGACCTTGTTGTCTTGGCCTTAGTTTTTGTTCTGCTGTTGGCTTTTTCCATCCACAACTTTGATTCGATCGGTCAGGATATCGGCCGGCACTTAAAAATCGGAGAAATTATTTGGCAAACCAAAACCATACCTCAAACTAATCTTTTTTCTTTTACCGAACCGGATTTTCCTTTCCTCAATCACCACTGGCTTAGCGAAGTGATTTTTTACAAAGTTTACAGCTGGTTCGGATTTGCCGGTCTGATTTGGATGAAAGTTTTTTTGATTTTAAGCGCTTTTCTGTTTTTGTTTTCAGTGATCAAAAAATGGGCCAAGTTTTGGCCGATTTTGGTTTCTTTTCTATTGTCCATTTTTGTTTTTATCCACCGGACGGAAGTTCGCCCGGAGATTTTTAGTTTTGTCATTTTGTCATTTTTTTTATTTGTTTTATTCAGAGAGAAATATTCACCACACCAAGGTCGAACCTTGAACTGGCTGTGGTTTTTGCCGATTGCCGAATTATTTTGGGTTAATCTGCACATCTATTTTTTTATCGGCCCGTTTTTGTTGGCCGCTTTTCTGTTAGATCGTTTACTTAGAAACGGGGTTTCTAAGTGGAGAAAAGAGTGTACAAGATCGGATCTTGTACAAGTTAGAGGTTCGACCTTGGATCTTCAAAAAGGTCGAACCTCGGCTAACTGGAAGATTTTACTTATCTTGGCGCTAACTGGTTTAGCCACTCTAATAAATCCCGCCGGAATTTATGGGGCGTTGGCCCCTTTTAACATTTTAGAACAATATGGCTACAGTATTGTGGAAAACCAGACCCTTTCTTTTTTGTCTGTTTTTAACGGTTTGCGCTGGACCATTTTTGTCTTTAAATTGGCGGTCGGAGTTTTAACGGCCTCCTTTTTATTAACGATTAAAAAAATTAGGCAAAGAATCTTTGAAGTCCTTATTTCCGTTTTTTTCATTTATGCCGGTTTTAAGATGCTGCGCAACCTGCCTTTATATGCTCTGGGTTCTTTTCCGGTTTTATCTTTAATTTTAACCGATATCAACAATTGGATTATCAAAAAACAACAAAGTTATCCACCTGCAAGGCTAAGCCTGGCAGAGAAGTTGTCAACAGTTTTGAAGGGAGTGATGGCGGGCTTGCTTGTTTTTCTGGTTTTTTTTGTGGCCAGCAACCGCTACTATGAAGCCATTCAATCTCCCAAAGCTTTTGGTTTTTCGGTACCCAACGGCTTGGAACGAGCGGTTCAATTCGTCAAAGATAATAAGATAGAGGGGGCCATGTTTAATAATTTTGATCCGGGTGGATATTTGATCTGGCAGCTCTATCCAGAGCAAAAGGTTTTTGTAGATAACCGCCCGGAAGCTTATTCCGTCAAGTTTTTCAGCGAGATTTACAAGCCGATGCAGGAAGACGCCAAAAAATGGGTAAAATTTTCGGAAAGCTATGACATCAACTTCGTTTTCTTTGCACATACGGACGTTACTCCTTGGGGTTATGCTTTTGTGAATCAGATCGTCAAAAACCCTGATTGGCCGATGATTTATGTCAATGAAGACGTAATGATTTTTGCCAAAAACAATCAAAAAAATTCCGCCGTTGTTTCCAAGTTTGCCGTGACGAAAGAAAACTTTGACGAACGAATTGGTGAAATTATTAAAGATTCCAATGAAAAGGCGATGGATCTGAATCTGATTTTGTCTCGCGTTTTTTACAATATTCGATGGTGGGAGGTAGCTCTTTATTTTGCGGACGCCTCCATCAAGCTTGATCCGGAGAACTCGCGGGCCTATCTTTATAAAGGCTTGGTTCATGCCTATTATACCGACAAAGAGAACCAGCAATTAGCGGCCGTCAATCTAAAAAAAGCGATTGAAGCGGATACCGCTCTGCAAGACGACCACTACTATACCATTTTAGGCATCGTGGACATGAACTTGGGGCGTTTCGGTGAAGCCAAAGCTTTTTTTGAGAAAGCTTTGCGCTTAAACAAAAACAATGTCCGGGCCGGAGAGTTTTTAGATAAATTTTTTAAAAATCCTGGTTTAAACTTAAAATGAAAATTTTCGAGCCAATCAGCCGTTTTTTTGACAAAAAACTTGTTCTCTTAACCATGGTTTGCGTAGCTACAGCCTTTATTTTATTTGGCAATAGCCTCAATGGAACTTATACTCTTGATGATAATGATGTTTTAAATAACAGAGAGATTTTAAGAAGCATAAAGAGTTTTCCGAAAATTTTTACTTCAACTTGGCAGCCCGACGAACCATGGGCCGGTACTTATAGGCCCTTAACATTATTATCTTTTGCCATTAATTTTATATTTTTAGAAAGCACATTTGGTCTTCATTTTGTCAATGTTTTATTGCAGGCTCTAAATGTTTTTTTGATTTATGGCGTAGTTTCTAAATTCACATCAAAAAGAATAGCCTGTTTGTCGGCATTGTTATTCATGTTTTTGCCTATTCATGTAGAATCGGTGGCTTCCATTGTGGGAAGAAAAGAACTTCTGGGGCTGTTCTTTGTTTTATTATCATTATGGTGGTTTTTTGATAAAAAGTATTTTTTGAGTTCATCTGCTTTCCTGCTCGCTCTCTTGGCGAATGATTTTTCAATTTCTTTGTTACCGCTTACGGGCTTTTTACTGTTAATTCAATCAGGAAGTTTTGCAAGAGCTTTCAAAACAGGATTTTATTACATAATGCCACTGCCCGTATACTTTTTATTGCGTTATTTGGCTTTGGGGCGATACGCTTTTGGCGGAGGTTCTATTGATCCGGTCATGAATCCCCTAATGTATGTCTCATTAAAAGAAAGGGTGTTTACTGCCTTTAGCCATCTTTATTTATACATCCAAAAAACATTTTATCCGCTTACTTTATCTCCCGATTATTCTTTTAATCAAGTTCCGATTATCAAGAATATTCTTACTTCCCGCCAAGCGATGCTCGGGCTATTGTTTTTTGCCGGACTCCTTTTGTTGTTTGTCGTTTCCAGAAAAGATTTTAAAATTATACTAGCTTTGTTCATGGTGCCCTATTTGGTGATGTCTAATATTTTTTTCGCAACTTCCGGAACATTGGCGGAAAGATATTGGTATCTTCCGTCTTTTGGGTTATCTGTTTTAACGGCTTTTGGTTTTGATAAAATTCTAGGCTATGGTCAAAAACTCAAACCGTATGCTTATGCTTTGGGCGTAGTTATTTTAATAGGTTATTCTTTTTTGATAATAAAACAAAACCGTATCTGGCTGAATAACAGGAATCTTTTTGTGCATGCGGCAGAAAAGTCTCCAAATAGCGTTTGGGCGCGAGCCAACCTAGCGGCGGTCTATATCGAGGAGGAACAATTTAATGAGGCGCGAGAGGAAGTAAACGCGGCACTGGCTATTTACGATAAACATCCGCCCACCTTGAATATTTTAGGAAAACTAAATTGGCGGGATAAAAAATACCAGGAAGCGGAGGAGGCATTTAAACAAGCCATCGAATTTGATAAAAACGGCCGGAACCGTAGAAGTCTTAATCGGTCGCTTGCATTTTTAAATCTTGACTTAGGCAAAAACCAACAAGCATTTTTATACATGGAAGAAGCGGTTAAATGGCCATCCCCAAGGAGTAGTCAGCGGATAGTTAAGATAGACGAGGTTTTATATAAAACGGTAAAAAAATACAAAGAACGTCGGGTAAGTTCATATACCAAAGAAGAAAGCGCGGAGGTGACCTCTCTAATAAGGGGGGTAAGGGGTTTTTAATGGATAATTTAAAAAAAATCAATGCTAAACCAAAAGTGATTGTTGTGCTACCTGCCTACAACGCGGAGTCTACTTTAGAATGGACCGTCGGGGATATTTCTCGAGACATAGTTGATGAGGTAATCTTGGTTGACGATAACAGCAGAGATAAAACAATAGAAATAGCTAAAAAATTAAATCTCTTGGTCTATAAACACGAACAAAACAGAGGATATGGAGCTAACCAAAAAACTTGTTACAAGATGGCTCTGCAAAGGGGGGCAGATATTGTGGTTATGCTACACCCCGATTATCAATATGACCCTAAGTTGATTAAATATTTTGTTAATTTTATTGCTGACGGTTATTTTGATGTTGTACTTGGTTCCAGAATCCGTTCTCGTCAAGAGGCGTTGGACGGTGGTATGCCTTTTTATAAATACCTGGCCAACAGATTTCTTACCACATTGGAGAACATCGTAACGGCCCAAAATCTTTCCGAATGGCATACCGGGATGCGTGCTTATAAAAGAGAAGTTTTGGAACGGATTGATTATGATAATAACTCAAATGATTTCGTGTTTGATACGCAGATGCTTTTTAAAATCGTGGGAAATGGGTTTTCCATCGGGGAGCTCTCTATTCCGGTTCGATATTTTCCAGAGGCATCAAGTATCAATTTTAGAAAAAGCGTTTGGTATGGTTTGGGGACGGTAGCGGAGTGCTTTAAATATTTGCTAAGAAAGACGGTATTGAGTCTTTCCGGCCTTGTGTTAAAAGAAAGATGAGAGAACATTATGTTTAACTTTGTTTTCAAAAAAGAAGTGTGGCTGCCGGTAGCGGCGCTGGTTCTGATCGGCGGTTTTATTTATGTCTTTAACCTGCACAACGGGCTTTTCTGGGACGATGAAGACTGGATTATCAATAATAATTTTGTCCATTCGCTAAGCTGGGACAACATCAAATTTTGGTTTGCCAACAATACGCTGGCGGGCGTTGGCTTAAAAAGTAATTACTATCGCCCGTTTTTATTTTTCACTTTTGCCATTAATTTTGCCGTGGCCGGGATTAAACCCTTGTTTTATCATCTGACTAGTAATCTGATGCACTTATTCAACGGGGTGCTGGTGTTTTGGCTGATCCGCCGGTCTTTTCAAAGAAATTCGCTGGCTTTTTTAGTGGCTCTTTTCTTCTTAGTCCATCCTCTGCAAACCGAGGCGGTTACTTATATTTCCGGAAGAGGCGATGTTTTGGTGGCCATGTTTATGCTTCTGTCTCTGGTTTTATTCCAGCGAGCAGAGAGGCGGGGAAAGAACTGGAAAAGTTGGGAGAAAATTTTGTCTCTTGTTTTTTTGCCTCTCGGTATACTTAGCCGGGAGACCGGGATTATTTTTCCTTTACTGGCCCTAACTTTTTACATAGGCGGCGCTTTATCTAAAGAGAGATTTTGGCCGTCCGTAAAAACCGGACTTTTAAAAACTTGGCCGTATTTTGCGGTCGTGCTTATTTACGGAATATTGCGCCTGACGGTCCTTAATTTTTTGAATACTCTCAATTTTTATCTTGAACCGAATTTATACTCTGAAAATTTATACGTCAGAATGCTCACTTTTCTACCCATTCTTTGGCAGTATCTTAAACTTTTGATCGTACCGGTTGGCTTGCACATGGAACGAGGGGCCGACATCTACATATCTTTTCTGCAGTGGCCAGTCTGGATTATCGGTTTATTTATAGTTGGCATTGGGTATTTACCATTTAGATTTTATAGAAAAGAACAACAACCAACAACCAACTTTAGAGTTTGGTTTTGGGGAATCTTTTGGTTTTTTATTGCCCTGGCTCCGGTTTCCGGCATTACACCAATTAACGCGCTGATGTATGAACACTGGCTTTATTTACCCATGGTCGGCTTTTGGTTAATCGTTTCTTTCTTCTTAGTAAAGTTATTTGATTACTTAAAATTTAAAAAACAGCTTATGGCTTATAGCTTATTGCTTATGGTCCTTGGTGCCTATCTTTCTTTTTTCGGTTACCAATCCATCCAGCGGAACATTCTTTGGGGGAAATCAATCGAATTTTATAAAGACATTTTAAAATACGAACCCCAGAGCGTGCGGATCAGTAATAATTTGGGAAATTTATATTTTAATCAGGGCAATAAAGAACAGGCGGAAATTTATTACCGCCAGGCGGTGGAAACGGGGGATGCTTTTCCCCAGCCATATTTCAATCTGGGTTCTATGTTGCAAAACAGGGGAGACATTTTTGGCGCCATTAAATTATATGAAAAAGCCATTGCCATTAATCAGAATTTTTTCTACCCTTACCAAAGTCTGGCGGTGATTTACGCGCAACAGGGTAACTGGACTAAAGCCATAGAAAACATCGAAAAATTAAAAGTGCTTTTACCAAATAATCCGCGAGTTTTTTATAACTCTGCTCTTGTTTATCTTTCTCTTAATAACACCAAACAAGCTTTGCTTGATTTACAAACCGGAGTAAAATATGCGGAGCTGGATCCGGAAACAGGAACATTAATGGGAGAACTGATTAAAAAAATCAGCTCTCCCTGACATCGGCGCTTAGTTGTCGGAACCTAAATAAATGTATCAAAAATTTTTGAACTTAATAAAAACAAAAAAATTTTTGGCTGTTTTGGCTATCTCCGTAATTTTATCTTTGGCTATCTTCGGCAATGGTCTGGGAGGGGATTTTGTGTTCGATGATGTGGCTGTGGTTAAAAATAGGGGCGATCTTAAAGATTCTTCTTACTTTTTGAATCTTTTTATTTCTCCTTATCACCAGAACATGCCCAAGACTGGCTTATACCGGCCATTGACGATGGCCAGTTATGCCCTTAACCATTATCTCGGCGGTTCGGCTTTTGGTTTCCGTTTGGTGAATATTTTGATTCATGCTTTTAACTCTTTTTTGGCTTTTTGGCTGGTCTCTTATTTTTTAAAGTCGCGCGTTATGGCTTATGCTTCTTTTTTTCTTTTTTTGACCCATCCGATTCATACGGAAGCAGTCACTTCTATTGTCGGCCGGGCGGAACTGCTGGCGTTTTTTTGGAGCTTGGTAACGATTTATTTTTACGCTAAAGACTTCAAACTGTTGGCGGCCATCTCTTTTTTGCTGGCGCTTTGGAGCAAAGAGACCGCTCTAATGATTTTACCAGTCTTGTTTTACTTAGATTTTTGTTTTTTGAACCAACCCGACTCAAGTTATCCACATACAAGGTTCGACCTTGTACAAAACGACCTTGTACAAAAGTTATCCACAGTAGGGGGAACGGTTAGGCGTTTAATGTTTTTGGGGGTTCCCTTGGGTTTTTATGCCATTTTTAGATATATGGCCTTGGGAAAATATTTTGCCGGAGATGCCACCACTACTATTGTGGAGAACCAGCTTAAATTTGTCGGATTCTTTGAGAGAATTTTTACCGCTCTCAAGGTGTTGGCGATGTATGCAGAAAGGCTAATCTGGCCAGTTCATCTTTCGGCCGATTACTCTTATCAGCGTATTTCGGTCGTAGGAAATATTTTTAAATCCTGGGAGGCCTTACTTGGTCTATTTTTACTTGCGGGGTTGATTTACTTAGCTTTTCGTTTTCGAAAAGCTAACAATAACCCCGAACCACGACCAATCGGCTTCGGGGCAGACCCGCTACCAGTCACCAGCTATCAGGCTTTGGGATTGGGAGCGGCTTTGTTTCTTTTTCCGTATCTCATGATTTCTAATTTAATCATTCCAGTGGGGACAATCATGGGAGAAAGATTAATGTATTTTTCTTCGCTGGGCTTCGTGATTATATCGGCTTGGCTGTTGGAGAGGCTTTTAAAGTCACCAAGGTTCGACCTTTTTAAAGACCCAAGGTCGAACCTTTTTATTTTTTGCGGTCTTTTAGCGGCTATTACTATTTTCTATGGCGTTCGGACAGTCGTTAGGAATCTTGACTGGAAAGACAGCCGTACTCTTTTTAATGCCACAGTGAAAGAGTCACCCGCCAGTTTGATTACCAGAACGGCTTTGGCCGGGGTGCATATTCGGGCTGATGAGTGGAAGGAAGCCAAGGAAGAACTGGAGATAGCCAGAGATATCTATGAAGATAATTCTCATCTGCAAAATCTTTTGGGTATTGTGGCCGATCACGAGGGCCAGCCGGAACTGGCTGAAACTAGGTTCAACAAGTCTCTAGAGTTAAATCCCGATGCCATCAATGCCAACATTAATTTAGCCGAACTTTATCTCAAATACGGACAACTGGAAGCGGCGGCGCTCAATTTCAAGAAAGTAATCGAGTTTTTTCCGGTGGCGGAATACCTGATTCGCTACGCTTATGCGGAGATTGCTCTTAATCAGCCTGACGAAGCCCTTAGGGTTCTACAGAAATATGCCGGCGGAAATTTACAACATCCCGACTTCAGCGCGGTCGTTGGTACCGCTTATTTTGTCAAAGGCGATTACCGGCAAGCTTTGGTTTATCTTAAAAATTCCCGAGAGTTGGGGAATAAAGTGGCCGAGGTGGGGGAAATGATCAAGATTGCCGAAGATAAAACTAGATAACAGAACAGAGGCGGAGGGGAACACCCAGCCCTTTCCGAGCTATCCATAAATTAACTTTTGCGGATACCTTAGAAAGAGCTGGGTATGTTCACCGGAGCCTCCGAGCCATGAACTCAAGTTTAAAATTTATAGTTTTAATTTTGTTGGCCGTCACATTTTTGTTGCCTTTTTTCAGCGCCCAAAACTTTTCGGCGGCTAGTGACGAAATCACCCACTTGCCCAGTGGGTATTCTTATTGGAAGACCGGATTGATTCAGCTTAATCCCCAGCATCCGCCGTTGGTTAAATTACTGGCCGCTTTCCCTTTGCTTTTTATGGATCTCAAATTTGACCAGAAAAATCCCAGTTTATCGGGTCCGTTAAAGGGCGAATGGCAATTCGGCCAGAATTTTCTTTTTGCCAACAATGCGGATCAGCTTTTATTCTGGGGCCGTTTACCAGTCATGTTCTTATCCTTGCTTTTGGGTTTTTATGTTTTTAAATGGGCGTCTGAAATGTTCAGTCCCAAAGCTGGTCTCTTGGCTTTATTTATTTATGCTTTGATGCCGGCGATTATTGCTAGTGCTCAGTTTGTAACGACTGACTTGCCAGTCGCTGCTTTTTCTTTCATCACCCTGTATTATTTGTGGAAGTTTTTCACTCCGAATCTAAGCGGTACGAGATCGGATCTTGTACCGCTTGTATCACTTGTACCAACTAAGACGAGGCATCTTGTTTTTTGTGGTTTGTTTTTGGGTTTGGCTTTGAGCTCAAAGTTTTCGGCGGTTTTACTTTTTCCTATTATAGTCCTTTTACTATTAGTCTATTTTTGGTCGAAAGAGGGTGAATGGGAAGGAAAAATGAGTCAAGCGATCAAGTGGTTGGCGGCGCTTTTCGCGCTGTCCTTTGGGGTGGTTTATTTAACTTATTTAATGCCCTTAGATTTTTCTTTCTACCTAAAGGGACTGAAGACGGTCTATGCCGATTGGGGGAGCAATTATAAGTTTTATTTGAATGGTCATTTTTCAGCGGGCGGCTGGTGGTATTATTTCCCCTTGGCTTTTTTGATGAAAACCCCTCTGCCGGTTTTAATCGTTTTGGCTTTGGTTCCACTTTTTTATAAAAAGTACCGATGGTCATTTAAAAATTCCGCTTTCATTTTTATCCCCATTATTATTTTTGGTTTTATTATCAGTTGGAAAGCGGGAAACATTAGTCTCCGTTACCTGTTGCCGATTTATCCGTTTTTAATCCTTTATGCCGCCGGTCTGGCCGTCTCGTTAGAAGTTTCGCTTGCGACTTTGTCGCGAGTTTGGAGGACATTGGCGGGGTTATTTCTAACGGGATTAGCGGGGTGGTATATTTGGTCGACGGTTTCAATTTATCCGGATTTTCTGGCTTATTTTAATGAAACAGTAGGCGGACCGAAAAATGGGTATAAATATTTGGATGATTCCAACTTGGAATGGGGACAGGATTTAAAACGGCTGGACGCTTATCAAAAACAACATCCGGAAACGAAAGTTTTATACTCTTGGGATTATACTAATCCGTCTTATTATGGTATCCAAAATATTTTGCCGAAAGAACCGGCTTCTTTTCAAAATCCCACCGGCCGCTATGCCGTCAATATTCATTTTTTGGTTCGTTTGCAAGAATTAAGCCAAAGGTTTAACAACAAAAATATGGATTGGCTATCTTTGTATCAGCCAGTTGGCAGAATCGGCTATTCTTTTTTGGTTTATGAGTTTTAAAACTTCGAGGTCGAACCTTTTTGAAGATCCAAGGTTCGACCTTAGGCAGGGAGACTGGAGATTGTTGATAACTCAATTTGCGTCAATAAAGGGGGGGGGCTATAATGGAAATAATTGTTTAAACCTAATGTCCCCGATCCTCTTTAAGAGATTGGAGTGTTAGAAGTAAAAAAGTATCATGAATAAATCTCGGCTCGTTTTTTGGTTTAGGTCGATTGGCTCTACGGTCGCTATTTTTGCGGCTTTTGTTTTTGTCTTTATTTTAGCCAGCAATACTAACGCGGCCAGCACCATTGGCACCAACCTGTCCACCACCGGAACTTTGGAGGTGTCGAATACCGCTTCGGCAGCCTATCTTTTATCCGGCAATACTCTGCAAGTAGGGGGTCATGCCTCCGTCGCTTACAGCCGATTTGGCACATCCGCCACTTCTCATGCGGGCTCCATTGCGGGCTCCAATGATGTGCTGGTGGTTGGCGATTTTGAAGTGGACGGTTCAGCCGCTTTTGACGGCCACTCCTTTTTTGGCGGTTCCGCCTCCTTCTCTCTGGAAATCCAATTAAATGACGGTCGATTTCAGCCCAAAACCGATTCCGCCACGGCCATTAGATTTCAAAACGCGGCCGGAGATACCAGCGTGCTGACGATTGATACTACCAACCAATGGGTCGGTATTGGCGGCACGCCGCAGACTAAATTCGAAGTCCAGGGTACCGCCTCCGCTTCTTATTTCTTAACCGGCAACACTATTCAAGTGGGAGGTTTTGCCTCGGTGGCCTATAATCGTTTCGGTACAACCGCTACCACCCATGATCATTATATTGCCGCTTCCAACGACATTTTCGTTTCCGGTGACTTGGAAGGCAGGGGTTCACTTTCTTTTGCCGGTCCGGCCAGCTTCTCTCAAGCTTTTTGGGTAGGCACTAACGGTAAAACCGGCAATGTCGGTGTGGGCACTAATAGTCCAACGACCAAATTCCATGTGGTTGGTTCCGCTTCCGTGTCCAACAATTTTGAAACTATTAAGACTGCTTCCGCCAAAAGTTTGTTTGCCACTACCAATGTGGTGGTGGGTTCCGGCGGCACAGCTAGCAGTAGCGCTATTTACAGTCTGGAGTTAGGCACTAACACGACAGCCACTACCAGTATTTTGTTTGGCGGTAGTGGCGCTTCGACCAAAGGTAGCTGTTTTCAATTTAAAGATAGCGGTGGAACTTGGGTTTATGCGCGGGTTAGAGCCGGGGCGACGTCGTTTACAATTAATAACCAACAGTGCCATACATCAGGGGAATAACTATAAGATATGACTGGTCATAAGCATATTTCCATTGCCATATCTGTTGGTTTAGCAGTTCTGTTGGTAGCCGTTGGTGTGATTGGCACCTTGTTCTTAACTAGTTTTCTTAAATATGATCGATACTCAAAAAAAGACTTTATTGATCGCAGTCTGTACCAAGCCATATTTTTAAGAAATGACCAGATATATTTCGGGCGCTTAAAAAATATCAGTTCTGACTTTCTGTTATTGAAAGATGTTTACTATGTAAAAATTGATGATCAAGGCGCCGGCCAGCTCGTTAAATTAGGCAAAATAGAACCCCATGGTCCAAAAGATGAAATGATAATTAATCAAGATCAGGTTTTATTCTGGGAAAATATGAGATGGGATTCTCTGGTGGTAGAAACAATTAAAAACCTGCAATTAAAAGAAAAATAAAAATGCAACTAACTAAAACAAAATCTTATTTACCTCCTCTTCTTCTCCTTGCTTTAATGGGAGGGGTATTTTTAATCGGTGTAGGTCAAGTTTGGGCGGTCGGCGATGCCTATTTTCCCCAAGATACTGATGTGAGTATGGATAACGGCACTTTTACTGTTACTGCCGGTTCCGATGCCGATACGGTTGTGACTACGGCCGCGACGGTAACAGTCACTATTTCTTATGGCCAGACATTTACTTTTAAATCACCGAATAGAAAACAACTGGATGTATCCGGAACCTATTCTTCTCGTACTTGTACTACCAGCGAGTCCACGGTGGTAATTTCTCCTTCTCAAGGAGACGGGCAGACTTCCGTTATCATTACCCCCGCATCCAGCAATTGTGTTGATACGAGCGCGGCCTCCGGTAGCAGCAGCACTACGACCAGTAGCGGCGGAGGAGGAACAACCACCGTGGCTTCCACTCCTACCCCTACCCCTACCCCTACTTCTTCGACTACCCCCACTCCCACCGTCAGTTCTACTCCCGTTCCGCTTTCCATTAGCAAACCTACCCCGATTTCTCGCGGTTTTGTCAGTTTGGCGGCTGTCAGTCTAAAAGATGGAGATGTAATCAGCGCCAGCGGCTCCAGCGATCCTGATATTTATATTCCCAATGTTTACGGCTACAAGAGACTATTCCTTAATCCAGCCATCTTTAATTTTTATGGCCACTTAGGAGGATTTAGTAAGGTAAAAAAGACTACTTCTACAGTTAGAGACACTTTGGTAACCTCCGGTCTTTTCAGAAATTGCGAGACTAACGACAAAAAAGTTTACGGCGTGGAAACAACCGGCGAAGATACGGGGATATTGCACTGGGTGAATACCTCCGGCGACCAAGCCGTCAAAGACGATCCCAACTTTTTCAAAAAAGTATTCTGCATCAATAGCAAGGAGTTTGGCTGGTACAAACAGGGAGCCGCTTATACTTCCGTGAACCAAATTCCTGACTATGCCAGAAAAACGGCTGCTTCTGCTATAACTACTCCAGTTTTCACTCCTTCTCCAGCTCCAGCTAGTTCGAGTATTAAAAAATACAAAGTTTTTGATACCTCTTCTCTTAATGTGCGATCTTCCGCCAGTACTTCCAGTGCTATCTTGGGCAAGTTATCGGAAGGCCAAATTATCGAGAGTTTGGGAACGAGCGGTAAATGGCACAAAATTAAATATCAGAACAAAGACGGCTGGGTGCACGGGGACTATTTAAAAGCGATTTAATAATCTAATTAAATTTCCGAAAACCGAACAGGCAAAACCTGTTTGGTTTTATGTTTTGCTACGATTACCTTTTGTTTATGAGTTCTTACGCAAAAATTGCCCGTTTATTTTTGCTAAGTTTTTTGATTGTTTTCGGTTTTTCTTTTGTCCTTTCTTCTTTCGCCGTCTCTCCCTCCGACCACGGTCTTCACGAAGGCGATCTTATTTCTGCCATCTTCTCCGACGATCCCGATGTCTATATCGTCAATGAGCATGGCTACAAGCGTCTCTTCCTCAATCCTGAAATCTTCAAATTCTACTCCCACCTCGGTGGTTTTACTAATGTTAAATTAGTTACCCCCGAAATTAGAGATTCCTTTCCTACCACCGGCCTCTTCCGTAACTGTGAAAAGAACGACCCCAAGGTTTACGGTTTTGAATCGGACAATGAGGACAACGGCCAGCTTCGCTGGATCAACACTTCCGGCGCGCAAGCCGTTCAAGACGACCCCGACTTTTTTAAAAAGGTCTTCTGCATCAACGACAAGGAATTTAAGTGGTACAAGAGAGGCCAAGAATTTAAATCAGTCAAAGAGGTGCCACAGTATCATCGAGCCACTGCCGTCACACCGGCAGTACCAGCTATCCCTGCCATTCCCGCTTCTCCCTCCCACCCTTTAGTTTCACCGACCACCACTCCTCATCCCGCTTCGGGATCATTCACTCCCACGCCTACTCCTGCCTCTATTGCTCAACTGGCCACTCCGGCGACCTCGGCTACTCCTGCCCAGCCAGTCGGATCAAGTTCTACACCCACGCCGACGCCTACGACTTCCGTAACTCCAACTCCGTCAATAACCGTCACCCCGACTCCATCTTTAACTCCCACTGCTTCCACTTCATATTCGCCGACACCGACACCTACCTCGGCATCCGGTTTTGCCACTGTAGTTATTTCATCTCAACCTAGTGGAGCTACTGCTGTTGATGCTGATTCTGGTTATGTCTACTGCCAATCCACCCCCTGCACTGTTTCCATTGCCGTACCGCCAACTTCTAGAAATTTTATATTTTCAAAAGCAGGGTACTTAAGTAAAACTAGCCGTTTCTATTTTGTGGAAAGTACGACTACCCAGTTTATATCGGTAACGCTTAGTGTGTTAGCGGCAGGTGATACCACCCCACCAGCCATTACTTCTTTTTCGGTTCACAATCCTCTTCTCTCTGAAGCCATTATCGTCTGGTCAAACAACGAACCGACGGTTGGGCAAGTAGAGTGGGGGACAACTTCTTCCTATGGCAATAAGTTTCCAACCGACTCCTCAATTGCTCTTGGTAATTTTTCCTTTTCCACCGATCATTCTATTGGTATTACTCTTAATAAAACCCAAAATACCACTTATCACTACCGAATGATCTCCAAAGATGCAACAGGCAATAAAGCCACCAGTAGCGATCAGACTTTTACAACTATGACTTGTTCTCCGGTTAACGTTTCTATTTCTCCTTCCACTCCTCCCCAGCAAAATGTCAGTCCGGGGCAAAGCGGAGTTCCTTTGGCCGTCTTTAACTTAACAGACAATTGTTATCTGACCTTGCAAAGTTTTGCCGTCTCTCTTTTGCCTATGCCCAATGGTTATCAAAACATCTCTTCTTTGCGCCTTTACAACAATACCACCGGATTACAGCTTGGCTCAACAATAGCCATTTCCGGCGCGGCGCCCAATTTCACGGGGCTAAGTACGTCAACATCAATTTCACCCCGCTCTTTGTCTTTGAAAGTGGTGGCGGACATTAGCCCTTCGGCTGTCGCCGGCACAGCGGTCTATGCTGTTTTTGGCGGGTCTTCAGAAGTTGACGAAGGGGGGACTTTTGTGGGGAATAATGCTTCCGGCAATCTTGTTTCTGGCCATGCTTTGACGGTTACGGCTCCTACTTCCACTCCGGCCACTACTTCCAGCACCAGTTTTGACTTTAATAGAGATTTGTATTTGGGTTCAAGAGGAAATGATGTTCAAAAACTGCAGGCCCTTCTGGTTAACGAAGTGGGATACTCCGCCAACTTAATCACCGGCTACTTCGGCCAGCTGACTCGTTCAGCGGTGCAAAAATTGCAGGAGAAATACGGGATTATCCCCGCTCTGGGCTACTTCGGCCAGCTTACCAGACAAAAAATACAAGATTTGCAGTTTTGGCGGTAATAAAAGTTTCCGCTCCAAATATTTGTCTTTGGTCTTATTTTAAGGTAAATTAACCTCATGAAAAAGGGCTTTTTTATTGTTGGTTTGGCGGTTTTTTTAATTTATCTAATCTGGTCTAATTTTAGTTTGATTCGTAAGTTCACAGGCGAATATGCTTTTGTTCCCACCATTCTACCTACTCAAAATCTCGATTCTAGTTTAGGTTTTTTAAATCTGCCCGCAGAATTTCAAATTTCCGTGGCGGCTAAAGATTTAGATGAACCAAGGGTGATTATTTTTGACGCCAAAGGACGGATGCTGGTCAGCGAGACAAAAGCTAATCGGGTTAGTGTTTTGGAAGACCAAGACAAAAATGGGGACTTTGAGGCCAAACGTATTTTGATTGAAAACTTAAAATCTCCCCATGGTTTGGATTTTTATACCGAAGGAAAAATCACTTATCTCTATATCGCTGAAACGCATCAGGTGGCCAGATATTCTTATGATCTTAACACTGGAAAGTTGACCGATACCGCCGGACAAAATATCGCCTTTCTGCCCGGCGATGGCCAGCATTTCACCAGAACCATCGTTTTCGGTCCCAACTTTAGAAAAACAGCCATTACCAACGGGTTGAGTGAAAAAGAAACTTTAAGCCCCACCAAGTTGTATATTAGCGTTGGTTCTTCTTGCGATGTTTGTCTGGAATCGAGTTGGAAAAATGCGGCGATTTTGGAATCAGATCCCGAAGGTAATTTTACCGCTGAGTTCGCCGGCGGTTTGCGCAACTCCGTGTTTTTTACTTTCCATCCGGAGACCAAAGAAATCTGGGCGACGGAAATGGGAAGAGACAATCTGGGAGATAATTTGCCTCCGGATGAAATTAACATCGTCAAAGTGGCGGAACAGGAAAATAAATTCGGAGCAAGGCGGTTTGGTTGGCCGTTTTGCTATGGCAACCAAGTGGCCGATAAAAAATTTAAACCGGCCAAGGTGGATAGAATTGATATTCCCGCCGATTGCTCTCAAACTGAACCGGCGGCCATTGAGTTACCGGCCCATTCCGCTCCTTTGGGCCTGGCTTTTGTGACAGCCAGAAATTGGCCGAAAGAATGGCAGAATAATCTTTTGGTGGCGTATCATGGTTCGTGGAATAGAAGCGAACCGACCGGTTACAAAATTGTCAGGTTGGAAGTGGACAAGAATGGAAAAGTTTCCAAGGCAGAGGACTTTATCTCCGGCTGGCTCTCCACCAATTACCAATCACCAATTACCAACTACCAAACTTACGGTCGTCCGGTCGATCTTAAATTCGGCCCGGATGGCGCACTTTATGTTTCCGATGATACCGCCAGCATGATCTATAAAATTGAAACAAGGCCATAATTATATTAGTATATTATTTATGCAGAAAGGTGATATAAAAGAATCCGGCTTAGTAAAACTTCTTCGTTTTGGCATCTATTCAACAGCCTTAATACCGCTTATCATTTGGAAAGATTTTATCTCTCCTTTTCATTTCGGCAAAGTCGTTCTCTTCAGAAGTTTAATCGAAATTCTGGGGCTGGCCTATTTTATTTTGATTTTGAAAGACCGTTCGTACTTGCCTCGGCGGGACAAAATATTTTGGGCTTTTTTCTGGTTTACCTCGGCTTTTACCCTTACTACTTTGACCAGCGTTTTAATTTTTCCAAGCTTTTGGGGAACGTTGGAAAGAATGGGTGGGCTTTGGACTTTTTGGCACTACTTTCTTTTCTTTATCATCCTCACTTCGGTTTTGACTAAAAAAGAACATTGGCAAAAACTGTTAAATTTTACGATTTTGGCCGGCGTTTTGTCGGCTTTTTACGGTTTTCTTCAGCGACCAGATTTAGACTGGTATGCCGATAATTTTGGCCTGCGTTTGGCCAGATTTATCGGAGATCACATTCTTGGTTCCGATAGTCGGATGCGCATCTTTGGTACTATCGGCAATACGGCTTTGTTTGCGGGTTACCAGTTGTTTATGACCTTTCTTTCCTTGATGATGTATTTGAATTTTAAGCATAAACCCGCTCGTTCAAAACTGTATTTAGTGGCTTTTATCATCACTTCGCTGGCTGTTTTAATGACAGCGGTGAGAGGATCACTTCTGGGATTTGGTATTGGACTGGCGGTTTTTTCATTTTTATGGATGCGGCGCCAAAAATCTCACCTGGGTAGTTTAATTTTTAAAATTCTGGTGGTTGCGGCTGTTTTATTCGCTATTTTCTCAACGTTATTTAAAGATTCTTCTTTTGTTAAAAATTCCGGGTACTTGAGCCGTGTAACTAATTTGTCCCTGACGGCCGCTACGGTGCAAACTCGTTTTTGGGCCTGGCAGGCGGGGTTAAAGGGGTGGATCGAAAACCCCAAGACGGTTATTCTGGGCTGGGGGCCGGAAAACTTCAACATTCCTTTTTCCAAATACTTTAATCCCAAATTCTTTAAAGGTTTTGGTTCCGAAACGCTTTTTGATCGAGCCCATAACATGTTTATTGAAATTTTAGTGACCATGGGTTTGGTGGGATTGTTGGCTTATGTCAATATTTTCGTGTCTTTATTCGTTTCTCTGAAAAAAATGCTCAAAAATTCATTCTGGGGCATTTATGCCGTTGGTTTTATCCCCCTTTTTATCACTTATATAATCCACAACTCATTTATCTTTGATACTTCTCCCAATCTCCTCGTCTTTTTTACTGTCGCGGGTTTTGTTTCTTATTTCCATCGAGAGCCGGAGACTATCGGATCCAATCAAGAAACGGCAGTTAAAATAGCCAATCGGTCAATGAAAAAGACAAAATCTACTCTAGGCATGCTCGCGGTGGCGGCTTTAATTATTTTGATCCCTATTCTGATCTATAAAACAAATGTTTTGCTGGCTAAAGCTAACTATGCCGTCACCAGAGCGATTGTGCGGGGATGGGACAAGGATGTTGACGGCGCCTTTGAGAAATATCGGGAAGCTTTATCTTACGATGTACCGGGCAAATATGAATATCGGCACAGGTTTGCGCAGTACTTAGTTGGTCCCGGAGGGCCGAGCACCAAAGAAGAGAATGTTCGGGCGGCTTATTTTGTGGCCATGGAGGGAATCAATAAAAACATTAAAGAAAACCCCGTTGACTATTTGCCGTATCTATACGGTTCTCGATTGAATATTATGCTTGGTAAAGATGACCCGCAGTCTTCTTATAACGACCAAGCCTTGGATTATTCCATGAAAGCCTTAGAACTGGCCCCTAATTTTATCAGAACTTATTATGAAATTGCCCAAGCTTATCTGAATAAAAACGACTCCTCCAAAGCTCTTGATTGGTTTAAAAAAGCAGTTGACTTAAATCCGGATACGGGGCTTTCTTTTTGGTACTTGGGCATGGCTCAAATTCAAAGCGATAATCCCGCTTTATCGAAAGAGGGTTTAAAAAATTTAGAGAAATCTCTGGTGGTGGAAAATTCTTTTGTACCTGGAGGGACGGAGCTTTTGCGCTTAGTGGATATTTATCTGAAAAAAGAAAATTTTGCTCGAATTGCCGAAATTTATGAGAGAATTATCGTTCTCAACCCCAATGATCCCCAACACTACGCTTCTTTGGCTACGGCTTATGCCAAACTCGGGCGTTTGGATGAGGCCGAAAAGGCCACTCGTCGGGCGGTGGAAATTGATCCTTCTTTTGCGTCTGATGCCAAGTTATTTTTAAAAAGCTTTGGGCGGGAACTCTAGTTGTTGATAACTGTTTTTGTTCTCTTTTGGCGGCGGTGGTACAATGGAAGTAACAATTTTAATTTGCAAGAAATCTTGCAACTCTAATTTTAATCCTGCGGGAAGAATCATAAGCCGGAGGGAATATGGTTTTTATCTGTTTGGAGTTTGAAGAAATGGGTAATAACAAAATGTGGTGGATAGTGATTGTGGTAGTAGCAGTGGTAGCTTCTTTGGTCGGTGATCGGATCGGTTTTAACCGGTCGCAAGCCGATGTAAAGAAGGCCCAGGAAGTGGCGGGGCAAAAAGCGGCCGATGATGCGGCCAAAGCGGCTAATCCGTTTAAAGCGGCCAATCCTTTAGAGGGTGTGGAGTCGAACCCGTTTGAAGAGGCCAAGAAGGTTCTTAATCCTTTTAATTAATTAGGGCCATTCATTTTACTATGAACTCCACAACAATTTGTTTAAAAAACTCAAGGCTTTTATGGGTCGGGGTGGTCGGTGTCTTTTTGGCATCGGCTTTTTTATTTTGGTCCGTGGCTTTGGCGGCTGAAGAGGTACAAATCGAAGCGGCTATTAAAGATTTAAGTGCGGCTACCGGCCAAAGTATTTCTTCTGAAGAGCAGGCTCGGACTTTCTGTAACCAAGAGCAAAATCTTGATATTTGCGCTGATATCGGCAAAAAACATGCTCTTTATGAGGCGGAGGAATTAAAGAAAGTAGACAACTTTCTGTCAGAAGTAAAAGGCAAGATTTTAGATGATATTAAAAACTGCTCTGATGAGGAGTGTTTGGGCAGGGTAGCCAGTGAGCTGGCCAAAAAGCTTCAGGCCAAAAATTCTACTCTGGCAACTGATTTTAAATTAACCGCTCTAGTGGTGGCTGAAAAGCAAGGGGTGGTTCAAGCGGCCAAGGAAGCGGGAGTTAACTTTAAAGATTGCGAATCGATGAATCCTGATACGGCCCCGGTTGATTTATTAAGAAAATGCGCTCGGCTGGCCAAAGATACCAGGGTGCAGAAATATATTCCGGAAGAAAGACGAGCAGCGGCCGGTCAATTCGGAGACACCACCATTCAACTAAGAGAAGCTTTAACGGCCGGTAAATACCAATGCGGCGACGGCACTCTGGAAGGTTGCGGTAACTTTTGCTTGCAATCATCGGCTCAAACCCAAGAGGCCGGTATCCCCGAAGTTTGCCGAAAGATTGCCACGGAGGTTTTTGGCGGGGAAGGGGTAAAAGAGCTGGAGAGAGCCCATCAGCAAGTCGGCCAAGTCAAAGATTATTATTCCAAAAAATTTATTCTAACCTTACCAAATGGCAAAGAGTTGGCGGGAGAGGGACAAATTAGAAACGCTTGCGATCAAGCTTTCGCCACTCGTAACATAGAAGTAGCCAGGGCCTGCGGCAATTTTGCCGTTAAGAACGGTTTTGCCGCTCAAGCAGATGTGGATCGCGGACTGAAAATCGTAGAAACATTCACCCAAAGCGCTCCAGATGTGAAGTTTGAACAATGTATTACCGCTCCGGAAAGTTGCCGGGAATTCATACCCGAAGAAGAGAGGGGAAGATTTGACGCTGGCAGTAAGATATTTGAAATTATGAGAACGGAAATCGGTTTTGATCCGTCTCAATGCGAACGGGGAGCGGAGGATCAAGCTATCGGCGCTAAATGTTTTGAGGGGTCCAAGAAAGCTTTGGCCAAAATAGAGAGTTTGGGTTTGGCCAAACAGTCCAGAGAAGCCGGGTTTATTATTGAGGACATCAAGAGACATGTGGCCGAGGGAGAAAACATGATCCAGAGAAAAGATGAATTTCGGCAAGTCTTCAGCCAGCAAGGTGGACCCGGCGGCTGTCGATCGGAAGCCGAATGTTTCTCTTATTGTTCCGACCCGAATAACGGTCCGGAATGTATCTCTTTTGGAGCCAAGCAGAATATTTCCGGTTTCCGGGGACGGGAAGCGATTCAAAAATTCCAAGAATATAACCAAAATGTACAAAAATCATCGGATGTTACCTCAAACGAGTATCGGGCGTATTCTTCCGACAGCCGATATTCTCAATTTCCGGGGCAAGGCCCATATCCCGGTTTTCAACCGGGCAATGTTCCGCCGGGACAATTTTCGGGATTCACTCAACCCGGCCCAGGATTCAGTCCTCCACCCGGACAGCCGTATTATCCGGGACCAGGGCCGATCGGTCCGTCGCCGGAATGTTTTGCCGCTATCCAGTCGGGGGATTTTGTGAAAGCAAAAGCAGTTTGCGCTAGCTCTGTTCCTACCACGCCCATTCGCCAAGTTCCAATTTGTCCCGCTACGCCTTATGTGGAATGTCCAGTCGGCCAATACCGGGAGTCGTTTAGGAATAACGACGGTTGTTGGGTTGACGGGCCGTGCAAACCGAACCCTACTTTTAGTCCTTATCCATCCGGTTCCCCGGGTACATACCCGACCTACTCTCCTCCTTCAGAACAGAAGAACCAGATATGGAATACTAATGGTTTAAGTTCATCAATTCGCTCTGATGCTGATCCGTCCAGAGTTGAGCAGTTAAAGACGGCCTGCGCCAAAGTGTCCGGAGGATCAAATATCTGGATGCCGGGCGCGGGCGATTATGCCAGCAAGGATTTTGGAATGCCCGATCCCGTGAAGTGCCAAAAGGCGACGTCTTGCGCCCCCAGCCAGTATTTTGACGGAGCAAATTGCGTTGATTCCTCTCGTTACCCCACCTACTCTCCATACCCCACTTCTACTGGCGGAGCCGGGGGTTTGAATAGCTGTTTTTATCCCAATGCCAGCAAAAATGGCAGATATCCTGGCTATACGGTTTGGTGTGAGAAAGATTACTTTAACTGCCACGAAGGAAGTCCAACCGGTCCGTCAATAAGTTTGGATGGCCTTTCTCTTGGCGGGCCGAGCAGTTGTGAAGGCGGATATCAGGGTCAAAGTTGTAATAACAATGGATTTTGTGATTCAAATGAAACCCCTGTTTCTTGTCCGGCAGATTGCGGCGGAGCAACATATTCTCCTTATCCGACAAGTTCTTACAGTTCTGGTTCTTGCTCTCAATCTCTAATCAACTTGCTTGGTTCCGGTTGCCATCAGATGTATTCCGACTCTTCCGGTAAACAAGTTTATTGTGATGGACCGATGTCCAAATCAGCCAAAGAGGGAGATACGGCTACCACCGCAGGCTGTTCGGGTAGCGGCTCTACCTACACGCCTTATCCGACGACTACTTCAACTACTGGTTCTTGTCCCAGCGGGTCGCATACGATGAACGTAAATGGTGCGGGAGGGTACTGCATGTCCGACTCCCAATCCGACAAATGCGGACCATTGAATTCAACCAGCACCAGTGGCTTTGGTTCCTGTTCTGGTTATACGACTACCTCTTCTTATTCACCTCCGCCCTCTTGTCCTTCCGGCCAGTGGTGGGATTATACCAGAAACTCTTGTCAAACAAGTAGCGACACCGGGGGAGGTTGCGGAAGTTTGACGAGCCAATCCTCTTGCATCTCTCAAACAAATTGTAAATGGTATCAAACCCCAAGCGGTGGTATAG
>Ga0209542_10004688_pt1 | contig 27898 bp, 28 predicted proteins | sample RifCSPhighO2_01_FD_184028 | JGI IMG/M metagenome (GOLD analysis project Ga0209542, IMG submission 184028) | Soil microbial communities from Rifle, Colorado - Rifle CSP2_plank highO2_0.1 (SPAdes) (version 2) | ecosystem: Environmental > Terrestrial > Deep subsurface > Rock core/Sediment ...
CTCTATCGCTTCCCATAAACTGCACAAAATCAATATCTAAAATAAATGATTGCAAAAGATCCATATCCCCCGATGGCTTCACTCCAAGCCCCACTTCACAGCCGGCATTCTTAATAGTCTCGATACATTCTTTTATATGATCGGTGGAATCAATATGAACTACGAAGCTTTTAGCCCCAAGAGAAAGTAGATCAGGAATATATTCAATTGGATGCAAAACCAATAAATCAACTTCCAAAATAAATTCATCAATATATGGAAACTTTTCTTCACCTCGAGCTATTTTAGAAAATTCTTCAAACTGATTATCATTAAATGGCCAAGTGGTAACTGGGGCATATTTACCATCCACCACATCTATCGCTACCTTCCCAACCAAACCTCTAAGAGCCGAGAACTTTTCTCTCACTATGTTCAAATTTTGAGGAATTACTGCTGGAATAATTTCGATCATAAATAAGTTTGAAAGTTAGAAAAGCGCAAGTTAAAAAGTTTAAGAATTTTCAATTTCAGAAATTCTCCTTGCATGGCGTTCTTCATTTGAAAAAGGTGTTTCAAGCCAAAGCTTCACCGCTTCTTTAGCTTCTTCTAGAGATAAAAACCGAGCTCCGAGAGACAAAACATTGGCGTCATTGTGTTCTCGCGATAATTTAACAATTTCTAGATTGCCTCCGTAATATTCTGCAGCTCTTACACCTTCAAATTTGTTAGCCACCATATCTTCACCTTGCCCAGATCCTCCCAAAATTATTGCTTTTGTATTTTCTGGATCTTTACTCACAGCTTCTGCAGCTCTCTTCACAAACAAAGTATAGTCATCATCAGGGTCAAGCTCATAGGCTCCACAGTCCTCTACCTCATAACCCAAACTTACGACATACTCCTCCAGAGCATTCTTCATCTCAAACCCAGCATGATCACTAGCAAAATAAATTTTCATGATTAAGACAATCTATTTGTAATAATCTTCTTCTTCGTAATAATATGATTGCTCGATACCCTTCATGAATACCTCGCGGTCATTGATTTTGTCGGTCAAAGCGATACGCAAAAGTTCACGGATTTCAATATCGTTTACCGGACTGCGCTGCATAGCATTTAAATAGCTTGCTTTATCAATTTTCGACCAATCAATACATTGTTTTAAGTTTTTCTTCAAAATCAAATCCAGCCAAATTCTCATACTCCGACCATTGCCTTCCATAAACGGATGAGCGATATTCATCTCCACATACTTAGTCACGATCTCTTCAAAAGTATTTTCTGGCATTTCCCCAATTTTAACTAAAATCTCTTCAAGATAAAACCGGGAAGCAAATCTAAAACCACCCTTACTTATGTCTTTGGTGCGAATTTGACCAGCAAAATCATAAAGATCGCCAAATAAGTATTTGTGAATTTGTTGCAAACCCTTCATAGTGCCAATTTCAAAATTTTCAATTCCTTGACTATCAAAGAGTTTCAAGGCTCGTTCTTTGCTGATTTCATCAATATTTTGCATATTAACATTATACCATTTTTACAAACTTTTTCCCATTTTTAGGACGTGCTTCAATAGTGTATTCGAATATCCCATTTCATTGTCATACCAAGCGCAAACTTTGACGAGGTTGCCGCCAACTACTCGAGTGAGCCCGAGGTCAGCGATTGAGCCATAGAGCGAGCCAATGATATCACTTGAAACTATCGGGTCTTCTGTCACTGCAAATATACCCGCCCAATGTTCGCTCGCTGCCGCTTCGCGTAAAATATTATTTACTTCTTCCACGCTAGTATCTTTTTTAGCAATAAAGGTAACGTCAGCGATCGAACCAGCGATCATCGGCACTCGCATAGCGATGCCATCAAATTTATCTTGTAGCTCGGTGATCACTTCGGTCACCGAAATAGCCGAGCCAGTAGCTGTCGGTATAATATTAAACCCAGAAGCTCTACCTTCTCGTAGATTGTGCTTGTTGGGAGCATCTACCACCGATTGGCTACCGGTCAAAGCATGCACCGTATTCAAAACCGCTTTCTCAATTCCAATCTTTTGGTTCAAAATTTGTATGAGAGGCGCGCCGGCGTTGGTGGTGCAAGAAGCGTTTGAAGTGACAGTGAGCTTGCCTGTCTTTAGCAAATCGCAATTTACTCCCATCAATATGGTCGCTTGAGTATCGTCCGCTGGCTCGTCTTTAGTTGGAGCAGTAATGATCACTCGCTTGGCTCCTGCTTCCAAATGTCCCTTGGCTTTCTTATAGGTAGCAAACGCGCCTGTCGCTTCCACCACGATATCCACATTCAAATATTTCCAAGGTAAATCCGTTGGATTTTTTTCAGAAAGAAACTCCACTTCCTTGCCATCTATAATAAGCGCTTTTTTATCATCTTTAACTTTTATATCAAACTGCGCTGCACCATAAGCAGTATCGTATTTAATTAAGTAAGCAATATTGTCTATCTCTCCCAAATCATTTATAGCGACAACTTCTACATTCGGTTCGTTTTGAGCGAGGCGCAAAAATGCCCTGCCAATTCTACCTCCACCATTTATCGCTACACGAATAGTTTTGTCCATGCAAACATTATAGCATTCACGAAAATATTTAGTTGTTTATAACTCATCCCCTCTCGCCGGAGGCGAGTAGACCCTGCTCTTATTAACAAGAGCAGGGTGTTCTTCGTTCGAGTATTGTATTTATTTTGGTTTTTTGCCTTTTCTTTTCCCTCTCATGTAATAAGAGAGGGACCACACGGTAGTGAGGAGGGTGAGTTATTATTGAGGAATCTCTCTCAATATCCTCCCCACAATCCCCGGCCCTTCGAAGATGAGACCGGTAATGAGCTGGGTAAGGTCGGCACCAGCTTCAAATTTAGCTTTGGCATCTCTCGGAGACATGACTCCCCCGACGCCAAAGATAGTAAACCTCTTGCCATAATGCTCACGGGTTTTCCTAATCAGATTATTCGAAAGCTCAAAGCAAGATTTGCCACTAATGCCGCCTATGTATTCTTTTGGTGCTTCCTCTTGGTGGTCAATCAAACTGTAGTCTTTGTTTAAGTTACCAATCACCAAGCCATTCACTCTTTTGTCTATCGCTACATCAACTACTTTTTTAAATTCTTCCCAAGGTAAGTTCACCGGCATTTTTATATAGGTTGGCTTTTTGCACTCTATTTTTTCAAGTCTATCCAGAAGCTGTTCCAAAAGATTTGGATTAGCGAAAGATTCGCCTCCAAAAACATTAGGGCAAGAGATATTGAGAGTGTAGTAGTCACCGATATTTTCTTCGTTCAGTCTTTTGAAAGAGTAGGCGTAATCTTCTATCCCTTCTTCGGTAGTAGCAGATTTTTGATCGTTGGTCCTTGCAATACTGACTCCGATCACAAAATCTTTTTCTCTTTTGGTATTTTTGAGTCTTTCTATTATTTTATTTACCCCCTCATTTTTTAATCCCTTATTGACCACTACCCCTTTTGACTTGGGTAATCTCTGGAGTTGGGGTGATGGGTTGCCGTCTGATGCGCGAGCAGTCACCGATCCTACCTCCACTCCACCAAGACCGATATGTGGCAAGATACGAGTGAGGTGTGCATTGTAGTCGAAACCAGCAGAAAGAAGGATAGGGGTTCGATAGTAGATACCATCTATCGTTTTAGATTTATCATCACTCTTATAGTTATAAACCAGGTCTACCAAATCCCTACTAATTTTATGATTGCCCAAAAATTCTCCAGTGGTAGTAAAAAAATCATGCACCTTTTCTGGATTAAACCGAAAAAAAATCGGTTTTATACACAAGGTATAGAGAGACATTTTATTTAGTAATGATTGCGACTTGTGGAACGATATCATCGATACTACAAACACCGCTAGCACAAGCCAACTCCCTTTTGACTTCGGTCTCATCTATTGCTTCATAGGTCACTATCTTGGCGAAGTCTATGTGTCGCAAACTTCTCAAACGCTCTGTGTAAGTTTTTTCATCTGTAGCCTCGTATGGAGCCAATTGATAGACGTGATTATCACGTGGTAAAAAGGCTAGCCCACCCACGATGTCCCAATTATCATAAATCCAATTGGCCACCTCTATCCATTCATTTTCGCCAATAGAAATAGTGGTCGAAGGGTTGTGTTCAGTGAAGTTTTCTTTGACCATTTTCCAATATTCGAGTTGCTCGATTGCGGTGACGTCATCTTTGAAGATTGATTTGTCTGGTGCTTTGACTGGAAACTCCAAAACATAAGTATTGGCAGTGTCTTTGTTTTGACCTACTTCTGGATGATACGGCACTCCCTGATCCCGAAGCATTTTGAAAAGTGAGTCGGTGGCTGATATGCGGATACGCTGAATATAGTATTGAGAGTGGCGTGGATGAGTGCCAGAAGCGGTGTCAAAAGTTTTGGAGACAGTGCCTGAAGGTTTGACGCAAGTAACGCAGGTAGACTCATTCACTCCAAATCTTTTGGCATATTGTTTATTTATTCTCAAAGACTCCGCTTTGAGTTTTTTCATGATTTCTGGATTGCGAACTGTCGGGCAATCCCATTGACCGGTAATCGAAACACCCAAGAGTCGCTCTTGCTCACAATTTTCTCGCCATTCTTTTGAAAGATAGGGAAACTTGGTCAAAGTAGCCTGGTAAGTACCGAGGATAGTAGCCACTCTTATCTTACGCATCAGAGATTCTTCTGTGTCTTCATAGCGAGCGACGACTTCGGTCAGATTACAAAACTGCTTTGATTGCAAGATTATCTCGCCGCAAGGGTTGGTGCCGATGATGCCAATGATTTTATTATCTTCAGATACCAGCCCATTATTTTTCAAAAATTCCATCCTCCTCTTTGGCAGAGTTTTGGCAAGACCAGCCCTGTTGAAAATACCGCGCTCTCCAGAGCCTGATTTCATAAGGGCAATCCACTCTTCCATAAACTCTGCGCTCGAAGGCTTCTCTATATAAACAGCGCTGTTGTTGGCCAGCATTCTCTGGGGATCAGTGTTCCAAAACTGCCCCTTCTTAGCATCCCTTATTTCTGGATCATCCAAGTCGGAGAGTGAGATCATGGCGCTTCGGCGTACTCCGCCTGAGACGACACACTCACCAATTTTGCAAATGATATCGTGAGCATCTATTGGGCGAAGTCTTCGGCCCTGCCTTTCTAATATCTTTCTTCTAGAAAAAGCCAGTACTTGGCGGAGCGGCTCTGGACCGCTTGATTTACCACCCATGGTCGAGAGTCGTGCTCCAGCCGGCCGCAACTGTGACAAATCAAATTCAATATCTTTGCCTTCGGCCCAAGTTTTCATACCCAAAGAAAGCGCGTCAGCCCAACCTTCTTTGTTGTCTGGAATCACATGAGTTGGTAGTTTTTTGCCAGTTTGTCTTTGGATTTGAGGAAGCTTCTCGATGTTGTCGCTCTCGACTGACCAACCGCAACCAGTACCACACATGGAAATATACATTATCTCTGCAAAATCTTGGAAACAAGTTGGTGCGACATAGGAACAGTTGTAGGCGCAAACATTGGTAGCCCGTGCGGCCTTACCCGCAAACTGCATGAGCCGCATCGAAGGCATGGCTTCTTGTTTTAGAATAGTCTCTCTCACTTCTTCATACTCATCACTCCTCAACTTCTCTCCTAAATTTTCTTTCATAAAACTAACGTAGCGATCTACTGTTTCTACCCAAGTCTCGCGTCGGTTTTCTTCCGAGATCCATTTGGAATAACTTCGGTAGTAGACGAACTCACCAAAAGCATTTCTAAAATATTTTTTGCTTTCTCTGGCCAGTTTTTGTACCTTCTCCGGCACTCGGATACCTTGTATTCGAAGCTCGGCTCTCTTTTGACGGTAGAGAATGTAAGACTTGGCAGTGTTTACATATTCAGAAAGTATCAGCTCTTTTTCTACCGTGTCTTGAATACCCTCCACTGTTGGTACGAAATTTTTGTGCTTTTTCCCAATACGGACCAAATCTGCCACCACCTTGTGAGCCACCATTCGCGCCTCTGCCTCTGAACCTTCTTTGGTTTGGATCATCGCTTTATTGATGGCTATGACGATCCGTTCAAAATCAAACTTGACCACCGAACCATCCCGTTTTTGAACTTTTTTTATAAAATCTTCCATTGCCGACTTTTTTGATTGTTTTTTGCTTTTTTGGGGCATGTTTTTATAAAAATTGCTCAAAAAAGAGACAATTTTTGATTAAATTAATAATAAATAGAGAAATGAACGTTTTTATTCTACACCCATATCAGATTAAAAAATGTGGATAAGTGCATAAAAACATAGTTGGAAAACAAAAAAGATGGAGTGTAAATGAAGTTATAAACAGAGTCTCGAAAAACCAAGCTTCGGCTTGATATAATAGAAGAGGTCAAATGCTCGAAATTGAAAACATAAAAAAATATGTTCGAGCCGCCAATTTCCTCTCCGCCATCCAAATATACTTGCAAGACAATTTCTTGCTAGAAAGGCCTCTGTCGTTTGAGGATATAAAGCCGCGGCTCTTGGGCCACTGGGGGACCTGCCCCGGTATCAATTTTGTTTATGCCAATTTGAATGCTCTCATTATAAAGCGAGAGCTTGATGCCCTCTTTATATTAGGGCCTGGGCACGGCTTCCCTGCCCTCCAAGCCAATCTTTTTATGGAAGGAACCTTGGGTTTGTACGATAAAAATTGCAAGAGGAGTGAAGCGGGAGTGGCCAATATAGCCAAATGGTTTTCAAGACCCTATGGCTTCCCTAGCCACTCCAACCCTGCCGCTCCCGGAGTCATCTTGGAGGGTGGTGAGCTCGGCTACAGCCTTGGTACTGCTTGGGGTACTGTTCTCGATAATCCAAATCTTTTGAGCGTTTGCCTAGTCGGGGATGGCGAAGCGGAAACGGGACCAACTGCTACCGCTTGGCACCTTTCAAAATTTGTAAATCCGCAAACTAATGGGGCTGTCCTACCCATCCTCCACTTGAACGGCTACAAAATTTCCGGTCCCACCATTTTTGGCCGGATGAAAAATGAAGAATTGGTAGAACTTTTCCGAGGGCTTGGTTATGAGCCATTTATCGTAGATCAAAATCACGGAGATATTTATGAAATCATGCATAGCACTTTAGAAACTTGTTTAGAAAGGATCAAAAATCTAAAAGAAAATGGTAAATCAGAAAATGATTCTTACCCTCGCTTTCCCATGATCATTTTGCGCACTTTGAAAGGTTGGACCGGTATAGAAGATCTTCATGGTGAGCGTATCTTAGACAATTGTTTGTCGCATCAAGTAGTTGGCTTGAACGCGAAGACCGATAAAGAAGAACTAGAAGCAGTTGGAAATTGGTTGAGGAGCTACCATTTTGAAGAAATTTGGGATAAAGACAAAAATGATTTTGTAGAAGAAATAAAATCGCTCATTCCTCCATCTGATTTAGCGATGGGCAACAACAAACATACTTTTGGTCTGAAACATTTAAAAGATAAGGAACTCAAAGTGCCGGATTACAAAGAATTTACCGAAGACGCAGAGGTACCAGGGACAATAGGCTCTTCTAGTATGGTTCGCATCAGCCATTTCCTTAAAAAAGTTTTTGAAGAAAATGAAGAAAACAAAAATTTCCGCATCTTTTCACCAGACGAGACTTACTCCAATAAACTTCAAAAAGTATTTGAAGTGACAGCTCGGGCTTGGGAAGGGCCGATCGCTCCGTGGGACAAAGATATGAGAGTAGATGGCCGAGTGATGGAAATGCTCTCCGAGCACTCACTCCAAGCGATGATGCAAGGCTATATTTTGACCGGCCGGTCGGCAGTCTTTGCCAGCTATGAAGCTTTTGTCCAAGTGGTCTCTAGTATGGCTGACCAGTATGCCAAGTTTTTGCGAATCGCTCGAGACATACCATGGCGGGGCGAAGTACCTTCCTTCAACTACATCCTGACATCGAGTGGTTGGCGGCAGGAGCACAACGGCTTCTCCCATCAAAACCCTGGCTTCATCGACTCCATGCTCCAAAAGCAGGGCTGCTTCGTCAAAGTCTACTTTCCGCCAGACGGCAACTCGGCGCTCGCTGTGATGAAAACTTGTTTGGAATCAAAAAATCAGATCAACATAATTATTGCCGGCAAAACTCTAGAGCCACGTTGGCTCCGACCGGAGGATGCAGAGCAAGCTCTCCAGACCGGTATTTCGATTTGGGGCTTCGCATCAGATAAAGATCCTGACATTGTTTTCTCTGCCGCTGGTGAATACCTGACCAAAGAAGCGCTCGCCGCTATCAAAATTTTAAAAACAGAAACGCCAGAAGTTAAAACTCGATTTGTAAATATAATGGAAATGTCAGCCATAGGCATCGGCAACTCGGCTTGTCGAGTACCACTTTATGAATTTGAAGATTATTATACTAAAGACAAGCCGGTCATCTTCAACTTCCACGGCTATCCAGAAACTCTAAAGCAAGTACTCTTCGATCATCAACACGCGGCCAAGGATGCTCCAGCTCGAGACTTCTATGTTCACGGTTATGTAGAGAACGGCTCCACTACCACTCCGTTTGATCTCCATCTGCGCAACAAAACTAGCCGCTACGACCTCGCCATCGAAGCCTTCCAACTCTTGGCCGAGCGAGGAGTCTTGCCTACTGCCAAAGCCGAATCTCTGATCGACTCTTACAACAAAAAAATCTCCGCCCACCACGACTATATCCTAGAACACAGCGTCGACCCAGAGGAAATTGAAGGATGGAGGTGGTAAAATACAAAATATGAAAATCCTAACCATAAACATCGGAAGCAGGAGCAAGAAGTATGCCCTTTTTGAGGATAGGGAGAAAAAAGAGGAGTTTGAGGGAGAGTGCGGGATTGATTTGAGTGATGTAGTAGTGGGTATAAGAATAGTGGCACCCGGAAAGTTTTTTACAGAGCATCGAGAGGTGGATGCAGAGTATTTAGAAAAACTAAAGGAGGCAAGCAAGATCACTCCCCTCCACATTGAGCCAGTCTTAAAAGAGATCGAGGAGATAAAAGATAAATATCCTGATACCAAAATTATTGGAGTATCTGACTCGGCATTTCACCGGAGTATGCCTGAAGTCGCTAGAGTCTATGCTATCCCTCTAAAGTTGCGAGAAAAATATGGCATAGAGAGGCAAGGCTACCACGGCCTCTCGCTCGCTTCTATAGTAGAGAATGTCCAAAAAGAAAGAGGGGTGGTGCCAGAGAAGATGATTGTGGTACATATGGGTGGTGGTACATCTGTTACTGCACTTAAAGATGGGCTCTCTTTAGATACCAGCATGGGCTGGACACCACTCGAAGGTGTGCCAATGGCTGAGCGAGTGGGAGACATAGACCCTGCAGCTCTCGCTTATTTGGCAAGTCAGGAAAATCTAACTGGTGAAAATTTAGAAAAGTTTATTTCTAGTGAATGCGGTCTTGAAGCTATCTCTGGCTTGGAACATGGCGATATGAAAGAGATTATAGAAGCCGCTCCAAATAATCCAAAAGCCAAGCTCGCTCTCGACTTATACATATATAGAGTCAGGAAATATATAGGTGCTATGGCCGCAGTATTGGGAGGTTGTGATCTTTTGGTACTTACTGGCACCATCGCCGAAGGATCAGAGCTGGTGCGTCAAAAAATGTCAGAAAATTTTGAATATCTAATATCTAATACTATGACTGTCCCAACCAACGAGGCCGCAGAGATATTCAAAGTTGTCAGAAACCTAAAATAAAAATTATTTAATCTCAATTGCAGGCTCTGGATTGGTAGATACCATGTTCTCAACGATTGGATCTGGCTCTGCTTTTTTGGCTGCATGAGCATGGCCGTCTACTTCATAGGAAGTATTTTGAGCTTCAAAAAAGTTGACCAACTCGAAGACATCGGTTGAAGTACTCATCCACTTGGCTGGGTTGGTAGCGTTGTAGTATTTTGGAAGCCCTAGCTCTTCGAGTCGCCTGTCTGTCACATACATTACATATTGATTGACGTAGTCAGCGTTCAGCCCCAAGATACCATTGGGGAATAGGTCGCGATTGTAAGCAGTTTCTAGATTGACTCCTTCTATGATGATAGCGCGGATCTCGGCGGCAAACTCTTCGGTCAGAAGCTCTGGGTTTTCTTCCAAAATATTATGAATGAGATTGATACCAAATTTGAGATGGAGCGATTCATCCCTAATCACCCAATTAATCATAGAGCCGAAGTTGCGCATCTGGTTGCGCTGGCGGAAGGAGAGCGCCACCATGAAGCCCGAGTAGAACCAGATGCCCTCCATCACAATGTTGGTAGCTACCAAGTTGCGCAAGAAATCTTTTTTGCCGTCCACAGTAGAGATATCGAGAGTAGTCTCCATCATTCGACGCATGTATTTATTTATATACTCTTCTTTGTTGGTCATCGAGGGTACTTCGAGGTGGAGATTAAAAATTTTCTCTCGATCAAAAGGGAAGGTCTCGAGTACATATTCGAAAGCAACACAATGGTTGGCTTCTTCCCACATTTGTTTGGCGAGATAGAGATGGCACTCTGGAGATTTGAGATATGGATAAATTCCTAAAGCAATAGAACGATTAACAATGAGCTCGGCAGGGTTGAAAAAAGCCATCAAAAATTTGACTGCGTGCCGCTCGTCTTCTGTCATCTTCTCCCAATCTTGCAAGTCTTCTTTCAAAGTGATTTCGTGCGGGAACCAAGTATTTCGTACTGCCTGATTATACAAATCATAGGCCCACTTATACTTGATAGGGTGTAGGTTCATGTCTTCCGGACTTGGTTTTCCTATCAGCATATTTTTATCTATTATCTAATATCTATAATCTACCGACTTTTCTACTCGCATCCGATACACAGATTGTCTGCTCCCGGATCTTCAGGTAGGTGGACGGTATACTTCTTCTCTTCCACTACCGGCATAGAGGTAGTGACGGTCGAAGGAGTTTGAGCCATAGTTTCTGTCTCTTTGGTATCGGTGAGTGCTGGGACAGATATATCCGGCACCAAAACTTTTTGCAGAGGGGCAGCGAAGCCAACAGGTTGTGGAGCTTCAGCCGTAGTCATATTGAGAGCCACTGCCGCAAAGCCAACCTTGCCCATCTTGGCGGCTTTGTTTACTTGGATCGTTGACTGCTCGGCAGTGTGGCGCGGCTTCATGTGTAAGTAATAGGTCGTCTTCACCCCCTTTTCCCAAGCAGCAGTATAAATTTTCATAGTCTCATCAATATCGCGAGTCTCCAAATACATGTTGCGTGACAGGGCTTGGTCGTTCCATTTGGTCGCTCGAGCGGCCACTTCAAGCACCGCATACGGAGAAGTGGTGAAGGCAGTTTTATAAATATTTTTAAGATGCTGTGGTATTTCTTCTATCTCACTAATGTCACCTTGGCTCTCGATAATTTTTTCTCGTACCTTCTCCCACAATCCCATATTTTTCAAATCTTTGACTAGGTTGCGGTTGATATCCAAATATTTCCCAGAAATTTTGTTGCGAGAAAACACTTGAGCGAACCGAGCGTCTATCCCTGGCGTGGTACCAACCAGAAGACCGATGTTGGCGGTAGGCGCCGTCGCCATCAAGGTAGCATTACGCATACCCATTTTCACTTTCGCCCGGAGCACATCCCAATTCAGCCCGCGATGCTTGCTTCCTTTTGATACAGTCACTGGCCGCCCACGCTCTTCCTCAAGAATCTGTAGAGTATCTATTGGTACCATTCCTTTTGACCAACGAGAGCCGGGGAAATTGGTATAGGCGCCACGCTCCCCTGCCAAATTGGCACTCTCGTCAATAGCCATATAGCTTATAAATTCAAAAACCCGGTCAGCGAAGTCGGCCGCGTATTCCGAATCGTAAGACATACCGAGTTGCTCGGTCACATCGGCAAAGCCCATCACCCCAAGACCGATTGCCCGGTTTTCTTTATCTGATTTGATCGCTTCTGGTATTGGCAATTTATTGATGTCAATCAGATTGTCCAGTTGGCGAATAGCGAGCCGCACCGATTCCTCCAGTTTGGCCCAATTGATCTCGCGGTTGTGGATGTGAGCGGCCAGGTTGAGCGATGCTAGATTGCAGACTGCTACATTATCTTTGTCTTGTGGTAGACAAATTTCAGTACAGAGGTTACTCATATGAATAGTACCCGTGTTGTTGTTCAAAGCTCTTACATTAACTGTATCTTTCCAAGTCAACCATGGGTGAGAGGTAGTTTGAAGCGCCACCAAAATTTGGCGAAACTGCTCCCGGGCCGGCACCTTCTTATACAGACGCAGCTCGCCGCGCTCGGCCTTGGCTATGTACTCTTTATACTTTTCAGCAAAGGCTTTGCCATAAAGCTCATTCAAGTCACCAGTTTCAGCTGGATCAAACATATACCAATCTTCGCCCGTCTGCACTCGGCGCATAAACTCATCCGAGATCCAAACTGCGGTGTTGGCCGTACGCATCCTTTGATAATCATCTCCGCTCCCTTGCTTCCAATTTAGATATTCTGGGAAATCAAAGTGCCAATTTTCCATATAGAAGGTGAGGGCTCCCTTCTTCTTGCCACCGCGCATGATGGCCCGAATAGCGGTATCCATAATCTTGGCAAATGGAGTAGGCCCCGAAGAGGCGCCACCAAAGTTTGACTTGAGAGGGGAATTGGTCGCACGTAGTTTGGTGATAGAACATCCCAAACCTCCGGAGGACTTGGACAGAAGCATCACATCAGAAACCGACTTAGCAATATGCTCCATGCTGTCATGAACCTCAAACAAAAAGCAGTTTGATAGCGAGGGTTTGACGGTACCAGCTGCTACATTGGTCGAGCCGCCAGCTACATATTCATGCTTGGACATTTTGTTATAAAAGCGGATAGCCCAAGCGGTCGGATCTTTTTCATTATAAGAGAGACCCATGGCCACTCGCATGAAAAGATATTGAGGTGTCTCAGTCGTCTTTTGATCAATATCTTTGATCGAGTAGCGGTTCATCAAGGTATCGAGGCCAGAGTAGATAAAGAGTTCATCGCGATCAATATTTATAGCTCTAGAAATTTTCTCCAAATCAAACTTGGCTTTCATGTCAGGGTGAAAACGGTTAGAAGCAATAGCGTGTTCTATATAATGGACGAACCCCTTGGTATGCTTCTCTCTCAAATCTTCAGGATCGTCTAGGTCATATTCACCAAACACTCTCTTATATATAGTCTTCAAAAGAAGTCTGGTAGCCACCCTGTCAAAATCAATATCGTTTTTGATATTTTGAACTGCCGCATCAATAGTGGCTCGGTCCATCTCCTCGGTAGTGATGCCGTCATAAATCATGAGCCGAGTGTCAGTCGCCACCTGCACTGCCATAGCTACTGGATCTGGTAGGCCTTGGCAAGCACGTTCAATAGAACGGTTGATTTTGTCCGCATTAAAAACCTCTTTCGAACCATCTCGCTTGGTTATAAATATGTTCATCTTAAATTCAGAAATTTATGCTAGTCATTTTACAATTTAAATAGACAGTCAACCCTGTGGACAACAGTATACAAAACAGAAAAAACTAAAAATCAACAAAATCTCCTATTTTTATGTTATTTTTAGTCAAAAATCCGGCTGGAACTTCCAAAACATACAAATTTTGTGTAAAAGGCTGAAAAATTTGTGGGTAGGTCTCTGGTGAGACCCCCAACTCTTCATGAACTATTTTTTGGTTTTTGTCTATCCAAGCTATATCAATCGCAAACTTCATGTCTTTCATCCAAAACCCGTAGTCCCCCTCCTTCTCAAATACGAAGAGTAGTCCATTTCCTTCGGCTAAACTTTCTCTCCCCGAGAGCCCCTGCATTCTCTCTTCTTCTACATCCGCAAGCTCAACCTTAACCGTTGTATTTCCGATTTTTACTGTACTTATTTCTTTGTCTTTGGTTAAACTAAAAAAGGTGAGAGCGACTACAAAAATTAAAGCGGCGATTAGAGCAAATTTCATCATTTGTATTATAACAAAAACCACCACATTTGATAGCGGCGGTTTTTGTCGGAGAGATGCTATTAAGCAGCTCGGCGATAGTCGGGACGACTACCACCACGACTTCCTTCAGTCTTTGGACGAGCTTCGTTCACTGTGAGTGGTCTGCCCTCCATTTCTTTGCCATTGTACATTTCAATGGCGGCATCTGCTTCAGCGTCATTTGTCATTTCGACAAAACCGAAACCTTTGGAGTAACCCTTGTCTCGGTCCATGATGACCTCGGCTTTGATTACATCTCCAGCCTTTGAGAACATGTCTCGAAGGTCAGCATCAGTGACTTTGTATGGCAGATTGCCTACGAAAAGTTTTTTCATTTTGCAACTTTTGTTTTACGCGATTAAACACGACCCTGCCGTCCCTAATTTCGCGAAAACGTCGCAAAACAAAGAGAAACCGGACTTACCACCCCATTGTATCACCTTTTACTCCAAAAAGTCAATAGCAGTTAGTGGATTGCTTTTTTTATACAAAATGCTATCCTGAAAACGCTTGGGTTTAGAACCCAGTATTTAAGAGAATCGCCTGGAGCATAACCTTCCCCCGGACTTGAGTAGTGGGAAAAGCTCGCGGCTTTTTTACGTTATGTCTATATTAAACAACAAAAAACAAGAAGTGGTTTCCGAAATGTCCAAGTTTTTGAACGAATCAGCCGTGCCACCAGCCGTGGATGCCATTATTGAAGGTACCGTTATATCAATCGAAAAAGGTTCGGTCTACGTTGATCTACCACCTTGGGGTACTGGCATCATTTTTGGTCGGGAATACATAAACGCCCGCGACCTTATCAAAAAAATAAATGTTGGTGATAGCATTACTGGCAAAGTAGTCGGGGCAGACAACAAAGAAGGTTATGTTGAGATCTCCCTCAAAGAAGCGAAGCAGGCCCTCATCTGGACCGAAGCTGAAGAAGCAGTTAGAGATAAAAAAGTATTTGAGCTTCCAGTTTTGGAAGCCAACAAGGGCGGTCTCATGCTCACTTGGCAAGGTATCGCTGGTTTCTTGCCAGCTTCCCAACTCAAAACAGAGCACTATCCACGAGTGAATGATGGCGACAAAGACCGCATCCTAGAAGAGCTCCGCAAACTAGTGGGCACCAAACTTTCGGTGGCTATTATTGGAGCTAATGCCAAAGAAGGTAAGCTTATTTTCTCTGAAAAAGATCCGGACACTGGCGAAAAAGAAAAGATCGCTGATCATTACACTCTCGGAGATGAGATCCTTGGAGAAGTAACTGGTATCGTTGAATTTGGCATCTTCGTCAAGATTGAGGAGGGTCTCGAGGGGTTAGTTCATATTTCTGAAATTGACTGGGGCCTTGTCGACAATCCTCACAAATTTGCCAAAGTGGGCGACAAAGTGAGAGTCAAAGTGATCGAAGTCAAAGAAGGCAAGATCTCGCTCTCGATCAAAGCGCTGAAAGAGAACCCATGGGTGGAAGCGGCCAAAAAATACAAAAAGGACGACACTGTCTCTGGAGTGATTATCAAATTCAACAAGCACGGAGCCCTAGCTTCAATCGAAGAAGGCGTAGCTGGCCTCGTCCACGTCTCCGAGTTTGGCTCTGAAGAAAAGCTTCGCGAGAAGCTCGAACTCGGCAAAGTCTACAACTTCAAAATCACCGTCTTCGAACCCAAAGACCAAAAGATGGCCCTCTCTTTCGTGGAGAAAAACTAATCAAAAATGTTGATCAGGTAGCTGTCGATGATGCGCTGTTCGAGGTCGTAGAAATGCTCGCTTTCATTGTGCAGGCGCAGAGCGAGCTTTTTGCCTACGAAGCGCCAGTGCCAAGGTTCAAATTGGTAGTAGGCATTGCCTTCCGGGTAAGAGAGTACGAAGCCGTATTTGTAAGCATTTTTCAGAAGCCAATCATAAACTGCTGCATTTTTGAAAGCGGTAAAGCCGTCTCCCAGCTCGGGTGTAGTGAAGTCGAGAGTAGTACCAAGTTGGTGTTCCGAAAATCCTTGGTCTGCAGAAAATTTATTGGCACCAGTACCATAAGTTACCAGGTAGCTTCCTTTGAGACTCGATTGGTCGCCAAAAGAACGATAAGTCGATATCACTCGGAGCGGCTTGTCTGCGTTTTCGGCTGCTTTTAGAAGTTCTGATAGATATGGCAAGACTTTGGCGTGCACATACTGATCTTTTCTATTTTCAAAAATATATTTGGCTGTCACTGTCGCCAAGTCGCTCGGCACGTAGTGCTCGTTCAAGAAATAAACTTTGGAATATTTTTGCAAAAGCTCCTTGTCAGTCTTCGAAAGTTTATCCAAAGTCCCCACCGTCCCTGCGATTTCTCGTATCTGCCCCTCAAACAAACTATTCTTACTCTCTTCAACTGCGAGCTTCTCCGCGAGTTGCTTGTTTTCTTCTGTCTTATTAGCTATCTGCGTCTCCAAATCGCTCTTAGTAAGTGCGTATTCTTTTTGGAGATTACTATATTCATAATACCCATAACCAAGCCCTGCTATCAAAACAGCAATCGCAGCAATAAAAGCGTATTCCTTCTTCATAATTAGCCATTATAGCATAATGACCTAGTTGAACTGATTCATTGCCTTTTCGCGGCCGGATTCGACTAGGGTCTCGATTGATTCGGAGACTTTTTTAAATACCTTTTTGAGGATTTCTTTTTGAGATGGTGAGAAATTGCCTAAAATAAATTTTAATACCGCTTCTTCGCCTTGTGGTTTTTTGACTTTGCCAGATGGGGTAGTTGGAGCGATACCAATGCGGATGCGAGTGAATTCTTTGGTCTTCAGAGCTTTGATGATTGATTCTAGCCCCCTGTGGCCACCCGAGCTTTTGTTATAAGAAATCTTCAGAGTACCGAGCGGCAAATCAATGTCATCATAAACCACGATCAGCTTCTCCGCCGCCTTTTTGCTTTTGATAAATTTAGCTACTGCCTTTCCGGAATGATTCATGAACTCACTCGATTCGATAATCTTTACTTTCCTTGCTTCTTTACTTTTTGCAAATACCTCAACTGCCATTTTCCCCGTGTTGTGCCGACTCTCTTTATATTCTTCTCCCGGATTGCCGAGACCTATCAAATACCACATAAATTTTGAATTAATCTTTATATACAGTATAATGCCACCAATTATGGACGAAAACAACCAAAAATCCGAGGGCTCGAGTATCTGGGAATTTGTAAGATATGCGCTCGTTGCTATCATTATCGTGGTGCCCTTCAGAATCTTCATCGCTCAACCTTATGTGGTTTCCGGCTCCTCCATGGATCCAACCTTCAAAGATGGTGATTACCTCATCGTCGACCAAATCAGCAAGCGCTTCGAGCCAATTGAGCGCGGTGATGTGATCATTATCCGCTACCCACGCGACCCTTCCAAATTTTTCATCAAAAGACTCATTGCTTTTCCAAATGAAAAAATAGAAATAAAAAACGGTGAAGTTACCGTATTTAACGAAGATAATCCTCTTGGTCAAAAGATAAATGGTGAATATGTGGTATACCCAAAAAATGAAGATCTTGTTGTTCAACTAGAAGGAGATGAGTATTTCGTGATGGGTGACAACCGCGCTGGCAGCTCCGACTCCCGAGTCTGGGGACCATTACCGAAGAAAAATGTCATCGGCCGACCTATATTGCGATTGCTACCCTTGAGCAAAATCGACCTCTGGCCGGGCCTTACCAAAAACTAATGATCCTCTCTGAATATAACGAAATAGGTAAGATAGCCAAATTTTATGGTTTTCAACCAGTGAGTACCCCCACCATCACCAAAGAAGACTACGAGGGTTTGAAGCAGTTTTCGATCACTCCAACTCTGCTCGAAAAGACAGCCTTGGTCCGAACTTATTTTGAAGAAAAGAGCGCTTACTTACCTCAGCCAATAATGCTTTGGTGCGAGCGGCCACTACCGGGGACTAGAGAGAAGCGCAAGGCTGGTAAGCGTGAATCAATCCTTGCTTCTCTCGGCTCTAGCAAAAGCGTTTGCGAATGTCTTGGTATCCAAACCGCCATGGCTATAATTTCCGCTTGCGGTTACAAAAATCTAGAAGTACGAGTCAATTCGATCGGTGACAAAGATTCTACCGCTGATTTTGAACGCAAACTGAATGTTCACATCAAAAAAAACTTCAACAGTTTTCCAGCAGACCTGCGACAGGCTCTAAAGAAGGACGTCTTCGCTATCTTCGGAGGAGATGATTCAGCTTGGGAACCTTTCAGGAAAGATTGCCCCAAATCGCTTGACTTCCTTGGAGAGGTAAGTCGGGTTCACTTCAAAGAAGTGCTCGAGTTTTTGGAAATCATGACTATCCCCTATACCATCGACGGCAACCTAGTTGGGGACCCAGACGTAGACACCGAGACTATATTTACGATCAATGCTGAGAATGAAAAAGAGCCTTTAGCATATGGGAGCCGTTTCAATAAACTAGCCAAAAAGATTGGTCAAAAAAGAGATCTGCCCGCTGTATATATCAACCTATCGTTTCGCACTAAAAAAGTTTTGAAAAAGGTAAAGCCTAAAAAAGATTTGCCGCAGTTTTATTTGATCCAATTTGGTCCGGAAGCCAAGCTCAAGAGCTTCCTTATCATGCATGAGCTCCACAAAGCTGGAGTGCGAGTCAGCCACTCTATAGCCAAAGACAAATTAGCGGGCCAGATGTCTGTAGCTGAAAATTCCAATATTCCTTACATTCTCCTTTTAGGTCAAAAAGAGGCTCTAGAAAACTCGGTAGTGGTACGCAACACCATCACTCGCGCCCAAGAAACTATCCCCATCATAAACCTCGCCGGATATATTAAAAAACTCTGATTCTTATTACAACACATCTGGTTCAGGTACAATGGTCATCATTGTACCCTTACCCTCGTCGAAGTCGAAATATAGCTCCTGGAGTGAGTTCCCCACTTCGTTTTCTTTAGATTCAAAATAATTTAGATAGCTTTGAGGAGTATTGAATTGCTCTTGAATAATAGATTTTTTACATAGATTATCTTGAGAAGAGTAGTCGAAATATTCTTTAAAACTATTCCATTCATAATCCTTGAGATCATTCACCAAAAACGCTTCGATAGGATTTTTATGAATATAATAAGAAGCCCATAATAACTGTTCATTATTTTCAACTAATACAGCTTTGAATTGGTCCTGAAAAACTGCACCAACCCTTTCATATTCTTTATTAAAATATTTAGAATATCCTGTGCAAACTTTAGATAAGAGTTTGGTTACAGGTAAATCAGTCATCTGTTGGATCATCAAATGAAAATGGTTAGGCATAAGACAATAAGCTAATAAATGAAAGGTTCCTTCTGGAAAAAGCTTCCTTCTTCGTTCAGATTTAGAAAAAACCTTTGGATCAATAGTGGAGGGGAGTAAACCTTCCCTTAAACGAAAAAGAAAAACCTTAAAGTCTTTTTCTTTTTTAAATATTTCCATCTTGTTCACACCTCGATTGTAAACATGGTAGATCCCATCTTTTGCAAAATTTTTATAGTCCCTCCGATTCACATAAAAATTATACCACATTGGGTCTAGGTACAATGGTCATCATTGTACCTTAATCAAAAAGAAGGTTGCTCCTTTCGAAATAGCGATCTTTTCATCTGATTTTGCATGAAAAATAAAGATGTGTTAGGATATGGAACATTATGGCGATCAATGTAGAGGTTAGCAAAAATGGGACAGAGAATAATTTGAGTCTCCTGCGGAGATTTACCAAACGCGTCCAAGGAGCTGGTGTTTTGCCACGTCTTCGAGGTAAGAGATACGCTAGTCGTAAAGCCTCTGATTATGTTAGAAAGAAAAAAACTCTCAAAAAACTAGCCCGCCAAGCAGAAGTGAAAGAGCTGATCAAAATGGGCAAGATGACCGCCCACACTCCTCGCTAATCGCAGATGAAAAACCTCAAACTAATCGAGGAAATAAAGTCAGAAATATTAGGAAAAGAGTACGAACTCTCTTTTTCTTTCGTCTCATCTGCAAAAATACAAAAGCTGAACCGTATCTATAGAAGCAAAAACAAGCCAACAGATATTTTGTCTTTTCCCCTTTCAAAAAAAGATGGTGAGATTTTGATTTGTAAAAAAATTGCAAAACTGAAATCAAAAGATTTCAACATGAAGGCTGAAGAATACCTTGTTTTATTAGTTATCCACGGAATACTTCATTTGAAAGGCCTAACACATGGTGCTAAAATGACAGAGTATGAGCTCTCGTATCACAGCAGGTATAGACGTAGGCACTTATGAAGTGCGGGCTGTTATCGCGGAACACACAAATGAACCCTTGCCGACCATTCTTGGCACCGGCCGAGCTGAATCAAAAGGCCTTCGACACGGCTACATTGTAAACACGGCTGATGTCACCAAATGCGTGGCCCTAGCTTTGCGGCAAGCTGAAAAAACTGCTGGTCTGCATATAAAAAAAGTTTTTGTCTCGATTGGCGGAGTTGGACTTTCTGGGATCAATAGCAGTGGCTCCACCATAGTCGGTCGAGCCGATCAAGAAATCACCGAGACTGATCTTGATCAAGCTATCACAGCAGCAGAAGAGTCAATATCTCCCACTACACTTCAAAACCGTAAGATTATTTACTCCATTCCAACAACTTGGAAGATCGATGGTAAACAAGTTTTTGGTAGAGTACTAGGAATGAAGGGGGTAAAACTTGAGGCTAAAACTCTTTTTGTAAGTTGTATAGAAACTCACCTAGACGATCTGGTTGCTGCTGTAGAAGATGCTGGGGTCCAAGTGATTGATGTAGTTGCCTCGCCTATTGCTGCCAGCTTCGTCACTCTTTCCAAAAGCCAAAAAATCGCTGGTTGTGTGTTGGCCAATATCGGAGCTGAGACAGTCTCTATTGTAGTCTTCGAAAACAATATTCCTATCTCTCTTGAGGTCTTTCCTATCGGCGGCTCCGATATCACCAATGATATCGCTCTAGGTCTCAAGGTATCGCTAGAAGAAGCCGAATCTATCAAGCTTGGTGGCATCACTGGTACTGCTTATTCGAAGAAAAAATTGGAAGAAATAATTTCCGCTCGACTTTCTGATATATTTGAGCTTGTAGAATCTCATCTGAAAAAGATCGGCCGTGGGGGTATGTTGCCAGCAGGCATTATCATTACTGGCGGAAGCTCTGGAGTAGGACCGATTGAAGACTTGGCTCGAAGCTACTTACGTCTACCTTCACGCATCGCCTCTTTAAATATTGGTAATGGTAAGTTTCAAATAAAAGATTCCTCTTGGTCTGTCGCTTATGGCTTATGCATCATCGGCTCCCTACCCGAAGAAGAAGAGCGTTTGGGACTCAAGAGACATGGCCAAAATCTGGTTCAAAAAGGCTGGCATATTTTGAAACAGTTTTTACCTTAATTCAACTTTGCTTTTTTAAGCATACTTTTATAGACTAGCCTTATATGCCACAGATCAAACCAGAAGTAGAAGCATTTGCAAGGATCAAAGTCATTGGAGTCGGTGGCTCTGGCAAAAATGCGGTCAACCATATGATCAACGCCAAGGTGCGTGGAGTTGAATTTATCGCCATAAATACCGATGCCCAAGACCTACATCACTCAGAAGCCAAGAAAAAGATCCATATTGGCAAAAACCTCACTCGCGGCCTAGGGACTGGCATGAACCCAGAGCTAGGCAAACGAGCCGTTGAAGAAACTAAGGAAGAAATCCAGGAAGCAGTGAAGGGAGCCGACATGGTCTTTATCGCCTGTGGACTCGGTGGTGGTACTGGTACTGGTGCAGCCCCTGTTGTCGCTCGCACAGCTAAAGAGCTTGACGCTCTGACTGTGGGGGTAGTAACCAAGCCTTTCAGCTTTGAAGGTCAGCAGCGCATGCGGCTGGCTGAAGCTGGCCTCGAAGAGCTCCGCCAATCTGTAGACGCTCTCATCGTCATCCCAAATGATCGTCTGTTAGCAACTATTGATAAAGAAACTACTGCTAAAAATGCGTTCGCTATGTGCGATGATATTTTGAAATCTGCAGTTGAGGGCATCTCTGATCTCATCACTATGCCGGGTATTATCAATATCGACTTCGCCGACATTCGAGCAGTGATGGAAGGCGCTGGTGGCGCCCTTATGGGTATTGGTAGAGCTTCTGGCGAGAAGCGAGCTGAAGAAGCAGCCAAACTAGCTATCAACTCCCCTCTTCTCGAGGTTTCGATCAACGGCGCCAAGGGAGTACTCTTCTCGATTGCTGGAGGCGACGACCTTACTATGTTTGAGATCCACGATGCGGCGAAGCTTATCACCGAATCAGTGGATCCAAACGCCAAAATTATTTTCGGTACCGTCCGCGATGACAAGCTCAAAAAAGGCGAGATCAAAATCACAGTCATCGCTTCTGGTTTTCCAGAAAGCTACATGAAAAAGACTTTGTTTGGAGACAAATCTGAAAATCCTAACGAAGAAAATTCTGGTAAAGGCAAAATTTTCAATTCAGTATTTAGCAAAGAAAAAGACGACTCTCGCGACCGCGACGACGATTCCAATACCAAAAAACAAAATGTCATTGACGATGACGATGAATGGGGCGCTGTGCCAGCATTCTTGCGAAGATCAAAACTTAAATAACTAGATTTTAGATAATAGATAGTAGATAATAGCGTAGACATTATAATTATTTTCTATCAACTATAATCTATGGACTATCAACTAGTAATTATCGGCGGAGGCCCTGCAGGGGCGGCAGCGGGGGTGTATGCGGCGAGGAAGCAGATAAAGACGGCTCTCATTGCCGAGAGCTTTGGTGGCCAATCTGTGGAGTCAAATGACATTCAAAATTGGATCGGCACGCCAACCATTACGGGTATGGATTTGGCCAAAAATTTTAAAGAGCATGTTAAAGCTTATGCTGGCAGTTTTGTTGATATAAAAGAAGGTGAAAGAGTGAACAAGGTAGAACATATAGAAAAAGATGGATTTGTAGTTACTACCAACAAAGATATTTATAAAACTAAAACTGTATTGGTGGCGACAGGAGGTAGTAGAAGGAAATTGGAAGTCCAAGGGGCCAAAGAGTTTGAAGGTAAAGGCATCACCTATTGCGCCTCTTGCGACGGGCCATTCTTCGCTGACAAAGATGTGGTGGTAATTGGCGGCGGTAACGCTGGCTTCGAATCAGCTGCTCAACTACTCGCCTACTGCAAGAGTGTCACCCTCCTCTCCCGCGGCGAGTTCCGAGCCGATCCAATCACAGTAGAAAAAGTACTGGAGAATCCCAAAATGAAAGCTTTTGCTAACGCAGTACCAGTGGAAGTCAAAGGCGATAAATTTGTAACTTCCTTAGTTTATAAGAAAACAGCTCCTTTCGTGGACCAACTAGAAATACCAACCGAAGGTATATTTGTAGAAATAGGCCACGTGCCAGCCACTTCTTTTGTGGAAGCGACTGGTGTCGAAATGGATGAGATCAAACGTATCAAGATCGACCACAAGACCCAGCGCACATCGAAGCTCGGTATCTGGGCTGCCGGTGACTGCACCGACACTCTTTACCATCAAAACAACATCGCCGCCGGCGACGCCGTCAAGGCACTTGAGGATATATATTTAGAACTAGCCAAACAATAACTCACCCCCTTCACTATCGTGTAGCCCCTCTCTTATTGCAAGAGAGGGGAAGGCAAAAGCAAAAAAAACAAAAACAATACTCGAACGAAGAGTACCCTGCTCTTGCTAATAAGAGCAGGGTCTACTCGCCTCTGGCGAGAGGGGATGAGTTATTTAATAGGTGTTCCAAACATCTGCACCACGAAGATCGCATTATGGCCTTTGTAGATACCAGTAGAGGTAGCAATACCAATTTCAGTAAAGCGCGGATTTATAATATTGTACCAATGAGTAGGTGAGTTCTTCCACGCAGTTTCTACCGCTTCGCTGTCGTTAAAGTTGACTGCCAAATTTTCTCCGGCAAAAGTATACTTGTAGCCAGCTTGTTCCATCCAATACCAAGGGGTGAGACCTTCTGGAGTGTTGTGTGCAAAGTAGCTTTTGGCCGCCATATCATCCGCTTTCATTTGAGCTGCTTTTTCAAGCAGAGGGTTAACAGTGAGCTCGGAGACGTTTTGAGCTGCGCGATCGCGATTGGCGAGAGTGACCAGAGCTGAAGCGTAGATGGCCGAGAGTGAGTCAAGTACTGTAGCACGCAAAGTTGGGCTCACAATAGTAACAGAAATAAATAGAATTAGGGCAATCCCTACTATTTTGAAAGGCAAAAGTTCTTTACATTTTTTAAAAGTATTTCTGATCATATATTTATTATAACAAATTTATACAAATTATCAAGTGCGCGGTAAGGGACTCGAACCCCTGGCATCGTCAACGTCAATGACGCGCTCTACCAACTGAGCTAACCGCGCATTTTTAAGGAATGAAATGACTATAAAAATGCAGCGTCCCGAGCTCGAGCGAAGCGAGATGCGGGGCCAGCATTTCAAACTAATATAGCAAATTTAGGTTACTTTTCCAAACCGAATTTCTTAAACAATTCATACGCCGTCATAGCGCCATTTATAGCAGAGTGAGGTTCTGGTTCAGGAGGGATACCGAAAAGCTGACAAGCAGTTTTTAGACTTAGGCTCGTCCCATCTTTTAATCCTTTCGCCCAAGCGATCGAGAGCACATCGAGCCGATCATGATTTTCTTTGGTACTCATTGAGTTTGGTAGCTTTGATCTATAGAATGCTTCATTTATAAATCCCCAATCAAAACTCACGTTGTATGCACAGAACGAACAATCTTTTGTCTTTTCTCCATACACTTTCATCGTCTCCACTAAATTTATCGCATCTTTCCAATCTTCTTTTTTATATCCGTTATGTGCAAGCGCTGCAGGCACTGCATTTTCAATATGAAGCGGCTTCACTTTTTGATTGTAAGTATCTATTATCTCAAAAGTTTTTTGATCAAATACCACTAAACCAATCTCTAAAATCTCGTGCACCCCCGGTACATCCCCGCTCGTCTCCAAATCCGTCATCGCTATTTTTCTTTCATTCGAATAAGGCATTTTAAAATTTATTTCCATTTTACCACATTTGCTTACAATCTCTGATAGAATTAGATCTCAATGGATGAGCGGACTAAAAATATTATCAAAGTTATAGTAGCTATAATTTTGATAGTTGTTGCTGTCCAATATCTGCTTCCTGATATAAATTCTCCAAAGTTCAAAGAGTTTGTAGAAAGCTCTGGAGTTTGGGGACCGCTTGCCATAATCGGCTATATTGTTGTTGCTCATGTGATCGCTCCTCTAGTGGGTAGCCCAGCCACATTTTTAAGTGCAGCAATATTTGGAATTGTAGAGACTATGGTATTCCTCTATTTTGCAGGGCTCATAAGCTCTGTCATCAACTTCCAGATAAGTAGAAGGCTGGGCAGGAGATGGGTTAAGAAGCTGGCAGGAGAAAAAAATCTAGAGACGATAGACCGATTTTTGGGAGTATCCACTATAAATATTTTTATTCTCTCTAGAATTTTTGGCTTTGCCATATTTGACGTCATCTCCTACGCCGCAGGATTTACCAAAATATCTTTCAAAAAATATTTCCTGATCACAGCCATCTTCCCTCTCATTCCTCTGGCAACATTTGCCTTCATCTTCAAAGAGTTCGATTTCACCTCAAAAAATAACTTCCTGATCTGGGTCGGCATCATCATCTTAGTCGGCGCCCTCTTCTCCCTCGGCTTTAAACGCTATCTTTCAAAAAAGTTGTCGAGGAAGGATTCCTAAAAATTTTCTAATTGGCGGTGACGATGTCCCGAAGTTAGAACCCATTAGGACGCTACACTTCAGTCGTATCGATAAAATTGTAAGGGATTTACGCCGAATATACAAGGAAAATCCTAGCTATTTTGACGTTCCGGCTTTCGCGCAGAAGGTCTACTAAACTAGGATTTTCGCAAGCCTTAGCGGTTATTCCTGCCCTCTGGCAATGTCGTTCTCGATCAATTTCTGCTCTTTTAGGTATCGGCTTACCGAGTACCAAGCCGCATTGATCACCGGGATCAGTAACGCCCAGCGAGGGTCATTCTGAATATAGGCGATTAGGATCGGTAGGACTGCTGAAACTGCGGAGTAAAAGAACACGACTACAAGGTGCTTCAGGGCTTCTTTTGTTGGTGTGGTCATAGTGGTTAAAATGCTCGCTTAATAATTGCCAATCCCTCCTCGATTTTCCTCACACCGTCCTCGACAGAGAGATTGGTTGTTTGTTGACCAGCAAGCGTGACCAGATCGTCGAGAATCTGCTTGTTGCTTGCCGGACAGTTTGGTTTCTTTGAGAAAATCTCAAAGTGGCCAACGATGTGATTCCGGTCGATTGGAATCTGCCATCGTTGGCAAATCTCTCGGATTAGATTCGCACTCACTCTTTTCATTTCCTCTGTCCACTGATCGTTCGGCTTGCCCTCGTGCTCAATTCCGATCGTGTACAGGTTCGGATTCAGGTTTGGTCTTATGAGCTTCCAAACCGGTGCATCGACACGGCCAGCATGCCAAGCCGTATCGTTTTCTTGAACGTACTGGTGAACTTCACCACTCTTTCCGACTCCGTAATGTGCGCTTACTTGAGACGTGTGGTTTGCAAACCACGAGTCAGTGCCAGCTAGGGTGCCGTCCATGATGTGGATGACAATTGCCTCCGGACGGTAACCTTTACGACCTACCCAGAAGTTTGGTGATTTCTTTTGAATGATTTCCATAAGTTATTTGTTGATGGTTAGTAGTAAATTAATAATTGCTGTGATCAAACCTCCCACTGACGCCGTAGCGATGATCCAGAAGAATCTTTTGAGCCAATCAACGTCGGTACTCACTTTGCTCATGTCGGTTTGTAGGTGTACGAGATGATTGTCTTTGATTTCGTTTACGGTCTTTTCAACTCGATCAAGTCGTTCATCCTGCAGTTGGTTTTGGTAGTCTGTCTTTTCCATGTGCGTTATTTCGGCACGTATACCGAGTCGAATCTGTTGATGAGACCTCTGCCTTCCAATTCCTCCTCGAGTCGATCTTGAATGTCTCGATCACGCCAAAACTTTTCTTTTTCCATGTCGACCGACTTTGCTTTTGCACCGACGAGCCCGTAGAGGAACTTCACGACTCCTGATGTGTTGTCATCAGAGAGCTTGCCGGCCGTGGTGTAGAAGCGACCGAGTGCGGTGTTTAGGAAGTGGAGTTTATAAGCATTCGCTCGGTAGCTAACATCGCCATTTTTATTCTTATGTTCGGAAACCTCGAGCCAGTCACGCAGTCCTGGAACGGCATTCACGAACGGATAGACACGGCTTCCTTCTTTGATTGGCTCACCAGTGAATAGGTTCTGGCCGGTGGCCGCTTCGATTGGGTACTTCAGGATCGGTGATAGTTCGCCGACCATACTTGCCAATGTTCGCCGTGGGCTTCCTTTATATAGTCGGTTGATATCCTCGACTGGCAGACCCAGACCGTAGAGGTACTGAGAGAATCCATTTTTCTCTCCAAGTCGGACCGGCAATCCCTCTCGCATATATGGAGGCAGGTACTGGAATTCCTCTTTGGCTTTTTCTTTGTCGACTTGGAGATTGTCTACAAACTTGCCGAGAGCGGCGTATTTACCCGGTTGCTTTACCATCTGCTCGAGCTGAAGCGGAATGTTTCCACGAGTCCATCGGTAGAATGGCAATAGTCGCTTCATAATGTTTTGTTCGAACGGTGCTAGTCCCTCCGGCGCATAATCGAAGTGGAACTTGAACACCTCTTTTGCAGCTTGATCTGGTGCATCGCCTTTGATTAAGCGATCTACAAAGAGAGGCAGACGCAATCGATTCTCTGTGATCTCCATTGCGTTTTTCGGCAGATCCATAAGTTTGCCGACAGCACCCTTACCAACGTCTTTTTCGACCTCACGCATCACATCCAAGTAACCGGGCTGACCAACGACTCCCAATCGTT
>Ga0209542_10004690_pt1 | contig 27895 bp, 31 predicted proteins | sample RifCSPhighO2_01_FD_184028 | JGI IMG/M metagenome (GOLD analysis project Ga0209542, IMG submission 184028) | Soil microbial communities from Rifle, Colorado - Rifle CSP2_plank highO2_0.1 (SPAdes) (version 2) | ecosystem: Environmental > Terrestrial > Deep subsurface > Rock core/Sediment ...
TCAAACAGAATAGATCTGACATTAACATCGAAGGGCTTGATATACTGGATCTGCGCCAGACGAAAAGCGTAAACATAACCTTGTACAAGGGAACTAGATTCCCTTGGCAGGAAAAGGTTTTTGATCTGGCTCTTTTGTTTTATACTCTGCACCATATCAAATGGCCTGGATTAATTTTAGACGAGGTAACTCGGACAACCAGAGGAGGCATCCTGATTATTGAAGAATTCAGGGCAGAAGAAATTGATGTTCCGCAGGACGAGCAATATGAAGCTGACGTTCATTTAGCTCTAGGAATACCGATGCACATAGAGCAGTCTTATTTCAGTATGTCGGAGCTGGAAAAACTATTTGTCGACAAGAAATTAGCCATTGTCGAAAAAAGAAAACTAAAAAGCTTAAGCCCTCGAAAAATTGAGAAACGTCTTTATGTTTTGGCACATAATTATGGCAATTGAAAATCGTTAGCTCGCATCCCGCATGACTGTCGCATGGGCAAGAAAGACGATGGCCGGCGGGGAGGATTACTACACGCCGGCCGTGACTAAAACCTTAAAACTGTGCCGAAACGAAAAGCCTCGCGGCTAATCGTCTCGGGGATCTTGATCGAGAGCCCAGATGGTTCCAGTTTGCTCTCAACGTGCAGGTGGCCGTATGACATCGCAAATCCAACATGTCTGCTGAATTGGAAAAGCGCAAGGGTCTCGATCCCCCATCCTTTCCCGCGACTGTTATCGAGCTTAGTGCCTGATCGCATTAACCTCGGCGCCCACATTGCAGTTGAGGTGAGGGCGATTTGACGACTCTCTGTGGCAAACCTGATTCCAATGCTTCCGTAAGGAGCTCTCACCGTATCGTTGCGGGCTAGGTCGACAAGATACAACCTGATGAAGCCACCGCCCACGTTTATATACGGCAAGAAGTTCCACTTCATGCCAACGAGGGCGTTGTTTGTATCGATACCGATGCCTGTGCCGATGGAACGGGTTGCTCCACCTTCGATCGTGAATTGCCCCACATTTGCGAGAATCGCTCCTCCGACTGGGAGCTCGAAGTGTCTGCTCTCGCCAAATGACGTTTTGGTGCTGGTGACTTCTGTTCCGAATGAGGGTCCGAAAATCAAGATATCATCGGCTTTCACCGTACGAGTCGCGAGCCAAAGCAAGACTGCGATGCGTATTTTCATGACCAACCTCCCTCCACAATCATATCATAAAGTAAATATTTTGTCTATATGCCTTCTTCGCGTAGTTTGGATATAAGGTCGCGGGCTTTGCTTGAGATTTTGCTGGGCATTTTGATGACGACTTTGACTAGTAGGTTACCACGCTTGCCCCGCGCGGTGGGCACACCCTTGCCGCTTATCTTGAGCACTGTGCCATCGGGAGTGCCTTCCGGTACTTTTAGTGTGTCTTTGCCATCGAGCGTCTCAATGTCATACGTTGCTCCCAAGATGGCATCTGTGAGCTTAACCGGAAGATCCATGACAATATCAGTGCCCTGTCGTTTAAACGTGGGGTGACTATTTACATGTACCTTGACATAAAGATCGCCTTGAGTGCCGCCCGAGACCGCCTCACCTAGGCCGCTCATGCGGATCATCTCGCCGTTATCAATACCGGCCGGAATATCAATATGTATTTGCTCCTGCTTGCGTGCAATTCCCGCGCCACCGCAAGTGTTGCAGGAGTCTTTCGGCTTCTTGCCCCGCCCGGAGCAATCGCGACAAACTGTCTCAACAGTGAAGTTACCGAAGAATGTCCCGCGGGATTCGCGTAATTTGCCCCGTCCGCTGCATCGCTTGCACGTCTCGAGCTCACTACCTGGTCTCGCGCCACTGCCATTACAGGTAGCACAGGTTGAATTCTTAGTGATGAGGACATTACGCTCTGTCCCAAAAATAGAATCAGCGAAAGATATCTGCAAATCTATGGAGATATCCGCCCCGCGTTTTGTCCTTGATGATCTCCCAAATGGCGCACCACCGGAGAAGAAGTCAGAGAACACATCCCCGAGATCCCAGCCCGAGGCTGGTCCGCCTTCGGCGGAAAATCCTTCAAATCCAGAGAAGTCCCAGCCACTTGGTCCTCCACTGGTAGCGCCAGAGAAGGTTTGTCCGTATGTATCATATTCGGCCCGCTTTTTGTCGTTGGCCAGTATCTGGTAGGCTTCGTTCACTTCCTTAAATTTTTTCTCATCTCCGCCGCGGTCAGGATGATGTTGGCCGGCCAGTTTACGGAATGCCTTTTTAATATCGTCCTTTGTGGCGTTTTTTTCTACTCCCAAAACTTTGTAATAATCTTTAGTCACATCAATACAGATATTAGTTAGTCGCTATTAGGAATTAGGCGGTTGCTGATTGGGTTGCCCTTGCTCTCCCATTGCTGGACCAATCTTCTGAATTTCAGAACCCAATTCTTCCGATGTTTTCCTAAGTTCCTCTATTGTACCAGTATCCTTGATTTTGCGTAAGTCCCCTATTTTAGCCTCAATTGATTGCTTAAGGTCGGGTGTGATTTTGTCGCCCGCGTCTTTAACAGCCTTCTCGGCCGTGGTTACCAGAGCGTCAGCCATATTACGTGCTTCTATCAATTCTTTTTTCTTTAAGTCATCCGCCGCATGAGTCTCGGCATCACTCTTCATGCGCTCAATCTCCTCTTTAGACAAGCCGCTTGAACCCTCGATGCGGATGGACTGTTCCTTGCCAGAAGTCTTATCCTTAGCCTTGACCGAGAGGATGCCGTTGGCGTCAATATCGAAAGTGACCTCGACTTGGGGCTGGCCTCTCTGGGCAGGCGGGATGCCCTCTAGAGTGAATCTGCCCAAAGTTTTGTTGTCTGCGGCCATGGGTCGCTCGCCTTGTACAACATGGATTTCAACCGAAGTCTGATTATCCGCGGCTGTAGAGAACACTTGTGTTCTGCCGGTCGGTACGGTTGTGTTCTTTTCTATTAGTTTTGTAGCAACTCCGCCCAATGTTTCGATCCCCAGAGAAAGAGGCGTGACGTCGAGTAGGAGTACATCCTTAACATCACCCTGCATAATACCGGCCTGAATAGCCGCTCCTATTGCGACCACCTCATCGGGATTAATAGTGCGGTTCGGCTCCTTACCGAATAGCTTTTTGACCTCATCTTGGATAAGTGGCATACGAGTTTGACCGCCTACCAACACGATTTCGGCAATCTCGCTCATCTTGAAGCCAGATGATTCGAGGGCGCGTTTGGTGATCTCGATTGAGCGATCAATGTAAGGTCTCGCTATTTCCTCAAGGCCCGCCCTGCGCATCTTCAGCAACAAGTGTTTGGGTCCGGAAGCATCCGAGGTGATAAACGGTATGTTAATCTCGGTTTCCGTAGTGGTTGAGAGCTCGTGCTTGGCCTTCTCGGCAGATTCCTTAAGTCTTTGGAGTGCCAGAGCGTCGGTTCGGACATCAATGCCTGATTCTTTTTTAAACTCTCCGGCAATCCAGTCTACAATATCGCGATCAATGTCCTCTCCACCCATGTGCGAGTCACCATCGGTACTCTTTACCTCGATAACGTCACCTCCCACTTCCAGGACGGACACATCAAAAGTGCCGCCGCCGAAATCGAAGACCACGATTTTCTCATCCTTGCGCTTGTTGAAGCCATAAGCGAGGGCCGCGGCTGTAGGCTCGTTGATAATACGCTTGACATCGAAGCCTGCGATAGTGCCCGCCGCCTTGGTGGCATTACGCTGGGCGTCGTTGAAATATGCGGGAACAGTAATGATAGCCTCGCTAATTTTGCCTCCTAGTTTAGCTTCCGCATCAGCCTTAAGCTTGGAAAGGATCATAGCTGATATTTCCTCCGGTCGATAATCCCTGCCCGACATTTCCACTATCACGCCCTCATCTTTCTTTTTGATTTTGTACGAAACTGACTTAACGTCCCGTTGCACCTCCTCATCCTCGAATTTATGCCCCATCAGTCTTTTGATGCCGTATATCGTATTACTCGGATTAGTAACAGCCTGACGTTTAGCCAATAGTCCCACCAGCTTTTCTCCTGTTTTCGAGATTGCCACGACTGATGGCGTGGTTCGATTGCCCTCCGCGTTCTCAATAATCTTCGGCTCACCGCCTTCCACGACAGCCATAGCCGAGTTGGTGGTGCCTAGATCTATACCTAATATTTTTGCCATGTTCTATAAATGTTAAATTGTAAATATTAAATCCTTAATGAACCAACTTTCACCTTTGCCGGTCTTATTACTCGTTCTCCTAACATGTAACCTGTGTTCACAACCTCTTGGATTAGATTGTCCTGCTCTTTAGTATCGACATCTACCAATTCAATAGATTCGTATTTCGCGGGATCAAATGTACTTCCCACTCCGCCAAACTTAGTAAGACCGTAAGCTTCCAATGTTTTCTCCATTTGAGCTTCAATTGGGCCAAGATCCTTGACCCACACCCGCGCTTGATCCATGCTCTCAAGCACTGGGATTAAGTCCGTAATAATCTTGTAAACTAGGCGCGATTGGAGCTCTCTGCCTCCTTCAGCGACTTCACGTTTGAAATTAGCATAATCAGCCTTACTTCTTTGCCAGCCATCAAGATATTCCCCTTTCTCCTTCTCGCAACTTTTCAGTTTCTCCTTAATCTGTTCGAGCTTCGCCTCGCAATCTTCCGCCCCATCAATATTCTCGATATCGCTCTCTAACTCGTCTGTTATCTTTTTATCGTTTTCTTCGTCCATATTTATTTCATTTAGATTATAGTATATCACAAGTTGTATGCTATAGCATGCAACTTGTCTAACAATTATATCAAATCAAACTTCTTACGTAAATGCAAGTCGTTGTCTATATGGTCAAAAATACCATATCGCACGTAGCGCCTGACACCGTAGAATTCTATCAGAAACTGGACCTGATCCTGGCACTCATACGCGTGTACCCAGACACTCTTCTGGAACTCAATAAAATCCAGTTGTTTAAGATGCTCCCGAAGTGCGTCGCGTGCCGATTTTGAGTGCTCCGGTATATCTGAGAGTACTACTCGCCACTTTCTGTCCCATCGCTTCGGTCTCACTACTTCCATATTATCCAGATTCGCGGTTAACGCATATGTATTCCCGCTGTTTGAAAGCACAATCGTGACTGTTCCATCTCTGTTCTCCCTTTCTGTTACTAAACGAGACTCATAGAGCGAAGTGATCGCTCGGTTCAGTGAGCGATAATTCTCGCCTTGTACGACCCGAGGTACTATTTCACCGACGTACAATCTTGATAGAACCTCCCTTTGAATTCTTCCCAGCTTATGTCTCATTAGCCCATTATATCTCATTATTTATAATTGTACAACATACATGCTATAGCTTGCATATTGTGCTAATTGTATGTCACGACACACGATTTATATTACTAACGCTTGGACCACTGTGGGGCCTTCCTTGCCTTCTTGAGACCGAATTTACGACGTTCCTTAATGCGAGCATTACGAGTTAAAAGGCCAGCTTTTTTTAATGGCCCACGTGCTTCATGGTCAAAATTGTTGAGAGCTCTGGCAAGACCAAGCCGCACTGCCTCTGCTTGGGAGTGAACGCCTCCACCCTTAACTCTAGCCGATATATTGAATTTTTGAGTCAAACCAGATGTCTTTAGAGGTTCTCTGATCATTTTGCTTAACTGCTCACCCTTGAAATATTCATCTGATGGCTTATCAGCTACCAAGAATATTGCTTTAACGGCTGGTGTAATACGTACCCTAGCGATGGCGCTTTTGCGCCTCCCAACTCCCTCGGTATACCGTGTTTCGTTAGACATAATTACTCTTCAATTATTAAATTGCTCATTATTTCCTTGCGAAGTTTGTTCGACGGAATCATGCCGTAAACTGCCAGTCTGATAGGCTCACTTATACTTTTTTTGGCAATCATCTCCTCAAGTCTTTCCTTCCTTAATCCACCCGGATAACCACTGTATCTGACGTATATTTTCCCCCGTCGCTTACTCTCCGCTATATGCAGATTTCGAGCGTTAATAATTGTCACTTTCACTGTCGAGACTTTATTGCGTGAAAAATTGGCAGAGTTCTTACCATTCAGTATACTGGCCGCTTCCGTGGCTACACGTCCCAATGACCTTCCCGATGCGTCAATTTTATATTCTGTCTTTGCACTCATATGATCTCTATCTGGGCCATTTTCGCACCATCACTTTTTCTATCCTGCAATTTAATGATTCGGGTGTAACCGCCGCCTTTTCGATCGTTCATTCGCTTTTCGATAAATGGTCGTAACTCTTTGGCTTTTGCTTCCGTTGTCGAAATTTTACGCTTCTCAAGAAGACTCTTAGCGAGGGAATTCATCATAGCCAAGCGTTGATTACGCTCTCTTCCGAATTTGCGATTGTGGTCGTGATGTCGCATATATAGATTATTAGCTACCTAGCTTACTAGCTTTTTAGTTTTAAATCGCACCTAACTAGTGCGTCCTTTATCTCATCGAGTGCCTTTTGTCCTAAGCCATCAAGTGCCAAGAGATCTTCTTCACTCTTCCTGGCAAGACCTCCAACAGACCTAATACCTGCTCTGGTCAGAGCATTGGCGGTCCTTGACGAGAGTTCAAGCTCTTCTATCTTCATTTTGCCCGTATCTTTTGTGCTATCTGATTTTCCAGATTCTCCAGCTTCTAGCTCTCCAATCTCTAGCTGGGGTTCCTCTTGGAAACCGACAATTGCCCGTAACTGATTAATCATTATACTTATCGACATCTCAAGAGCCTGCTTAGGAGTGAGCACTCCGTCCGTCTCTATCGATATACGTAACCTGTTGAAGTCGGTCCTGTCACCTACTCGCATGTTCTCAACTTCGTAGTTTACTCTTCGCACAGAAGTGAAGGTGGCATCCAGTGCAATTGCACCTATCTCAACTTTATCGCGATGGAGCAACTCCTTGGGAGCATAGCCGATACCTTTCTCTATTGTCATTTCAATGTTTAGAGTCGTGTTCTTGTCTGTGATCTCGGCTATATGCAGCTTTTTATCAACAACCTCTACGCCACCGGGGACTACTATGTCAGCGGCAGTGACCCTGCCGATACTCGTTGCTCTGATTGAAGCCTTCTGTGGTTCGTCGCTTATCTGACTGAAACGCAACTTCTTCAGATTAAGCAAAATAGTAATTACATCCTCCCTAACGCCTTCCTTTGTAGAGAATTCGTGATTCACTCCCTCAATATTAACCGAAGTGATAGCTGCGCCTGGTAGGGATGAAAGAATAATACGGCGCAATGAGTTACCGAGAGTGTATCCATAACCTGGATAAAGATTCTCAATTTCATAAACTCCGGTGTTTTTATTTTCCGATAAGATACGTGGTTTGGAGGGTAGAATCAAATTTGTGTTTGGCATATTTTTTATTTACCTATTTAAATATCTATATATTTGCTCTACACGCGACTATAGAATTGGACAAGGATTCCGAAATTAAGGTGACTATCTTGTTCGCCTAACTTAGGCTCACTCAAGACAGTACCCTCCAGAGTTTTCTCATCAAGAGCCAGCCAGGTCGGTGCATGCGTCTGTAGAGCCTTCTCTGCTCGTCCTCGCATTAGGCCACCCTCTATACCCTTGCTACTGATAGCCATTCTATCAGCAATTTTCATCGAATAGGAGGGCGAATTTACTTTCTTATTATTCACAAGTACGTGACCATGGGTCACCATCTGCCTGCCAGATGCCCTCGTCGGAGCCAAACCTAGCCTATATAAGGTGTTGTCAATTCGAGATTCCAGATCTCTATAGACGATTTGAGCAGCAGTCATATTTATGCCAATACTCCTTTTTTTGCGGGCGGCTTTAACAATATTTGACAATTGTTTCTCAGTCAGACCATAGCTTAAACGAATCTTCTGTTTTTCAAGAAACTGGATTCCGTATTCCGTTAGATTACTACGATGTTTTCTCTTTTTGGAAATGTTCGTCTTTTTCTTACCCTCTACCATAGCAAAACGTGGAGTTTGTGTTTTGCTGAATATGGATTCACCTAGGCGTCTAGCTATTTTGTATTTTGGTCCGACTCTCATACTCTTCTTGGTTTAGGTGATCGAGGACCATTATGTGGTATTGGTGTGACATCGCTGATAGACAAAATCCCGATTCCCTTACTAACGAAAGCTCGTAGAGCAGCCTCTCTACCGGCTCCCACGCCATTGATCGACACCGACACTTCCTTTATGCCCATTATTGTGGCTTTATCCGATAGCAATTCGCCCACTTTACTGGCCGCAAAGGGTGTACCTTTTTTGGCTCCCTTGAAACCGATGCTGCCACTTGATGACCAGGCAAGTGCGTTGCCGTCCGAATCAGAAAGCATAAGCTTGGTATTATTGTACGTCGACTGGATATGCAAAGTACCAGAGCTATGGCGCTTTCGATTTTTCTTTTGAGCGCTGGCGGCAGACGGATCTGTTCCAGTTACATCTCCCCCGCTTTTTGTTGCAATTCGCTTCTTCCCCATAATAATTATTTCTTTTCCAGTTTACGCTTACCAGAGCCCATTGTTTTTCGTACATTACCCCGGACCGTCCTCGAGTTAGATTTGGTTCGTTGACCTTTGGTCGGCATACCTCGCGAATGTCTGGTACCTCTATAACTTTTAATATCCTTTAACCTCTTAATGTTAGATGAGACCTCACGTTTAAGATCTCCCTCAATCTTGATGCTTTCGATGATCTTTTTGATTCGCGCCTCTTCGGTAGCAGTTATCTTTTCTGTCTTGGTAGCGTAAACGACTTTTGCTGAATCAAGAATAGTGTGGGCACGTGATCTGCCTATACCGTAGATTGCCGTTAAGCCAATCTCGATTCTTTTGCCGTCCGGAATTGTGATACCCGCTATACGCATTTTAACCCTGCCTTTGTTTATGACGTCTTTTAGTGCAAATTACATATAGTCGCTTATTGCGTCTGACTATTTTGCACTTGGGACACCTCTTTTTAATTGACGCTCTTACGCGCATTTGATATTGCCTAGCACCTAACTTACCTTCTTATAAACGCTTTACTATTCTGCCCCTCTTGCCGAATTCGTCCAATTTGATCTCGACACTGTCACCCACCAATACCCTTATACGATGTAAACGCATCCTACCGGCAAGATAAACCATAACCATCTCGCCACTGCGCAATTTAACCCGAAAATTGGTATCTGGTAAGGCTTCGATTACTATGCCTCCAACTACCGTCTCATTTCTCTCAACTCCCATGAGATAGCAATATTAGCATTACAGGACTATTCTAGTCAAGGAGTTACGGTTTTAATTATGACTCTGTCAGGATTGGACGGAAAACTGCCCTTCCAGAAAGGTCGCATCATGACCTCCGCACGCTCTATACTCGGGTAGTTAAGGAATACTCGTGAATAATCTTCCTTAGGTAATCCGGCTAGGTCAGCACTTAGCTTCTGCTCGTCGAACTGCCAAACAAAGTTGGCTTTACCAATAATCCGAGCTGTTATCTCGCTCACAGCACCCAGATTATCGTAACGGCCGAGATCAATTGATAATTCTTGCCAATTGCTAATCTCGATAATTTGACCGACGTCCTGATCCAGTGACCTAACAGCCAGGATTCTTGCAAGAGCTTTCTTATCAAAAATCAGTGCCTGAAGAGTCCCTCGCATGCCTACTTGCTGCTTTGCAGACTCCTCATTATTTACTGTTTTAGGCGTCTCGTCGAATGTAAAAATTATGCTGTACGCATCTGGGAAAAATATTTTATCCTGGGTTATTTTTTTTGAGATTGTGGCGAGCAATGCTTGAGTGAGAGATCCCTCAAGACTGGCTTTTGCGCTGGCCAATTCATCATCGGCGACACTCCTTGTATCACCTTTCAATCCGCCGGTCATTGCGGTGAGTGATTTGGCATACACTTTGTTATGTAAGACTCCACCCTCAAGACCCGGCAGAGTGAACGTATCTGGAGGAATATTGTATTCGCTACCAGGTTTATCAGCGTTAACTGTTATTTGGGCGCTCCCTCTTGCGGGAATGCTGACCTGACTGAAGGATCTATAAATCAATCCACTCGGACTTTTAAATCGTGTGTTTTGTACCAGACGTACTAATTCAGTCGAATCGTTGTGGATTGTGATCTTGCCGGATGCTTTACGTTCGACATACTTAAGGGCACCCGTTTCTACGTCCGTGGTCTCACTGGCTTCTATTTCGACGATTTCGAACTTGAGTAATGTCGGTGATTCTGGATTTTTGTATGCCCTTATACTGATATCGAGATCTTCGCTGGCAGTTTTGGGATTAACAATAATTGTGGCTTCTGCGAAGGTATTCGCCAGTACAATACCACCAGATAGTAAAATTGCCACAAGCGCTACAATGCCGGTGATGAGTCTTTTTCTTTTGCCGTTGCTAGGCAGCCTGCCTAGCGGTTCGAGCATAACGCGACGTTCGTCACGTCTTTCCTTGGAAAGGAACGCACTGGGATTGGGCTTTCTTCCTCCACCGAGCGCTATATCCTGCATGATCCTCTTATCCATATTTAAATCTTAACACTATCAGTTATTTTTTCAATAGCTGAAGCTTCAATGGATAGAAAAACATCCTGTGTCAAACCCTGATCAGCAAGAATAATTGTTCTATTACCGGGTATGGAGAGTGACTGCTTTAACTGGCTACCTTCAAGAATTGACTTGATGAGTGAGGCACTGTTGTTACTGGCTATTATTACGATTGTTTGAGGCTCAATATATCTTTGCGCGACCACTTCGAGTGTGTTTATGAGGTATGTTGTCCATTTAGTCTTGACTTCCGATTCACAGGTCGCAATTTTTTGCGAAACTTTCGAGTCAGTGCGCTTGCGCAAATAAGCTTCGTATATTGAGACACCTTCAGCTACGCTTGTTCCTAATTTGGTCGCTACCAACCTCTGTACGCTATGCGCACCGAGAGGAAAGGAATGGTTTTCCACCGCGATTTGGTTTCTTATGAGCGTTAACTCCGATACTTCGCCTCCAATGTCAAGTAGAATGTAGGAACTTACTCGCTCACCAACCCTCATGTTGCTCCAACGAATTGCAAGTAGAGAAAAGGTGTGTAACTCTATCATCCCTTTGTAAAAATGACGCAAGAGTCTCGATTTGAATGAGTCAACAACATGTGCATCAGCCATTGAGAGATAGACCGACAATTCTATCAGTTTGGCTTCTTTATTCTCCGGTTGATTGGTTGAGTACCCATTCAATTTAACTCCAAATAGTTCGCGATCGATCATAACTACTGGCGTCTGGATGAAGTGCTCACTTACAAACGATTCCTCCTCCTCTAGCAATATCTTTGTCACGAGAGACTTATTGTATTCCTGTGGAGTATCACTGTTGTGGATGATAGATCGTGTCTGACAGAAATACCATGGTGAGCCTAGCGTCAAATGCACTTTCTTGGGCAATGAATAGAGTTTATGCGATTTGATGTCTGTAAGTACTTCATCCAGAGTCCTTGTAGCTCTGGGGAGTACACCTTCCAGTCTGAATTCTCCCTCAAATATTATTGCTTTACGTATGTGAAAAAGTACTTCTCTACGCTCGCCAGCATCTCGGACCAATACAGCCCCCACACTGCCGCTCCTAATATCGATAAAAAGTTCTGTCTTTTCCCTCACTCTTCTATTGTAACAGACCTTTAATGCGACGTATGCCGCTACTCACAGCCTCCTCCTTTACGATTTTAAATCGTAAAGGAGTCCCGAGCGTAGTCGAGGGACTAGCAAGTACACTTGTATTAGTCACGTGAGGTCCGCCGCAATATTCAAGAGAGAAATCACCTATCCTATAGATCCGAACAGTGTTTCCGTACTTTTCTTCGAAGAGACCAATAGCGCCCATTTTCTGCGCTTCTTCAAGGGGGATATCAGAGTATGCCACGGGTAGGGCGCGCCTGATTTGCTCGTTTACCAGATCCTCAACCTGTTTCTTTTCCTCGTCGGTCATTTTGGTTGTGTGTGAAAAGTCGAAGCGTAGGCGCTCGGGAGTGATATTACTGCCCTTCTGGTAGACATGTTCCCCCAAGACCCTTCTCAGGGCCTGGTGCAGCAAGTGCGTGGCTGTGTGATATTTAACCGACATGTCTGAGGTGTCTGCAAGGCCGCCTTTGAACTTCTGTTCACTGCCCGCACGCGATGTTCTCTGATGCGCTTCCATCTGTTTATTCAACTTCACCTCGTCAACCTCAAGCATTTCTTTTAGCACCTCGATTGGCAAGCCGTAACTTGTAACGAGCTTAAAGACATTTGTCTCACCTTTCCTAATCTCATGCATACCCCTCTCGAGGGCCTTCCTAAACTTCACTTCCTCCTCGCTGCTGATCTCGTTCTCGAAGAGCTCTCCCGAGGGAATGCCCAACTTATCAGCATGCACAATGGCGCGCCTCAAAAGTCTGCGTAAAACATAACCCCGTTCGGTATTAGATGGCCACACCCCGTCTTCGATAAGCGCATGAGCCGCTCGCACGTGATCCATCACAATCCGAAACGACCCCAGTGAGGTCCGACCTCCTTGGTGAGGTCGGACCTCACTGGGATACTCGTGGCCACTTAATTGCTCAAGTTTCTCTCTTAAGGCGTCGAAAACATCCAGCTTGAAAACATCCACTTCGTTGTTGGCCGCACTGGTTATGCGCTCAAGTCCACCGCCGAAATCTACGTTCTGTCTCGGTAGCAACTCAAATTTATTTTCAGCAAGCTTTTTGTATGTCATGAAAACGTTGTTACCAATTTCCATGAAGCGCCCACAATTACAATTAGGGTGGCAAAATTCGCCATATTTCGTGTCGTGGGCAATGCCAGAAAATTCGTAAAACATTTCCGTGTCCGGTCCGCCCGGCTCGCCCACCGGCATTTTTTCTGGATTGCCACCGACCCTGCTCCACCAATTCTTTTCGGCGCGATAGAAGAGGATGTGCTTTTCTGGTACTCCTAATCTCTTCCAAATAGCGGGTGATTCAGTATCTTTCGGCAAACCCAACTTTTCGTCACCCTCGAAGCAAGTCACCCAGAACCTGTCCGGACTAATGCCGATTATGTGTATTAGAAATTCGTAAATCCAGGAGATTTGCTCTTCCTTCCAATAATCTCCAAAAGACCAGTTCCCTAGCATCTCAAAAAAGGTCGTATGCCGATTATCCCCCACTTCCTCAATGTCCTCTGTGCGAAAAGATCGCTGTGAGTCCGCAATGCGCGTTCCCAAGGGGTGCGTCTCCCCCAGCAGATACGGAATCATGGGCTGCATACCCGAACCGGTAAAGAGTGTCGTGGAATCATTCTCTGGCACAAGCGAAGAGCTGGGCACTATCACATGCCCCTTCGACTTCATAAAATCCAAGTATTTTTGCCGTACTTCTGCAACTTTCATTATAGAAGTGAGTATAGCAAAAAAAGATTGCCCCGTCAGTCAGACGGGGCGAGTTCTAGACGTGGCCAAAAGATTAAAAGTTAACGAAAAGTGTTCTGCTTGAGGGGTTAACGGGGGAGTGAACGTTCTAGCATAGGATTATCATATCTCTGTCGGTATGTCAATGATCCCACCCCCCAGACACACTTCCTCATTGTAAAAGACTAATGACTGTCCAGGAGCTGCCAACACAGGCTTCTCAAATTTGACCACACATTCATTCGGCCACACCGAGTGTGGGTCATGAGTGATGTGGCATAATAATTTCTCTCCATGATAACGAACCAGACAAGAGAGGTCACGAGTTATAGGTTTTAGGTTTTTAGGTTCAAGACCGGATATCCAGTTCGTGTCTCTTAGTTTCATGATTTGAGGCTTGGGATTTGGTTGAACTTTGAACTTTGAGGTTTGGTCACTTACTGTAATCCTATTCTTCTCCATATCTTTTGCCATCACATACTGTCCGTTCAATCTCTGTCCCAGTGTGTAGAATACTGCGCCGTCGTGTTCTCCTATTTTCTCGCCTTGTAAATTTAAAACGCTTCCGCGCTCGGCTTTAATATAGTGCGACAAAAATTCCTTCGTATCTACGTGCCCCAAAAAGCAGATCCCCTGTGAGTCTTTCTTGCTCGCCACAGGCAATCGGAATTGCCTTGCTAGCTCTCTGACCTCACTTTTTAGTAAATGCCCCACAGGGAAAATCGTCCTACTCAACTGCTCTTGCGTCAGTGTCCACAGAAAATATGACTGATCCTTGGCAGGATCCACACCGCGCAATAACTCACCCTTTCCCTCTCTTAAAATAAGAGAGGGCGATCCCGCTTTCAGCGGGACGGGTGAGTTAATTTGAGCGTAGTGTCCGGTGGCAATCGCGTCCGCCCCCATCTCAAGTGCTTGCTTCAGAAACGCACCGAACTTAACCTCCTTATTGCACATCACGTCCGGATTAGGTGTCCTACCAGCTTCGTACTCACTTATCATGTAGTCCACCACGCTCTCTTTGTATTCTTTCTCAAGATCAATAGTGACAAAGGGAATATCCAAGTGCGCTGCTACCCGCATGGCATCACGCCTCTCTTCTCGCCAGGTACAACTACGATCTAGCCATTCTGGAGTCCAGGTCTTTATGAAAGCTCCCACTACTTCTGTCCCAGCACGTTTAAGTAGCGCTGCGCTCACAGCGCTATCTACTCCACCGGATAGTCCCGCTATCACTTTTGGGCTTTGAACTTTGAGCTTTGGCATTTACAACTTATAGATTACATCTTTTCTTTCAACTACAATTTGCCAGCCCATGCGCTTGGCGTATTTGTAGAGTTTTTGGTTTGGGTTAAAGGCTATCGCCCGCTCCACAAGTTCGAGCATGGGGATATCACCTTCTGTGTCACCTACCCCGATTGAACCCTTGAGAGTCAGGTTATTTTTCTCCACTGCTCGCCTGACTATATTAGCCTTATTAGCGATGAGGTGGAGATCTTGAATTTCACCCGTCATCTTGTCCTGCGGCCCTATCTCGTAGATGCGTCCATAAACTTTATCGAAACCGAGATCCTCGAGGAAAACATCAAGAGCATGCTTGGGCGATTGCGAAATAGCCAGCAAGAAATATTTTTTCTTCTTCAGATCCTTGATCAAATCTCGAGTAAAGCGATAAAGTTTGTTGCGCTCCCTTGCCACGACTTCATCGGTAATCTCTGCGAATTGTGCATATGGCATACCCCGCATATGCTTCATGAAGCTTGCCACAACGGCTTCGATATATTTCTCATAATCGCCCAGGCGTTCGAGCCACTTGTTAAAGGCACCTTTATATTCAGTTCTAGCCTGCCTTGGGAAGATGCCGCGACTGATCATTTCTTCAGTAATGTGAATAATCAGACTTGATCTGAAAATCGTGCCATCCACATCAAAAATCGCTACTTTACGGGGCATAATCTTTTATACACCTCGAAACAAGCCCGGGCGTCCGATAATGCAGAGTGAGCTCGTTCATTTCTAATATTGAAATGAGAACAGAGAGCAGAGAGTGAGTTGGACCTTCGTCCCAAATTACACTTAGCCAAAGCATAAGTATCTATAACATGCCGTGGCAGGAGGAAATCGATTTGCTCTCGCCAGAAGCTCCCATAAAGGAAGGCCAGGTCAAAACTGACATTATGTCCCACCACTGTTACGGTATTAACTTTCTGCTCTTTCTCGTCAACTTTGGTCAGCAATTCGGCAATCTGGCTAAGCGCATCTCTTTGGCTCAAGGCGCCTGACCATTTTTCAGATTGATAACCATTTATACGCAGAGCTACCGGATCGGCCTTTTCTAGTTGCTCGGGCTTAAGAAATATTTCTTTTTCTTCAATTATCTGGCCATCTTCAGCAATAATTAAACCGAAAGAGATAATCTCGTGGACTCGTGGTAATAATCCGGTCGTCTCAGTGTCAATAAAGTAAAGCCTTTCAGATGGCATAGCGTGCTCTGTTAGCTTTGTGTTCATCAAACGTGCGAGCGTAACGTACCACTCCGTTTTTGTCGGAAATGTAATATAGATATTTTGATTCTTCAGGACTGCGCACCGCATTTATTGCTTCAAGGCCTGGATTTACAATCGGTAAACTTGGAAGACCAGTTTTATCATAAGTCTCCGGGGCAACATCAACTTGCAGTAGCATGCCGAGTGCTAGTCTTTTTTCCAGGATTCCGGCTATCAATTTTCTATCCAGAGTACTACTTGCTTCTTCCTCAACGAGTGAGGCAAGTACGAGATCCTCTCTCGAGATGACACCCACCTTCTTATCAAAGTTAGCCCGCATCGACTGCCTGATTTCGGTGGCTGTGCTAAATTCGTCCAGATAATAAGTGTCCGGAAAAAGATATCCTTGATCTTGTTCACCAATATCCACACCAGTGATCTTGCTAATTTGGGCGTTGCTTGAGCCTTCCGGAATGGTGACCTTTTTTGAATGCGTACCGTACTCGCCGCGATAAACCCGAGCAAACACATTCCAGATGGGCAGGGGTTTATCAAAGACATATCGCCCCGCCTTCAAGTCTCCCGCAGTACCGCTTATTCTCGTGATTAATGAAAAGAGAGTGCCTGATCTGATTACATATGATTCTACTAAAGCACGCGATACAGACTCACCTTGTTTTATTTCCACTTTCTGTCTTGTGGGGAAATCGCCGGGCGGTCCGGCTAGAGCAGCCAGAGCTACCAGCAAAGCAATCACAAAAGCTTTCAGATACATAATTAGATTAAATAGTTAAGCCTGCCTATCCGGTAGGCAAGTTGGGTGGGGCTTCGGCCTTCTTTGACTCGATGCGTGGCAGACCACCGGTTGTGATCACCCCTCCAGGGAAGTGGAATATAGTGGCCAGTTCTTCGGTATTGAGCACAAATGGTTTGTATTGATAAGGGGGATAAAAATAGCTCCGCAAGCGATAGGCGTCGAACATATATGTTTGAGCCCTCTTTTCCCAGCCCTTCTTTAAGCCCAGCCAATTGCGGAAAACTGAATCGGTGGTGGTGGTTATCTCGTGCTTGAAGCCGTTTAAGTTAAGTGTGTTGTATTGTTGGAACAAATTGCGTAAGGCAAGAGTGGAAGCCAATGAAAAATTTGCTTTTGGTGCAGAGTACAGCAATCTTATTCCACAATCGAAGCCAGTTTTCGAAATGCTCCGTTCAACCGCCTTGACTACGTCCTGTTCACCGGGCGAAAGTTTGAGTTGGCCAAGTTCGATTTTGACCTGGCCATCCTTAGTCTTGGTCGGTTTCTCTCCCTTCTTGTCCATCAGTTTTTTGATCAAGCGATTACCCTCGTCTTTCCAGCTATCTTTTTTACTCCAGAAGCCCGGAACATGGAAGCGATCCTTGGCGGCCTGAACCATAATCTGAATTCCTGCGTATTCTCCGGGTCCTAGTGACGAAAGATACTCGATGACAGGACTAATAGGATCGGTTTTCGTTTCTTCTTTGAGGGACTCATTATCAAGTCCGTAATCCAGATAAGTGCGTATTGGATAGGGGTCAGGCATGGTGAGAGCTTCCTGCGCACCCCAAAGTTGCCAAGCCTCTTCGCGACCAAACTTGATGAGTGGCACGTAGTCGGGCACTTCGCGTATTTCAACATCGCCGTACTGACCGTAAATTTGCGATTCAATAAGGTGCTTGAAAATGCGCAGTGTGCGTATATAAAAGTGCGTATGTCCCTCTAGACTGACCATCTCTAGAGAGAACCACGTGCGGAGTGTTCCCGAAGAAATCTGTTCCCACCAGTTACCGGCGTATTTCTGATTGAGAGCTCCGACCACAACCTCCATCGAACGCGGCGAACGGAATATCTCCTTGGGCAGTATCACCTCGAGCAACACCCATTGGCTGTGGTCAGAAATATTTCTGAAGCGCGTATAGTTATGCCAAACAATCCACATCACCCAACATCCAAATGTCACCAGCACAAAAGGTCCGAGATAAAATAATATAGTTAAAAACTGATCCCATGTCATGTGAATATTATATTTCGAAACATCGAAATATCCAAATGCCCAAGTCTAACTTACTAGAGCGTAGCGGTTTTTGGAGTCCTTGCGGAAGTAGCGCGGATTCTGAAGGTTGACGTAAATAGTATTCTTTTTGACCTGTCGTTGTTTAAGCACCTCTTTGATCAGGTCTTCTTTGCTAAGCGCACCTTTTTCTTTGAGAATATTTTTAATCACATCACGGACAACGCCATTGGCATAACCCCATTCAGACAGGGCGTAGAGTCCGCGGCCAACAAGTACAAAACGGTCATCCTTGATTAGCTCATTATGTGTAGTAGCCACGTGAGCATCACGATCAAACATCTCCTCAATTTGTTTAGCCACATCGGTGAAGTGTAATGGCTTGCCATGTTCACGCAAAACTAAATAGGCGTAATCCCGCACTCCACGCGTCCTGACATTGGGCGAATCCGCGAGCCCCCATTCCCCGAGCGGATTAGAACCCAGACGCTTGGAGAGCTCAAGCCACTTACGGGCCTGCGGAGCTGTAACGTAATCATTCAAGTCCTTTTTAAGTTGCTCACTGAAACGTTCAACCATTTCCGCCTCTGCTATGAGATCTTCGTAGGTCAAAGCGCCATGCAAATTATCAAGAGCGGCGTGGACCTTGCCAGCTTTCTCCTCATCGGTAGTCCAGCGATGATGGTAATTGTCATCTTCCTTCAGGCGAATAAATGATTCCCCCAGAGCAAGCAGGAACGAAATCTGGTTTTTGCTAGTCTCATCCTTAGCCAGTTCGTTCAGAATTAATTCCTCCTTAGCAAGACCGCCGTGTTCCGTCAAAATGTCCTCCAGACTTTCGAATGCCGGTCTAGCCTTGCTATATAGGTCGGATTTACGAATACTAGCAATGGCAAAGTTTTCAATCTGTCGCACTCGCTCACGAGTAATATCATAAATTTGACCTATTGCCTCAAGGGTCATCGGCTCACTGTTCTTACCTACAAGACCATATCGTCTCTCAATTATGTCACGAGTACGCTCTGGCAAAGTGGCCAAAAGCGATTTAACTGCCTGGTTTGGTTTAAAACTTAATTTCTCCATATGTATAGTTCTATCATCTAATACTAATTAGGTCAAGATGCTAATAATTTTGCCTTGTTTATAAATAAATTTCTTCACCTCTTTACCCGAGAGCCAGCTGGCAATTTGGGGGCTCTCTAGAGCCACTTTCCGTACGTCATCCTCTGTAGAGATATTGGACACGAAAATACTGGTACGTATCCTCCCATTGACTTGCACCGGTAATTCTAGCACGGTATTCTCATTTGACAAAATCCCTGTAGCATTTTGATCGAGCACCGGCCACTGTGACAAGTGAATTGACTCGGTATGCCCCAGCTCACTCCACAATTCTTCACTAATATGCGGCGCGAAAGGAGCTAGTAATTTAAAAAATGTTTCTATGTCAGCGGTAGAGGCATCTGCCTTCTCGAGTTCGCGCAATAGGATCATTAGCCCACTTACAGCAGTGTTAAATTTAAAACTCTCTATATCCGTGCTTATCTTCTCTACATACTTACCAATTTTAAAATTTGAGTTTAGGTTTTGCGTTTTGCGATTTGCGTTTTGCGATACCAATCTCCACACCCTCTCCAGAAATCTCCTAGGCCCAATGATAGCAGCGTCGTTCCAGCTAGCTGCGTCAGAAAATGGGCCCAGGAACATTTCGTACATTCTGAATGTATCAGCCCCCCAGCGCTCGATCACATCATCAGGATTGACAACATTGCCATAGCGCTTGCTCATCTTGCGCCCATCCGCGGCTAGAATCAAGCCCACACTTTTCAGTTGAACAAACGGCTCTTTGCCAGCTACTACTCCAATATCAAATAAGAACTTATGCCAGAACCGGGCATAAATAAGATGCCGGGTCGCATGCTCCGCCCCCCCCACATACATATCGGCAGGCAACCAATAGTTGCCTAAATTCGAATTTCGAAATTCGAATTTCGAATTTTCGCGTATGCAATACGCGATGTAGTACCATGAACTTCCGGCCCACTGGGGCATGGTGTTAGTCTCGCGCTTGCCAGACCCGCCACACTTCGGACACTTAACGTTTACCCACTCACTTATTGCTGCAAGCGGCGACTCGCCAGTACCTGTTGGTTCGTAGTGCTCCACCTCGGGCAATTTAACCGGCAGGTCTTTTTCAGGCACAGCCACCACCCCGCATTCGGGAGCTGGCGGACCTCCTTTTCCTTGACAGTGAATTAAGGGAATGGGTTCGCCCCAATAGCGCTGTCGTGAGAAGACCCAGTCGCGCAGTCTATACATAGTTTTGCGCCGTGCCCAGCCGTTATCCACCACATATTCGGCGATCAAATCGCGTAATTCAGAACCGGTCTTGCCGGAAAGATTAAGTGGCTCGAGCAGAATGCCGTTTCTCATATCAGAATAGCAATATTCAAAATTCATGACCTTCTCCTTTTCCACCGGATCGGGTGGCACAAGCACAACCTTAATGGGAATGTTGTACTTTTTTGCAAAAGCAAAATCGCGCGGGTCATGCGCCGAGCACTTGATTATGCCCGTACCGTAATCACTCATGGCAAAATTGGCTACCCAGATCGGCAAGTGGCCATTACCCAGCGGGTCATCCAAGAATCTGCCCGTGAAGACACCCTCAAGCTCATCCGTAGCATATTTATCTTTCAGACGTTTTATATTTATTTCTTCAATTTTTTCTCTAATTTCTTTTTCGCCAGCCACGCCAGTAATGAGATCATCCAGGAGCGCGTGATCGGGAGCCATAACAACAAACGTGTCAGCGTAGCAAGCTTCAAAGTGAGCACTGAACGTTTCAAGCTCAAGTTTCATATCCTTCACTCGAGCCTTAAAGATCAACCCCTCCGATCTCCCGATCCACTGTCTCTGCTGCTCCTTGATATTATCCGGCCAGTTAAGTCCTTCCAGATCTTCAAGTAGTCGGTCAGCGTAGTCTGTAATCTTGAGTACCCACTGGCGAATGCGTTTTTTGACTACCTGACTGCCACAGCGCTCGCACTTACCTTTCTCAAGATCCTCATTGGCCAGTCCTGTCTGACACGACGGGCACCAATTAATTGGTTCGTTACTTTCATAAGCCAATCCCTTTTTAAACATCTGTAAAAAGATCCATTGTGTCCATTTGTAATAATCCGGATCAGTAGTGTTGATCTCGCGCGACCAATCATAGTTGAGACCCATCAAGCCAAGTTGCTCCTTGAAGCGGGCGATGTTCTTCTCCACCGCCACGCGAGGATGCACCTTATTCTTGAGAGCATAATTCTCAGCCGGCAGACCAAAAGCATCCCAACCCATGGGGTGCAAAATGGCCTTGCCCTTCATGCGTTGATATCTGGAATAAATATCAGTGGCAATGTAGCCCTTGGGATGGCCCACATGCAGGCCCTCACCCGATGGATACGGGAACATGTCGAGCACGTAGCACTTTTCCTTCTTGGGATCTATCTCCTGCCTGTTTATGCCATCTGTCTCCCATTTTTCCTGCCACTTGCGTTCTATCTTTTTATGATCGTAAGCATCCATTGAATACAATTTTTCCCGATTTCGTTTACGAAATCGAGGATCCTCGATTCGATGAATCGAATCGGGACTTAATTCCCAACCAAACAAGGACTAAGAAGGCAACGAGCAGTACTCCAAAACGCAACTTATCATCCATGTTCGACCAGTATCGAATACTTCCTACAATAAACGAGATTACGCCTCCTAGCGATAGTCCGAGTGATATTGCTTCAAACTTTTTGAACTGAAAACTCGCAAGGATTGAGATAATTCCCAGGACTACTAAGGCAACGAATGCATTTCTGTTGTAAGGCTCGCGTGCGGCCTCATAACTTTTCTGACATTCCTCGTAGTATCTGTGCGCTTTGATATCAGTACCTACCATTTCTCCATTTGGCTCAACTCCAAGTTCTAATAACTGTGGCTTACAGTAATCATTATATTGTGGCGGATGCTTATAGAAGGTATAGAAGCCGTAATTGAAGAGCAAATTCATAACCACCACAATCCCCAGTGCCAAAATCCACTTAAGAAATTTGCTTTTTTCCATGCGTATAAATTACTTATTAAGTTTGATGCCTCAAATCCTGAATTCTATTATATCACCATCTTTGACAATGTACTCTCTGCCTTCGGTGCGGACGAGACCTTTTTCTCTAGCAACAGCGTATGAACCACATTTCATTAAGTCGTCATACGAGACTACCTCGGCACGAATAAATTTGTCTTTAAAATCTGTGTGGATTGCCGCACCCGCCTCTGGAGCCGTACTCCCCGATTTGATCGTCCATGCCCGCGTTTCGTCAACGCCCGTGGTAAAAAAAGAGATCAGCCCCAGTAATTCATAACTTGCTCTGATCAATTTATCTAATCCGCCAGCTGGCGGATCACCCTCCGTGGCATCTACTTGCACCGAAACTGGAGCCTCACTTGGAGACCTGGTAACCAAGTTGGGTATTACGTTATCACCGATATGCGTCACGTTGAGCACATACAACACTGGCTTGGTCGAAAGTAGTTGCAGAACGTTCTCCTCCTTTCCCTTACTTTTCATCTTCTCGCTATGTCGTTCGCTCGTATCCAGATCAGCCAATTCAAGTTCTGTCTTGATAGTGGCAATGTCACTCTCGGGATCTAACTTATTTTCCACGTGTATGATCGTACTGTCGTCGAAACAGCGTACAACGTGAGCGATAGCGTCTACTTCCCTAATATGTGACAAGAATTTATTTCCCAAACCTTCGCCCTTGCTGGCACCCTTCACCAGCCCGGCAATATCCACAAACTCGATCACCGCCGGCACTTTCTTTTTTGACTTACTAAACTCTGTCAACTTCTCCAGTCGCTCATCCGGTACCGCCACCACTCCTACCGATGGATCAATAGTGCAAAAAGGATAATTCTCCATCGGCACCCCCTTCTTAGTAAGCGCATTAAAAAGCGTGCTCTTGCCCACATTAGGAAGTCCGACAATTCCAATTTTTAATTGCATGCGTTTTAGCTTACTAGCTTCTTAGCTTTTTAGCTAGTTAGCTTCCTCGTGCCAAAGGGAGTGTTATTCAAATGGAGTTTGATACTAGTTTGTGATATAATGTACATGTGGATCAGAAAAAAATAATAAAATTCAGGCAGGAATTATTTTGGGATGTGAATCCTGAAGATATTGATCCTGACAAGAACTCCATTTACATTATCGAGCGTATTTTAGATTTTGGCAATAGCGACGAGGTACTTTGGATGAACAGCTATTACCCCAAAGAGCTTATATTTGGAGTCGTGCAGAAATCACGCGTTTTGCACGAAAAGTCTAGATCTCTCTGGAATCTGGTTTATCAATCAGCATAGTACTTATGAGCGACACCGCCAGTTTGAAACTTGACACACTACCTCTGGCAACAAAGCGAGGATTAATAGAGATTGCTAATCTCAATATTTTCCCCAACACTAATTGGTATTTAGCGGGCGGTACTGCCCTCGCCCTCCAGGTTGGTCATCGTGAATCTTTTGACCTTGATTTTTTCACACCTGATAAAATTGATAACCTTGTTCCTCTAGAAAGGGAACTAATTGTAACTGGTAAATGGACGAGTACCCTTGCTCAAAAAGGTACACTGTACGGAGTCTTCTACGGTGCCAAAGTAAGTTTTATCTCGTATCCCTTTTTCGTACCTACCAAGAAACGCGTGATGTGCGGCAACATTCCAATTATCGTACCCGCTGATATCGCTGTGATGAAAGTTATCGCCACCAGCCAGAGGGGCCGCAAGCGCGATTTTATAGATTTGTTTTGGCTGTGCCACAATGGGGAAAATCTACGCGACATAATCTTGAGAGTTAAGAAGCAATACCCGGGTGAGAAGCATAATATCCCTCACTTTATTAAGTCCTTGAATTATTTTGTTGACGCAGAGGATGAAGCAATGCCGCGACTCTGCTTCGAAGCAACGTGGTCAGAAATAAAAAAGTTCTTCCAAGCACAAGCAGCAGATTTGGGTCGGAATCTTCAGGAATTGATGTAACAACTGAGCTACTAACTTCTTAAACTGGATGAAGATTGATCAAGCTCAGACGTGAGCTCGCTCTGCGAGCGTTACCAGCAAGCAATTAATTAGCTTCATCCCCCGAGGACGGTCCTCGGGGGATTTTGTCATTCAGGCTAACTTTTTAATATCGGCACCAAGTTTGGTGAGTTTGCCGACGATATCTTCGTACCCGCGTTCTATGTGATTGTCGGGGTCATGGATCACACTCTCGCCCTTGGCGAAGAGGGCAGCGATTAGAACTGTGATGCCGGCACGTACATCGCGCGATTCCATCTCGGCACCGTGAAGGTCCGTTGGTCCCCAAACGTATGCGCCGTAGGGATCGTTAGAATTAAATTCGCGTTCGTTGAAGTTGTAGTCACTCGACGTATAGCCAGGCGGCTGAAAAAGTTCGTACTTCACGCCCATTTTGGCAAGTTCGATAAGGGCACTCCAGCGCTGCTCATAAATCATTTCGTGTATCTCGCTGCGGCCATGCCCCTTGTAAGCAAGCAGAAGCGTAATGATAGGTTGCCAGTCGGTGATGAAGCCGGGGTGAATTGAAGTCTTTAGGGTTATAGGTTTTAAGTTATGGGTGTTAGGTGAGGAGGCGCCGATACGCTCGAGCACGTCTGTGAAATCTTTTACCATTTCGGGATCAACACTCTTAACTTCAATTCCCCCTCCGTTCATGGCATTGAGCGCGAGTGCAGTAGCTACCTCAAGACGATCATACATGGACTCCCCTTCTGCCCCAGTAAGCAATTTAGGCACGCCCGTCACTTCAATTACTCTGTGATCAGTCCGCTTAACACGGGCACCCATCGCATTCAGAAATGCGATCAGGTTATCAATTTCCGGTTCTTCGGCTGCGTTGCGGATAGTGACCTTGCCCTCGTTGAAGACTGAAGCCAGGATGAGTGATTCAGTGCCGGTGTGAGTGTTCTTGGCAAAGGTATAATCGCGAGACTTTGACTTATCTGGGAGGCTCATCTCGAGCCCCCCCTTTTGCTCAAGCATTTCTGCTCCGATGCTTTCCAACCCGGCGATCAGGCGGTCAATGGGGCGCTTGCCGATGTTATCACCCCCAATTTTATTTATTCGCACATGTCCCAAACGCGCAAGCGTAGCGCCGATGAAGAGTACGGCGTGTCTGGCCGTGAGCACCACCTCTGGTACATTCGAATTACTTAAATTCTTGCAATTAACCATGACCGTATGTCCCAACCTCTCGACGTCCCTCAAGTCAGCTCGGGATAAATTGCTCGAGATAAACCACTGGCACTCCCCGCCCATCTCACGAATAGCCTGCATAATTTTTTCTGTATCAGAGATTCTTGGGATATTACGTAAAATGCACTCCTGATCAGATAATATAGCGGCAATAATAAGCTTCGGTCCTGCGTTTTTGGCCCCCGAAATTTCATATGTTCCCGCAATCCTCTTACCTCCCTGTACAATGTAAGTTGCCATGGTTTTGATTCTAACATATCATAGTACCGGAGGTGACATGGTGAAAAGAGCCTTACCGAGCTGTCTCAAATGCCATCTTGAAATAGAGCATGCGCTCTGCTCAAGAAAGGAGTATCTTGCACGACTAAGGGAGCGCAGAAAAAAAATAATGAGGCGTAAATTTCATCTAGTCACAAAGAATTAAGGCTCCCACCAGGAGCCTATAACGGGCCTGTAGCTCAATTGGTAGAGCGCTTCCATGGCATGGAAGAGGCAGGGAGTTCGAAGCTCCCCAGGTCCATTCGACTAGTACATCAATTTGACAATTATTTGACACTATGATAATACGTGTGAGTCCACAAGGAGGTGGCAGATGCTGAAAAGATCTTTGCTAGCTTCAATCACGATCATCGTTACTTGTTGGTCTATGCCTACTGGTGCAAGCGCCGCACAGATCACACCGGAGAGGGTAGACCGACTCTGGTGTGGAGTCCTTGAGGTGCTTCAGGCGGAGCAAGGCAAGGAGCAGCTCATCATCAGGCCTCGCGTTCTCATTTCATTACCTGACCAGAACTTGTCCCGTTATGGTGGGGTAGTGCTCGGATTCTACAATTTCCTGTCGAACACGATCGTGGCAGTAGATCAGGATGTGCTCGTACACGAGTTGTTCCATGCCGCTCTCTTCCAGCTCGAAGGGGTCGTGGCCTCGCGGGACGAGGAACGAGTCCGACGCCTGTCGAACAGGCACGGAAAGCGGATCCGTAAGATTTAGGTTTCAAGGGGGATCACCGGTCGGTGATCCCCCTTCTCATTCATCGATTCTAATATCTAAAAACAAAAAACTGCGTGAGGATGTTCTCACGCAGTTGCACTCTAGACCCTTTCTTGCTAGCTGACCTCGTAGACGCCGTCGAACATAACGGCGTACGTAAGAACGACGGGTCGCTCTCCACGTCCAGAGAAGTAGCCCTCGAGTGCTAGCCTTGCACGTCGTAGTTCCTCGGTCATGAACTCGAGAGCCTTATCGTACGAGTAGGGCATACGTTCTCCATAGCCGCCACAGTCTTCATGCACTGTAAGCACGAATCTGCGAACTCCGTGCTTATCGTACGATATGGCGAGCTTGTCGAGGGCATGCTTCGGGTCGTTACTCGCTAGCTCCATGGCACCACCAGGATAGATGTTCGTGTCCGGCACACCAGGGGCACGACTAGTCGCTAGGAACTCCTCGGTCTTATATCTAGGACGTGGCTCGATGCAAATCACCTCAGCTTGTGGCACTGTTACGTGCTCCTTACTTATGGTCCACTCTGCTATCTTTTTTATACCCATCTCTTTTTCTTCCTCTTGTTTTTCGTGGGTTTCGGTCATACTTCAAGAACCACTTTATAAAATATCATTAATCGACCAGTACTGTCAAATTCTCATGTGCATCAAGATGTAGGAAACCACTTTTTATTTTGAAGTTTTGCCTCTGGCCGCTTTCGTTGTCCAGATAAATTCGACTGTCTTTTTTTAAAACAGTGATAATCGGTTGGTGCTTTGGCAAGATCGTAATCTCACCTGACTGTGTTTGGGCGTTTAGGAGCCTGGCTTCGCCCTCATACTGAACTCCTTTCAAATTTAGAATTTTAGTTTTCAAGTTTTCCTTTCAGATAGAAATAATCTTCCGGCTTATCGTCATATTTACCGGCAATGATGTCGGCGAAATCATTGATTGTCTCTTCAAGAGTTACGAATTTGCCCTCACGACCAGTGAATTGGGCAGCTACAAAGAAAGGTTGTGAGAGAAACTTCTGCACCTTGCGGGCTCTATTCACTGTGAGCTTGTCTTCGTCAGAGAGCTCCTCCATACCCAAAATGGCGATGATATCTTGCAGCTCCTTGTATCTTTGTAAAATTTTCTGAACGCTCCTTGCCACTTGATAGTGTCGCTCACCCACTATTGCGGCCGAAAGAGCGGTTGAACTTGAAGCAAGTGGATCTACTGCCGGATAAATGCCGATTTCAGTTAGGGCACGGGAGAGAACAATAGTTGAATCTAGGTGGGCGAACGTGGCAGCTGGGGCTGGGTCAGTAATATCATCGGCCGGTACATAGATCGCTTGAACGGACGTAATCGAACCGTTTGTTGTAGAAGTAATGCGCTCCTGAAGAGCACCCATCTCTGTCGCGAGTGTGGGCTGATAACCAACGGCACTTGGCAATCGCCCGAGTAAAGTTGAAACTTCAGAACCGGCCTGCGAGAATCTGAAAATATTGTCGACGAATAAGAGCACATCTTTGCCTTCTTCGTCGCGGAAGTATTCGGCCATAGTGAGCGCGGACAGGGCCACGCGCAAACGAGCCCCCGGCACTTCGTTCATCTGCCCAAATACAAGCGCGGTCTTATCGAGCACTCCGGACTCCTTCATTTCATTATAAAGATCATTGCCTTGACGAG
>Ga0209542_10004691_pt1 | contig 27891 bp, 36 predicted proteins | sample RifCSPhighO2_01_FD_184028 | JGI IMG/M metagenome (GOLD analysis project Ga0209542, IMG submission 184028) | Soil microbial communities from Rifle, Colorado - Rifle CSP2_plank highO2_0.1 (SPAdes) (version 2) | ecosystem: Environmental > Terrestrial > Deep subsurface > Rock core/Sediment ...
GGGGACACTTGTATTTTTTTCATATACCCCTATCTATACATGATTTGGTAGAATAGAACAAGCAGCAAAGTCAGTTTCAGGTGACAATTTGTGGACGCTACCCAAATTCTTGAATTTATTAAGAGTTTTTTTTCTCCACTTATTAACTTTTTGAAATGGATATATGAGAAGTCCCCCCTTGAAATTAGAAGAAGAAAACAATTACATAAACTAGGCCTAATAGAAGACTCTTGGAGAAACCACACTTGGGCATACGGAAATCATGAAAACGAAAAGGTAGTATTGCTTGATACACACTGGCAGATAACAAATACATTGCCCTACAATCTCACCACCTTGAATGCCTTTTTGAAGAAGCCACGGTATGCAAAGGGGTCTGTCATGATGAAGGATGTTACTTCTCAATATTGGGGTCATTACCCCATTCCGAAAGGATATACGACCGAAATGGGAATTACATTTGCAATCAACAATAAGTATATTAAGGATGCAAAGAGTATTCTCAAAGTCAAAATTGAACTTCAAGACCCAACCGGAAGGACTCATAGAGTTGATTCAGTTTTGATATATCCAGCTAGGTCAAATAAGCCTAAAAAAATTGATAATCTGAAAGTGGAAGATTCATCCAAAATAAAAAATAGTATTGAGAAACAAGTCGTTGCTGTTCTGAAAAATGAGACACAGCAATATAAGGCTAGAGGTCGAAGGGAGGGTAGGCTGGGTACAGTTGAATGGCCAAGGGGCACAATAGAATGGCGTGAAGCAGATAGTAAAATCCAATTTTTATTTGGAAGCTCTATAAAAACAAACGTTTCTTCTGAGCACGTAAATGCTCTTCTAAAACTTTATGGACAATCTTCAACAGAACATAAGGAGTTAATTATAAAGTCATTACTAAATCGAATTGATAAGAAGAGAGAGTATAGGGATGTGGGTTATTTGATTGTTTTTTGTTTGTTTGAAATGGACCAACTTAAGAAGGCCCTAGATATGACCTTACAAAAACTTAAAGGCGATAAATCTAATGGATTTAGTGACGTTCTGCGAATTATTGACATACTTTTGGCTTTTAGATTTGAAGAATTTCAAGAGGCCGAACTCAAAGCCATTGAGGAATTTGTGTATTCAACAAAGGAGAATCCATTTAGTATCAAGGAAAGGATTAATGCTATTCGAGTTAAAGGGATGACTTCTTAAATTAAGAATAGCTTAAAAAGCTAGGTTTTAAATTGAGATTGACGCAACACAATAAGTTCTCACTTCATCCATGACTCGGAGCAAAAACTGGACCTTAGACTATCATATCCTGATACAATACTTTTATGAAAACGATTTTAGTAGATGCAGTTGATTGTTTTGTCATCGAAGGAAAAGGTATTTTTCAAGAAATGCATGATTTGCTTGAATCTTTTCCGAACAGAAAGATCATTTTGACTGGAGCAAATGACGAGCAGTTGAAAGAGTTCGGTTTAGATAGAATGCCCTATGAGGTTTTTACTCTAAAACACAATCCGGAAAAAACCAATCCAAGCTATTATGAAATGATGCTTAAACATTTTGGATTGAACAATATGGATACTATTTATTTTGAGCATAATCCTGAGGCAGTCAAGAGCGCCCGATCGGTAGGAATCACTTCATATCACTACAACTCAGAAAAGAAGGATTTGGTAGGCCTAAAAGACTTCTTGGACGAAAATTTATCAATATGAATGCAGGAAAAGTTGTCGCTAAACTTAACTCACTATATCCCCAAGGCAAGATTAAAATACTTCCGTCGGATGATCAATCTGAGATAGTCTGTGAAATAGAGCGAAATTCAAGATATCCCGATTATGATTTAGCCATTGCCATCATTGATAAATCAGTTCCGCATAAACATCTTAAAACTCAAGAGATTTATCGGGTTACTCAGGGAGAATTGAAAGTTTTTGTTGATGGCGAAGAAATTTTTCTTAAGGAAGGTGACGAGCTTGTTATCGAACCGGGTCAAGTTCACTGGGCAGAAGGAAATGAATCTTGGATTGAATGCTACTCTAAACCCGGCTGGACCCCAGAAGATCACATCCTGGTATAATAATTGCTATGATGATAGCTCAGGGCACCTGGAGGTTTACTGAAGAAGAGAAAAAAACAATCCTCTCCTTACTTACAAAAGGTAGAAAAGAACAGGAAAGAAATCAAAAATTTGCCATTATAAACTTCGATAACTTCTACAAACTATTTTCTCAGGACGAGATTTCTATAATGAAAAAATATCTAGCCATTAAGCCAGAGGAAATTGGATATAAACTTCCGTATTTTGGCCTCGTAGATACGCCTGTAGATATTGTTCCTATCGCTGATCAAACATATGAGCTTGAGTTAAGAAAAGAGACAATTCCCTGTCAATATCTTCCCAAGAGAGCATATGAAGCCTTTTTAAAACTTAATGATGCCATGGGTGAGGAATTACATAAGAGAGTCCTAGTTTTGTACGGGTATCGCTCACCAGCACGCCAGGTTTTTATGTTTTTTGATATTCTTGAAAGAATTTATAACTTCGACTTTAACAAAACTATTAAACGAGTTTGTTTACCGGCGTTTAGCGAGCACGTCTTCCCAGAAAAACAAGCAATAGATTTTATGACATTAGATGGAATTAAGGGGGAAGGTTTTGAGAAAACTGATGAATACACATGGCTTAAGGAAAATGCCAGAAAGTTTAATTTTATTGAATCTTATCCTTTGAATAATAATCTCGACATGATGTATGAGCCCTGGCACTGGAGCTATAATAGCTGATGCTAAAAGTTTGTATTAAGTGGTTCTAGCTCCTGTCAAGTCGGTTGGGGTTTATGGTGATATAAAAATGGGCTCATATTCTTCCTCTGTCTCTAGAAAATGCGTTCGCAGTGTGCTAATATTGGGGAGCAGAGAATTGGAGTGACAGTATATTATGAGGTGCTTGCTTATGCGGAATATAAGAAACATTTGAATATAATGCGAGAGTATTTGATTAAAGAATTCAATAACAAACTCCTACCTTTAGTTCAAAAGAAAAATGATATAAAATCCTCAGTTGTTCTTGAATATAAAGGTTTTATCAGTAATGAAATTATCGACCAAGCGTTAAGAAGGTATCAATTAGGAGAAATCGATGTAAATGGATTTATTACAGCAATAAAGGATGATTACAATCAGAAATTGTTTTGAGCTCTTACCTCATACAGATTTGCACCCGCATGTAGTTTCTATATCTCAAGCCACCGTAGTCTCTTTTCCTATTACTGAGAGGTAATGTTTTTTGTTACAATTATTAGTATGAAATTAACCATCCTTCTTTCAAGTAACAATGCAGAAACGAATTGGAATGCCTTGCGTCTTGCCAATCTTGCTCTTAAAAAGGGGGACGAGGTAAGTATATTTCTACTGGGAGAAGGGGTGGAATACGATAAATCAAGTTCCGAAAAGTTCAATGTCATAGCTCAAATTCAAACGTTTCTTAAATCGGATAAAGCAAAGATCGTAGCTTGCGGCACTTGCATGGCGATCCGAAAGCAAAAAAGCGGTAAAGAATGCCCGGCAGGCGGAATTGAAGACTTATATAATCTGATTGCCGAAAGTGATAAAGTTATAACTTTTTAACAGGAGTTTTTATGGATTTTGATTACACAGTTACAACAGAGAAACCATTCGACGAAGCATTAGCCTCTGTTGAGAGAGAAACGAAAAATGCCGGATTTCGAGTCTTGCATATCCATGATGTTACCGCCACCTTAAAAGAAAAAGGTTTTGAGATTGAACCCTTCAAGATTATCGAGATTTGCAATGCCAAAAGTGCTTATGCGGTACTTCAAGCTGATATCAAAATAGGTCTTTGTCTTCCCTGTAAGATAAACGTGTATCAAAAGAAAAGTCAAATATTCATTTCAGGAATGAGGCCAATTATCCTTCCCCAGTTTTTTCCAAACGCAGATCTTGGCAACTTACCACTTGAAGTTGATGAAATTATTAGAAGAATTATTGATAAGAGCAAGTAATCTATGAGAAAGCTATTTTTAATTCCAATTCTTTTATTTGCTTTAATGCAAACCCCCTCTTTAGCTTTAGCACAAGGCATGATGGATGGTTGGGCGGGTTTGCCATCATCGGTAACTTCCGATGATCATACCGTTCGTGAAGAACAAGAAGGGAAAGAAATCTGGGAGAAACTACAGGTAAAAGAGCTCGAATGTAAAAATCTCACCGATGAACAGTATGATTCGCTTGGTGAATACTTTATGGGTCAATCAATCGGTAACACTGAAAGGCACGCTGCCATAAATCAGATGATGACCAGCATGATGGGCGAAGAAAGGGAAAAACAGATGCACATAGTAATGGGTAAACGCTTGAGTGGCTGTGACACTTCTGCTCAAACTCCTTCAAATGGTTTAGGTTTTATGCCGATGATGTGGATGATAGGAGGAGGTGGTAATCCTATGATGAGCGGATGGAATGGGTTTGGTTTGTTGGGATGGATACCAATGCTATTTTTATGGATACTCCTTATTCTTGGTGTCGTTGCATTACTCCGTTATCTTGGAAGGTCAGGACAACAGCAAGAGCATAGAACACCTCTTGATATTTTGAAAGAACGGTATGCTCGTGGGGAAATTAACAAAAAAGAGTTTGAAGAGAAAAAGAAAGATTTACGGTAAAACTCCCCTTTATGCTTTTACCTCATAAAGGTTTGCTCCAGCGTGGAGCTTCTTTATCTCCAGCCATCGTTGCTTCATCTCGCCGAAGTACCGGACATCCTGTAATGTTGTCAAGAATGCGTTAAAATAATCCTGCAATGGAGGCACTCTCAGGAGTTGAGGCTCAGGGAGCCCCACTTTTTTAGTTTCTCTTAATTTATATCTTGCGTTGAGAGGATAAGTGAATGCTTCTTGTAATCTCTGACTTTTATTGAAATACTTACTATATGGATGCGGAGAGCACTAATATTGACCAAAGACCATTACATCCCCAAGCAGAACATGCAACTCAAAATAAATTCTCAATCTTGAAGAATAAGCTATTTATCCCTTTAAATATTTTATTCATAGTCCTTATAGTTGCTGGGGCTGGAGTATCTTTATTTCTAAGTTTTCAAAATAGAACGACTTCTAAAGAGAAACAAACTGAAAAAATTAGACCAACAGAAAGTTATTCTTATCCCACACCACTTCCTCAGTTAAAAGCATCTAATTCTTCAGATGCAAAGGGAAAAATAGCGTTTGTTTCTGAAGGAGAAATTTGGACAATAAATTCAGATGGTACTAACAAAAAGCAAATCACGAACGATGAGAATAACAAGTTTCATATTAGCATATCTTCAGATGGCAAAAAGATTGCATATGGGTTTTATCCAAAAGATGAAAAAAAGAGAACAAATGAAGGTTATTATGTTGGATATAATAGCGGACTTGCTATACACAATCTCGACTTAAAAGAGACAAAAACACTTATTCCATATAGCCCAATTCAAAATCATTATCCACTATGGTCTCATGATAATAAATATGTCTCTGTATGGGTAGGGAATGGTATAGGTTCAAGATTAATAGATGTGTCCTCAGGTAGTGATATCCTCAACCTGAAAGGTAGTGAAAATAATTACGTTTCTCCAATTGTTTGGGTACCTAAGACAGACAAAGTAAATTTTATTGAGAATAAAAACCTCATAATTTCAAATATTGATGGTTCAAATAAACAGATATTAGCAACAGAGGTTGATTCATTAAGAAAAGTCCACGAAGGACCGAATGTGCCTCAACCGCCAGTATGGTCTCAAAGCGGCAGATATGTTGCTTTTTATAAGAGTGGTGATTTGCACCTAATGGACGCTATCAATAAAACAGATGTGATAGTTGAAAAAAGGTCAAAAGATGAGATGTTCTCTCAAAACTATCCTCAAGCATATCCAGTAGGATTGAGTTCAGATGAAGCGAAACTTTATTTGTTTGATTCGGCAAAAGAAAAAGATACAGTTGTATTAGATATTAAGACAGGACAAATGCAAGAAATAGCAAAATTAGGCCAATCTTTAATAATGTCTCCTGATAAAGAAAACTTGTTAGGACGAACTTACGATACAGGGCAAGAAATTGTAGTTATTAATCTTAAAGATAATTCTCGCAGAGAATGTAATGGCAGTTTCGACTATTCATACTATTCTTGGGCCGGAGGAACAGGCTATGCTTTCAGGTATGATACATGGTCTCCTGATAGTAAAGGAATTCTTGGATACAAAGATCATGGCGATCAAGGTCTCAACATATTAAACGTTAGGGATTGTTCTATCTTTAACCTTATAACTGCTAAAAACATAGATAGTGGTAATGCAATTTGGTTTCCTTAACTCATTACGATAACACAAGCTAGCTCTGCATCTGTTATATAACAACCTCTGGACAATCTATCCTACCAATGATTCGCTGGGAGAAATCGCCTAAGCGAGCGGGCCTAGTTAGATGACTACGAAAATTCTTGATCAGACTATAATGTTGGCAGATCGTCACATTACTATTCAGGCTATTGATATAAAACAGTTCGAACTTGGTCCAGTCGCTGGAGCCAAAAAAATTTGGCAGCACGACACGGATTTTTGTTACAATGAAACCATGAATAAAAAGGCAGTTTTGCTTATTTTGACGATTTTCGCCTTAGCTATAACCGGAGCAATAAGCCGACAGGTAAAACGAGCAGATTCTTTAAAAAATACCCCTGCTTTTACAAAAACACCGGAGATAAATGATTTCACCGCTTCTTTTGAAATATTTACCAATGGAACAAAGCGCATTTTTACTTCTGCTATGTACCACAGCCAGTCTTCGGATGTTTTTATTCAGAGCGCTGACCCGAGCATTATCTATGTCAAAAAAGCGGGGATTACCTGGGCGGATTTTTTTGCAACATTGCCTTTCTCAATAAATAAGACCTGTTTAGTAACCGGCACCAAAGAAACCTATTGTAGCAATGGAAATAATAAACTGCGGTTTTTCATAAACGGCCTCGAAAAGCCGGACACATTAGATCTAAAAATACAACCAGGGGAAGCTTTACGTATTACGTATGGTGATGGAACAATCTCTGATTAAGTATTGCCCAAGAGGAGTATCTTACTTAAGGTTTTCCATCATCTCATCAAATTCGCCACCATTCCATATAGCCACCTGATTCCCCTCTGAATCGATTTGCACAAATGTATGTTGATACCCAATGCCATATTTCCGAGCGAGATCCTTTTCTGCTTGATCGGTATCTGAGTCATTATAATTCACTCTGATTACTACAACATCTTCAGGGATATTTGCTTGATTTTCATTGAAACTTTCATCTGCAGGCCGGCACGTTGGGCACCAGTTAGCATAAAAAAATAAAACCCGTCGTTTTTGACTAGCTTTCTCTAATTCAGCTTGAGAGTATTCGACATATTGCTCGCTCTTCGCAGTATCCATTGAAACGGGACCACTTATCGTTGTGGTGTCCACTTGTTGGTTCTTTGTCAAAAACATTATGCCCAGCGCCACGACAGCCAAGATGGTAATAGTCACGATAATCGTTTGACTTTTCATTGCTTTATTTTACCATGTCGATGGGGATAAGCACACATCAGAGTAAACTTGAGTTGTCATAGTAAACTAATCTTGGACACAGCTTTCTTAAAAAATTATTGGTAAACTTGATGAATGGAAATTCTTTTCTTCCTATCAGCTCTTTTCGCTGAAGTCATAGGTACTATCGCTGGCTTTGGCTCTTCAACCATTCTTTTACCTCTTGCTTTGTTCTATTTTGATTTTACAACCGCATTAGCCCTCGTTGCCTTTTTTCATCTTTTTGGAAACCTTAGCAGGGTAGGCTTTTTCAAAGGAGGACTCGACAAAAACACAATTATTAAGTTTGGAATTCCGAGCGTCATATTTAGCATCATTGGAGCACTGCTTGTTTCCTACATTTCCCAAGATTTACTAAAAGGCATTCTTGGAGTCTTTCTTCTTGTTTACTCACTCATCTTTTTATGGAAAGATACAATTAGGATTAAGGAAAACTTCTTCAGTACGTTTCTCGGTGGAAGTTTGTCAGGCTTCTTGGCGGGACTTATTGGAACAGGAGGTGCTTTAAGAGGAGCGTTTCTTACATCGTTTAACTTACCAAAGGAAAAATACATTGCAACGTCTGCTTTTATAGCCATAGTTGTTGACGCTACTCGTATTCCAGCCTATTTGAAAGAGGGTTTTCTGCAAAGCTCAAATAGTTGGTATTTACTGGCTCTTTTTCCTATCGCAGTTGTTGGCTCATTTCTTGGTAAAAGGATAGTAGAGAAAGTGCCCCAAAAGTCATTCAAAAAAGTCGTCCTTGTCGCTATCCTACTTATTAGTATTCAGCTTATCTATACGGGGCTATGACTGTTTTTTACATCTGTGAAATAAAATATATGAACAGAATAATTAAAAATAGAACACCCACAAATTTAGGAGGTTTGCGACCGCGATAATGTCTCAATATGAATAAAAATCCGGTTGTTGTACCTAAAAGCCACACCCATTCTTTAGTGGGAAGACGTGAATCAAGTAGAAATAAAGAAGTCAATCCTCCAACGAGTAATAGATTGTATATATTACTACCGAGTATGTTTCCCAAAGTGAGTTTTTCCTCTTTTTCGCCCTGGCTAAAAATTGTTGTCAGAAGCTCAGGTAAAGATGTTGCAACCGCTGTCAAAGTAAGACCTAAGATCGTAGTCGATATACCGGTAATAAGTGATATTTCCTCAACCGCATCAACCAATAAAATACTCCCCAAAATTATTCCTGCAACTAATGCCAAACCAAATAGAACGGTACGAAAACCGAATTTTTCCTTTTTGTAATTCTTAAATCGCTTCAGATCCTCATGTTTTCTACCAAAAATAGCAAATTTGTATTCAGTCAGGCTGGTAACCATAGCTAATCCTATGAGTATCAAGCCTGCTTTAGGTTTTATTACTTCCAGCGTTTGAGAGAAGTAGAATACAATGGTCACTACAAAAAGCATCAAGGCATTGCGTTGGGTTTTCGTGGTACCAATTCGTAGCTTTCCAATAAACAATCCTATGGGAAATACTAATAATATATTTACAATATTTGATCCAATAATATTGCCCATCGCAAGCCCTGCATCCTGCCGAGAAATTGCAGTCAATGATACTGCCAGTTCAGGCAGTGACGTGCCTATTGCAACAACAGTAATACCAACAATCAAAGGCGAGATTTGAAATATACGTGAAATGTGTTTCGCTAATCCAACAAACTTTTGTGTTGAGAATAATAATACAAGGATACCGATACTGAACTCGAAGATAATTTCACCCATGCATTCATTATAGGAATATTTGCTAAAGAAATTCTATATTACATGTAAAGAAGTCCGAACTTAGTTATTTCGACAAGCTCAACACAAGCCAGTCTCTGGAGCTTATAGAGATGCAAAAATAGGCTCATATTCTTCCTCTGTCTCTAGAAAATGCGTTCGCAGTGTGCTAATATTGGGGAGCACGAATTAGCATCTGATAACCGTGAAAATACCCCATTTTTATCCTCTTTTTCACGTTTATGTTGACAAAATCGTGAAAAAAGCTATAATATGATGTATGGCGAAAACTCTCAACGTCTTTAATAAAATAAGCACACTACGTGAAAGGTACTACAATGCTTCCATAGACAAGGAAGCATTACTCCAGCTTATTGCCGAAACTGAAGTTGCTGAGCAGGTCTATAACTCGAATGCAATTGAAAATAGTACTCTCACTCTTGAAGAGACAGAAAAAATACTTCTCCAAATTGCCTTAGATAGATTTATTACTGAACGGGAAATATTTGAAGCAAAAAATCTGGCGAGAGTGGTGTCTTATATTGATAAAAAAGCCAAAGAACAAGAACTTACATTACAAGTAATGCTGTCACTTCATGGAATGTTGATTGCTAATATTCGTGATAATGTTGCCGGAAGATTCCGAATCGCTAACGAATATGTTCGAGTTGGTAGTCATATTGCTCCGTCACCAATAGAGATAGTCGGGAGGATGCAAAGTATGCTCGCAGAATACAATGCCACAAGCGAAGAGAATGTTATAAAACGTATTGCGAGATTACATCTGACATTTGAACATATTCACCCATTTGTTGATGGTAATGGCCGCATTGGACGAGTAATTAATAACTATTTGCTCATACGGGAAGGATTTGTGCCAATTAACATAAAATTCATAGATAAAAAAAAATACTATGAAGCTTTTAAGGAATTTGACGCAAAAGGGATTACATACGTCATGGAAGAAATTGTTGGGAAAGCCCTTACGAACAGCTATTATAAACGTTTAGCCTACTTAGAAGGTAAGAAGATTATTACCCTTTCAGAGTACGCCAAAATCAACAAATTATCACACTCAAACCTTATTAATAAAGCCAATAGACAATCGATTGAGGCATTTTTAGAAAAAAATGTATGGAAGATAGGTATCTAATATCCAGGGTTGACGGCGATAATTTTGATTCATTTATTAACCTGATCAAGCAGTTAGCCATTTATGAGAAACTAGCACCGCCGGATGACCAGGCGATTGCGCGATTAAAAACTGACTGTTTATCCAGCTCTCCAAGATTTGAAGGCTTTATCGCCTACATCGACGATCTTCCCGTCGGATACATGATTGCTTTGATGACGTACTCCAGTTTCCTCGCTCGTCCGACGCTGTTTATTGAAGATTTATTTATTCTGGAAGCCCATCGCAAACAAGGTATCGGGAAAGTATTATTTGACTTCGCTAAAGATTTAGCTAAGAAACGAGAATGTGGAAGAATCGATTGGACAGTTCTCGACTGGAACGAACCGGCTATTAAATTTTATCTAAAACATGGCGGTACCCATTTGAAAGACTAGCGATTTTATAGGCTAGAATTGTAGTCACGGGAAATCAATTGGCTATTTAGCACCTAAAATAGTATAATAGACTAATGAAAGGAGATATGAAAATACTATGAATGGAACTGTAAAAACAAAAACTGAAAAAGGCTTTGGATTTATTTCACGAGATGGAGAGACGAAAGATCTTTTCTTTCACTCTACAGATTTAAGCGGTATCACTTTCGACGAGCTTCAAGTTGGAGCAATGGTTGAATTTGATGTTGAAAACGGTGAAAAAGGCCCTAGTGCTAAAAATGTCAAGCTCGCTGAAAGCGTTAGCGAAGCGAAATAACAGGTAGACATAAGAAATCGGTGGGCCAATTAGGAGGTAGTTAATTGGCCCGGCCCAGCGATCTTGGATTAAATTTAGGTATGAAAAACTGCCAGTCGCACTAATAAAAAAGCTTATTCAAGCGCGAGTCAGAAGAAATTTGATGAAGAGTTTATGACCGGTCGCCTTTTATCTTGTTCCATTTCTCTCGTGGACATTTTTTGGGCCAGTTTCTCCATCCTTGATTGTTGCGATAGGCTTCCCAGTCATCGTCTTCCACCCAATGTAACTTGTTGTCATCAGTGATACGTTGAACAAACTCCCTGCCATTAAGGTGATCAATTTCATGTCTAAAAATTCTGGCAGTGTAACCGGTATATTCTTCTTCCATGATTGTTCCATTCTCAGTGTAGGCTTTTACCCTGACCTTACTGGGACTGGCGACAATGCCGCATACTTTATCGGTGGACCAACAGCCTTCGTACCATTCTTCAGTCTCATCGGATTGCCAGGTTATCTCAGGGTTAATGAAAACTTTTAGATCACCAACGACTCCCTTACCATCGGCTGTAACATCAACTAAGATGATTCTTTTAGAAACGCCCACTTGTGGAGCGGCTAAACCAATTAAGAATGCTTTAGAACGATCTTCCTGATGACCGTAGGCAATATCTAGCATCGATTCAATGATATTTCTAACTTCTGTTGATTGAATGTCACGGGCTTCTATAGGGTCTGCCTTACGAATTAAGATAGGATCATTCGGAGCAACAAAGCTTTTTGTATCAATAGGCATATTGGCTTATATTATATCAAGAGCTTTACTTGTTCGTTCGACAAGAAGCCAAATCTGGCCCGTCTTGAAGTTCCGCGTAGAATTTGCTATATTACCGTATGGAGTCTATCCCACTTGACTCTATTGACCTACAGGAAGAATACGATGAAGCTCGAGTCAAAAAATTGCTATCAAAATTTAAAAAGTAGCGAACCCTTATCGACCCGCCTATCGTCTCTAAGGGATTGGGGAATAAATACATTCAGCTTGATGGGACAAACCGGATAGTCACTTTAAAGAAACTCAAATGTAGCCATGCCGTGGTGCAGATGGTCGATTATCATGACACTTCTCAGGTTAATATTAAATCATGGGTGCATACTTCGAAAGTGGATAAAGATGTGTTTGTAGAAAAGCTTCACCAGATTCCTCATATTAAAACGGAGTCATTTACGCTCGGTCTTGGCGTCACTCTTACTGGTCATCCCATGGCGTCTGCCACCATTATATTTCGAGATGGAAAAGGCTTAAGCGTATATACAGAATCCGATCTTTTTAAGAAGGTCCAGTTGCTTACTGATGTAGTCAATCTTTATAAGAAACTAATCAAGCGTAACGCTCAGATATCGATTGAAAGTATGTCAGATTTAACCCTATTTTTTGCGCAACGCAAAGAAATGAATGTAGGATTATTTTTTCCGACATTTTCTAGCCAGCAAATATATGGTTTAATTGAGAAGAAAATGACTCTACCACCCGGAGTGACTAGACATATTATCAACGGGAGAATACTGGGGATTAACTATCCCACTCCCATGCTTCATAGAAAAATAAGCACCAAGAAGAAATATATTTTTTTAAGAAGTTTTTAGAGGAGCTTAATTTCCGGTTCTACGAGGAGTCTGTTAATGTGCGAGACTAGTTATTGGAACTCAATATTTTCTACATGTTACAATTACTCATATGAAATACGACACACTGGCGGACGACGCTTCACTTAAGAAAACCTCAGACGCTTTGGGAAAACTGGGGTATGAAGTAATTCGGGTAAAGAGTCGGCAGGAAGCTCTGGCCAAGATTAAAGAAATTATTCCGGATAGCGCTTCGGTGATGAATGGTTCTTCAGTCACTTTAGAGCAAATTGGTTTTGTTGAATATCTCAAGTCGGGGAAACATCAGTGGAATAATCTTCATGAAGGGATCGTGGCCGAAAAAGACCCCGATAAGCAGTCGGCGCTACGACAAAAAGCGTTGTTATCCGATTATTATCTCGGTAGCGTTCACGCCCTTGCCGAAACGGGAGAATTTGTTATCGCCAGTAACACTGGGAGCCAGTTACCTCACGTGGTGAATACTTCACCAAATCTTATCTTTGTTGTCAGTACTAAAAAGATTGTTCCTGATCTGGATTCAGCGATGAAGCGACTTCATGAACATGTCGTCCCGATGGAAGAGAAACACATGATGGAGAAATATAAGGTGGGTACCAGGGCGAATAAAATTGTGATATTTCGGGGAGAAAGTGCCTATTCAAAGCGTAAAATCCGGTTTATTTTAGTTGAAGAAGATTTAGGATTCTAATAGTATATAATTAGCTTATGGCGAAAAGACCAACTGGGGTGGGGAAGATGCGGAAAACCCATTCTCATAAAACCAAAAAAAGGCTGGCGATAAAGCAAACGATGTTGGCGCAAAAGCGGAAGAAATATCGTAAATAGCCCCTTGTTGACATTCTATATCGTTAGTTGTTACACTAAGGACGATGCCTATTAAGTCTGGTAACCGCCGATCGCAACGACTTCTACTTAGTCTCCTGTTCATTATCCTTAGTATTTTTGGATCGTTTTTCTGGCAAAAGTCAGTTTTGGCCCAAAGTGTTAGCGATGATACTACGGAATCGATCAGGGTTAGGCGGGGTGGCCGAGAGTTTCAAACGACAATTATTAAGGAAGTGCTTGATCCGGAACGAGGCCGCCCATCTCGTGCCGGCAGTATTCTGGTGAAATTTCGGGATAAAGTAACTTCCGATCAACAGGATGAAGTTAATAAAGAAGCTGGAGCGCAGAAAGCGGATAAGCTTTATCTAAAGAATACTCATCGGGTTCGAGTGCGTAAAGAAGACGTGGCGAAGGCGATCACTGCCTATCGCAACAATCCGAATGTTGAATACGTGGTTTCGGATCAAGTAATGTACGCTCTCTCAGTGCCTAACGATCCGCTGTTTGGACAGCAGTGGGGGATGCTGAAAATTAATGCTCCTGCTGGTTGGGACGTAACTGCCGGTTCCAGCGCCACTCGGATCGCTATTCTGGATTGTGGCATTTATGATAGCGCTTCGATTTATGCTAGTCCGGATGGTAGTCCGGGTCATCCTGATGTTCGTGGCAAAGTTATTTCGAGAATTAATTTTACTACTGCCCCCAATGCGGACGACTTTTGTAATCATGGGACGCATGTGGCGGGGATTGCGGCAGCCAGTACTAATAACGGTACTGGAGTCGCGGGAGTGGGGAATCAGTCCAGTCTTGTCAATGTAAAAGTTTTAGGAGATAACGGGTCGGGGTCGTTCGCTTGGATTATCAACGGGATTCTTTGGGCGGCCGGGTGCGATACTAATCCGTGCGGCACCCGGCGTGCTGAAGTGATTAATATGAGTTTAGGAGCGACGGGATCTTGTGATCCTTTGATTCAGGCGGCGGTTGATAAAGCCTGGTCACAAGGAATGGTAGTGGTGGCCGCCGCCGGCAATAGCAATGCCAGTGGCGCCATAATGCCAGCTAACTGTAACCATGTAGTCGGCGTTGCTGCTTCCGATCAAAACGATGTCAGAGCCAGTTTTTCCAATTTCGGGGCGGATGTCGATGTCGCCGCCCCGGGAGTGAGCATTGTCTCCTCCGATTATATTGGCGGCTATGCCTCATTTAGTGGGACATCAATGGCATCGCCCCATGTCGCTGGTCAAGCGGCGCTAATTTGGGAGACGCCATACAATACGGATAACAATGGTGTGGTAAACCGTATTTTCCAAACCGCTAATGCTTCTGTTTTGGCCGGATCGACCTTTGGACGCGTCGACGTCAATAGCAGTGTCGCCAGTAGTGGACCGACTGTAACACCTTCTCCAACGAATATTCCTACCGTCACCCCAACGCCGACTCCATCTTCGTTGCCGAATACTTGTGTCGCTCCGACCATTCTCACTCATTCCGATACCAATCCGACAAGAGGTGGCACCGTCTCCTTCTCTTGGAAAGCTGTCGCCGGCGCCACCCGATACCGAGTGCAAAGACAGAATAGTAGCGGAACCTGGTCAACCCGCACTACTACTAGCGCCACCAAGTATACTGCCAGTGATGCTTCTAGTGATCCCAATTGGAGAATATTTGTCTACGCGGGGACCTGCACCCCAATTCCTGGCCCCGTTACCGTGTTTGATCCATAGAGAGGGCTCTTATTAAGTATTTGCCGATTTGATGCCCTAATGGTATAATAAGGCTACAATATCGAGATTCTGAGATAGTTTTCTCCAAAATTATTCCCTCTCTCTTTGTGTTGTGATCTGATGATAAGAAAACGACTATTGCCTACTGTGAGTGCTCAATTGATTTACCAAGCGGCGGTAAGGCGGGGCCTTGATTGTGCCATTGAATCAACCCGTTTCAACCTCTTTTCGATCATGATTAATAGTGAAAAAGTTTTCATCAAAGGGACGAATTTGCCCATGAATTCGCAAAGTTCTTGCCAAATTGCCGGCAATAAGTTTCTTTCTAAGAAAATCTTCAAGCAAAATGGTATCTTGGTACCAAAGAGTTGGCTGGTACGGACTGTTAAGCAAGCGAAAGCTTTAATATTAAAGAAAAACATTTTTCCCTGTGTAATTAAACCGATTGACGGTGCTCATGGCGCCGAGATTTATGCCAATATCGAAACGTCTATCGAATTAGAGGCTGTTTTAGCCAAATTCGCCCAATCAGGACAGAAGAACATTCTTATCGAGGAGCATATTACCGGCGTTGATTATAGAATTCTCGTGGTCGGGGACAAGATTTCTGCTGTCGTAGAACGAATACCGGCCCATGTAGTGGGGGACGGGAAAAGTACCATCAGAACGTTGATTAAAAAATTCAATACTAATCCTTTAGTAGGGGAGAAATATGAGAAACCAATGTGCAAGATCAGAATTAATTTTGAGTTATCCCGGACTCTTAAAAAGGGTGGTTGGAAGCTATCTAGTGTTATTGCCAAAAATGAAACAGTCTTTCTTAAACAGAATGCCAATATTAGTGCCGGAGGCATCAGTAAAGATGTCACCGAGGTAGTGAATCAGAACTCGAGATTACTGGCCCTCAGGGCGGCCAAATCGCTCGGAATGGAATTTTGTGGTGTCGATATTATTTACAATCCAAAAACGCGACAATCATACGTTCTCGAGGTTAACGATTGTCCTGGAATTGACATTCACCACTTTCCGGTAATGGGGGAGCCTCAAGATGTGGCCAGTGATATCATCGAGTATATTGTTTCCAGAAAAACAGAGCAAGCAACGCCGATAGGTATTGACATTCAGGCGCCATATTTATATCATCAAATACATGACTGACGAAAAGAAAAGTTATGGATATGGCAAGAGGCCTCAGGGTGGGGTATAGTTACCTATCAGCGATAAACCGTTCATCAACGCGCGTGGCTAAAAGATGATAAATTACTTTTGAAGGATTGTACGCCACCATAACGGCAACACCGTAAGCTTTGCCATCTTCGCCAATTATTGGTCCACCAGAAAGACCGGGTTCGTATAATCCCGGTGCGGCAATCCCCATCGTCATGCCGGGTAGCAATTGTTCATCAGCAGAGGAAACCAGTTTTGTTCCACCGCCCAAATATCTTCCAAATGCCACTGACATTCCCCCATTTATCTTTGAATCATTGTCTGTTTGAAACCCGGGTATAATTACCATATCACCAATGCTTCTAGTATCAATATTACCCAGAGGAATAAACTGACCTTTATAGTTGATTGCCTGAATCACGGCGATATCAAGATTAGGAATCAGTCCGATGACTTTACCGGTGCCATTTTGTCCTGTCGCCCCTGTCATGGCAACCTCTTGTCCCAGTTCCAATTCGGAACCAAGCTCTGATGTTCCATTATTTCTGGCGCCATGTTGAGCGGTCAGTGCCAACCCATTTGGAGTAATGACAAAACCACTCCGTTGAATAATTTTTTCAATCGGTTCTTCTCCCTCTTTAATTTGTAGTGTCATAAACTGAATTTTATAAATTGCTCCAGCAAGCCGTTGTTCAAACATGTGGACAAACTCAGAAGAGGGGTTACCGATGTTAGCATGAATCCTGGTTAACTCATCGGGTAGCGCCACCGGTAGAGATAATTTTATCGGTTGATTCCCGATCTGGTAGGTGGCGCTTTCAACAGATCCGGGACTATATACCTCAGTTGATGCGGCTGTACTCGGATTAGGAGTATTTCGACAACCGAGTTGCATCCCTGCAAGCAGTAATGACAACCCCGCAGCTTGAACAGGCATTGGCACCCTATGACTTAATCGATCGACAGACATGACGGGATTATAGCATATTATAGGGTACGATCATGCTTGGGGTTCTCGGAGGGGACCAAAGAGGGCGGTCGAGTTGTCGCCGAACTGAGGTCGACTTTCCTCTACAGTCGGCACTCTTAGTTCAAATGTTCCCCATAGCCACCGAATATCCTCTATGGCCTCCGGGTCAACGTCATACTCTAATGCAGACATATCAAACGAAGTGGCTCTGGATAATTCTAGCAGCGATTCTTGTTCCATTGGATTTAAGTTAGGAAACATTGCCAGGCGCATAACGCCGATTAGGTTTCTGAGACGCGCTCGTGTATTGGGATCCAATTCTGGTCCAGTTTCCACTAGCACCCCATACAGTCTTTGATAGATGAGCCATTCATCGCTTCGGCCTTCGAGAGCGGGGTATTGGCTGATTCTTTCAAGTAGCTCTGGGTTCACTAATCTAGCAAGCCAAGAAGAATCATCTATTTCTATGACGCAGTCGACGCGAGGCGCTGACCAATCGAAGCCTTCACCACCATACGAGCCACTATAATCTTCGTCTTCGTGTGCCATAATGACGACTATTATACACCCAAATTAGGAGAGTTTCAATTGTTATAGGATGTTGAGCCGATCTAACTTGCACATTCTGGCAATAGCGAATATAATCTGTCAATGTCATATCTCAGACCTTTCTACGCAAAAGTCTACGCTGTAGTCAGTAAAATTCCCAAAGGCAAAGTAGCGACGTATCAGCAAGTTGCCCGATTAGCAGGAAACTCGAAAGCATTTCGCGCTGTTGGGACGGCAATGAAGAATAATCCTGATATGAAGACGATTCCTTGTCACCGGGTTGTCGGTTCTGATGGCCGCATGCACGGTTATTCCGCCGGAGAGGGAGTAAACACCAAAATTACCATGCTCACAGATGAAGGGGTTACTTTTGTTGGCGATAGAGTCCAGTTAGCTATTTCCCAATGGAAGGGGTAATATTAAGACATATGTTCGCTGGTGATATTAAAAAACTAACCAAAGAAAATAGCAACTTCCGAAAAGTGCTTTATACTGGCACTAATAGTCAGATTGTGGCGATGAGTATTCCTGTTGGCGGCGATATTGGAGAAGAAGCACATCCAAACACCGATCAAATATTGTTTTTTGTTGATGGAGACGGCGAGGCGATCATCAACGGAGAATCCCGAGCCGTGGAGAAACATGATGTAGTCTATGTCCCTGCCGGGGCAGTCCATAACTTCAAAAACACTGGTGATGAAGATCTCAAATTATTTACGGTGTATGCACCACCAGAGCATCCTGCTGGTACAATGTATGAGACAAAAGCCGATGCTCAAAAAGCAAGAAGTTACAAATTATAAATAAAAGTATGCGATTACAAAATAAAGTTGGAATTATAACCGGAGGTGGAACAGGAATTGGTGCGGGCATTGCACTTATGTTTGCCAAAGAGGGCGCTCAGGTAATTATTTGCGGAAGACGAAAAGAACCACTTGAGAAGACAGTTGATGAAATAAAGAAAAGTGGAGGCGAAGCAATTTATTGTATTACCGATGTTTCCTCACAAAAACAAATACAGGAGATGGTGGAGACAACAATTACGAAGTTTGGCGCAATCGATATCCTTGTTAATAACGCTGGTGTATATATCCCCGATGACGTTACTTCAACAAGTGAAGATGAATGGGATCGTGTTATGGATGTTGATGCCAAAGGCGTATATCTGGTATCAAAAGCGGTTCTCCCAGGTATGATTAAAAATGGTGAAGGAAAAATAATCAATATTGCATCAATCGCTGGGCTTTTTGGATTTGAGAAGTCTGCCGCATATTGTGCTGCCAAGGGAGCAGTCGTCAACTTAACGCGTGAAATGGCTTTAGATTATTCCTCAAAAGGAATTTGTGTCAACGCAATAGCTCCGGGAGTTATTGATACCGATATGACAAAACCATTTTTAGAAAATGAACAAGCGAAACAGGGATTTTTGAATAAAACACCGGTGGGTAGAGTGGGTACGCCAGAGGACATTGCCTATGGGGCAGTATATCTAGCAAGTGATGAATCGGATTTCGTTGTTGGCCAAACGCTTGTTATTGATGGGGGGTGGACAATATCATGAAAAATCAAACAAAAATATATTCATTTATTAAAGTCTTATCAAGTATTGGTATTTTGTTAACGGTCTATCTGTTATGGCAACAATTCTTTCGGCCTGCATTTCAGCCGTGCTACGTAAACAGTTTCATCAATTGTGATGCTGTCATCTCTGGCCCGGTGGCAAAAACGCTGGGAATTCCCACTCCTCTGTATGGTCTCATCGGTTATCTTGTAATTTTGTATGCTGCCTTCACCAAAAAAAGTAAACTCATGCTATATATGGCGGGGTTTGGCCTCGCTTTCTGTCTTCGGCTCGCATATATTGAATTATTTCAGCTCAAAGTCATCTGCCCCATATGTATTATGTGTCAACTTACTATGGTATCAATTTTTAGTTTAGCCTTGATTGTAAATAAAAAAACCAGTAATACAGTTTCAAAATGAAAGGGAATGCGTCATTTTAAGAATAGGATTGAGGCAGGCTTACTCCTTGCACGCAAACTAAATAAATACAAAGGTAAAAATGTTGTCGTGTATGCGCTTCCCCGCGGAGGGGTGGCGGTGGCGGCAGAAATTGCCAATTACCTTAATGCCCCGCTTGATCTAATTATTACCCGCAAAATTGGTCATCCATATCAACCTGAATACGCAATTGCCGCAACTGCAGAAAATGGACACATCGTCGGAGAATCTGATGTACTCGCATCGATTGATAGCGAATGGCTAAAAAAGGCAGTCCAGCAACAAAGATTTGAAGCAAAACGTCGTCGTGAGAAATATCTTCAAGGTAGAAAAGAAATATCTGTTAAAGATAAAATAGCTATCCTTGTTGACGATGGAGTGGCCACAGGACTTACTATACGGGCAGGAATCACGGAACTTAAGCACGGTCATCCGGAAAAAATTGTAATCGCCGTCCCGGTTGTTTCCCAATCGATTGCCAATATTCTTAAAAAAGAATCTGATGAACTGATTGCGCTTGATATTCCTGCTGATGGAGAATTCCTAGGCGCAGTAGGAGCATATTATGATGAATTTCCATCAGTTAAGGACGAACAAGTTATCGCCATACTTAATACCTTGACCCTATAGCAAATTCCTCTTGATAAAATCCTTGTATATCCCTATACTGGGGATATGGCATACAAACCAAAAGACACAAAAGAAAGGATTCTTCATCGGCTAAAAATTGCCAATGGCCATCTTAAAAAGGTCATAAATATGATAGAAAATGACCACTACTGCATTGAAGTGCTTCATCAATCACAAGCTGTTCAGCAGGCAATTAAGGAAACGGATAATCTTATTCTTGAAAATCATTTAAAAACGTGTGTTGCTGATGCAATTGCCAAAGGCAAAAAGAACGAAGCCATCTCTGAAATTATGCAGGTTTTTAAAAAGAACACATCAGTATGGAGATGAATAGAATAAAAAATAAAAACACGTTCCTATATGGAGTAATCGGATTACTTCTTGGTGTTGTTATAACAGGATATCTCGCTTCAAGTGCCGTGAACACTAACAACACGGGCATGATGCAGATTATGGGAATGAATACAAGCGAAGGAGGAAGTGGAATAACGAGCAACATTGATAAACATTTCATTGAGGAGATGATCCCTCATCACGAAGGGGCAATTGAGATGGCTAGATTAGCTCAAGATCGAGCCACTCAGCCCGAAATCAAAACGCTCGCCGCCAGTATCATTACGAGTCAGTCAGAAGAAATTAAGCTTATGAAAAGCTGGTACAAAGACTGGTATGGCATTGCTGTCCCCGAGGAAGAAGACAGAACCATGGGGATGGGACGAGGAATGATGCATGGTGGCATGATGGGAGACACGACTGATACTGAATCGCTCAAAAACGCAGAAGATTTTGATAAAGCATTTATTGAGGAAATGATCCCGCATCATCAGATGGCCGTCATGATGTCTAATATGTTAGCTAAAGGGACAAGAAGAGAAGAAATGAAAAAACTGGCACAAAATATTATTGACGCTCAGACAAAAGAAATTAACGATATGAGGACCTGGTACGAAGTCTGGGGATATTAAATATAGTCGCGGAGAGGAGGTGAAACATATGAAACATGAACCAAAAGCAACGGCAAAGGCACTGGCACTAGTTGGAGGGACCTGGTATGTTCTTTGTGTGGCATGGGTAGCAATTTCCCAAAACAGCTATATGGGAATAATGAGCAACTGGTTCCATGGCGTGGATTTTAAATCATTACCACAGGCAACTCCGGATCTAGGATCAATGACAATCGGACTGGTAACTTTTGTAGGATTTGCCTGGATTTCGGGGTACTTGTTCGCTCTAGCTTATAACAGTTTCTTAAAAAAATAAGTAACAGCTTTAGATTGAGGATATTAATTATATGACACTAGATAAATTATTAGTCATCGCTTTCAGCATATTGGGTATTGCCTTTACTTACTGGTTCTTTTTGATGAAGAACGAGAAGGCGGTGGCGGTTAAAGGTAATTCCATAGATATTACTGTTGATGGCGGGTATCAGCCGGAGGTTATTTCTATACCTAATGGTCAAACAACAAAGTTAAACTTTATTCGTAAGGATCCATCAAGTTGCTTGGAAGAAGTGGTCTTAGGCGATTTTAAAATCAGAAAGTATTTACCGCTTAATAAAAAGGTAACGATAGAGATAACACCTAAAAAAATTGGAGAATACACGTTTACCTGTGACATGAACATGTTTCACGGAAAACTAAAGGTGGTTTAATATAATGAAGACTAAAAAAACATATCCAATTAAAGGCATGCACTGCGCTTCGTGTGTGACGTTGATTGAAAAATCTCTTTCCCGAGTTCCCGGAATAAGTAATGCGGTAGTTAATCTGGCAACTGAAAAAGCAACAGTGACATATGATTCTGATACCTGTAGTGAGGAGCAGATTGCGTCAGCAGTATCTAATGTTGGCTACAAAGTAGTTATGGACGAAGAACTGGGGTCACAAGATGACGAAAAGATGGAGAAAGAAAAAGAACTCAAAAAATTGAGACTTAAAGTAAGCGTCAGTCTTTTTCTTGGAGGGTTGATTTTATGGGGTAGTTTTCCGGGATTGATTAACACCGCGCCGGAATTACTGAAGAGCTTTTGGGTGCAACTGCTTCTGGCGACTCCGGTTCAATTCTGGGCGGGCGCCGAATTCTACAAAGCAACAATTCCCGCCCTTAAACATAGGACGGCCAATATGGATACGTTGGTGGCTTTAGGAACGACAGTAGCTTATCTCTACTCTGCTTTTGTAACCTTCTTTCCTGATATTGTTATGGGCTTGGGATTGAATATTATGCCCTACTTTGATGTCGCCACTATTGTTATTGGATTGATTCTCCTCGGAAGATATTTTGAAGCAAGAGCTAAGGGACAAACCTCTGAGGCCATTAAAAAACTCATCGGCCTGCAGGCAAAAACCGCTCGCGTGATAAGAAATGGGAAGGAAATAGATCTTCCTATTGAACAGGTAATAATCGGTAATGTTATCCGGGTACGACCGGGAGAAAAAATTCCTGTTGACGGGCTTATTATCGAAGGGGAATCATCGATCGATGAATCCATGATCACTGGTGAAAGCATGCCTGTTGACAAACTCAAGGGGGATACGGTGGTTGGAGCAACCCTTAACAAAACCGGCACTTTTACATATAAGGCAACCAAGATCGGCCAAGACACTATGCTCGCGCAAATAATCAAACTGGTCCAAGAAGCTCAGGGTTCCAAAGCCCCGATACAAAGAATTGCTGACCTGATATCTTCCTATTTTGTTCCCATTGTTATTATGCTGGCCCTGGTGACGTTTGCAGTTTGGTATGTAGTCGGACCCAGTCCCGCGATACTCTTTGCGATGCTTAATATGGTCGCCGTCTTGATTATTGCTTGTCCTTGTGCCATGGGATTAGCCACACCAACCGCAATTATGGTTGGCACCGGACTGGGTGCGGAAAAGGGAATTTTAATTAAGGATGCGGAGAGTCTCGAAATTGCTCATAAAATCACTACGATTATTTTTGATAAAACCGGCACGTTAACCAAAGGTAAGCCTGAAGTTACAGATATTATTGCCACGAGCAAAATAACCAAAGACGAACTATTGAAGCTGGCGGCATCAATTGAAAAAGGTTCGGAGCATTCTTTGGCGGAAGCGATTGTTAAACAAGCCGAAAAGAAGCACCTCATTCTCCATAAAGTGATAAAGTTTAAAGCCATTGCGGGACATGGAGTCCAAGGAAAAGTTGCTAAAAAAGCAGTCGTTTTTGGCAATAGAAGATTAATGGAAAAAGACAACATTACCCTTATTTCTTATCTAAAACAAATCGAAAAGCTAGAAAATGAAGGCAAAACGGTAATGATGTTAGCGGTAAACGGGATATTGGCTGGCTTGATCGCGGTTGCCGATACTCTCAAAGATTCGGCTAAGGCCGGTGTCGAGGCGCTGCAAAGTAAAGGTATTGAAGTGATAATGATTACCGGTGATAATCAAAGAACAGGAAAAGCGATTGCGGAAAAATTAGGGATTAAAAAAGTGTTAGCAGAAGTATTGCCGGATCAAAAAGAGGCCGAGGTGAGGAAGATTCAGAAGGAAGGAAAGATTGTCGCAATGGTAGGCGATGGGATTAACGACTCGCCGGCACTGGCCGCTGCTGATGTTGGTATCGCTATGGGGACTGGTACTGATGTGGCAATTGAAGCGGCCGATATTACTTTAATCAATAAGGATTTACGTTCTGTCGCGGCCGCGATTGAACTTTCCCGAAAAACCATGAGGACAATTAGGATTAATCTTTTTTGGGCTTTCGGTTATAATATATTATTGATACCAGTGGCGATGGGAGTTTTGTACCCGTTTTTTCACATATTATTGAGCCCAATTTTTGCCTCGGCGGCAATGGCAACCAGTTCAATATCAGTTGTGACCAATTCATTATTATTAAAAAAAGCGAAAATATAACATGAATCTTTGGATTATATTTATTACCGGTTTAACAGTGGGCGGACTGACTTGTCTCGCCGTCCAAGGGGGGCTTTTAGCCTCGGTGATTGCGGCACGAGAGGAAGAGGAAGTGGAAAAAGGGATCAATACCAAAAATACTATAGTTCCGACCCTGGCATTCCTGGTTGCTAAATTGGTAACGCATATAGGATTAGGATTGATTCTTGGAGCATTTGGCGGAGCTATTGCCATAAGCCAGGCGACCCAAATTACCATGCAATTCATCGCCGGAATGTATATGATAGCGGTGGCGCTTAACTTGCTCAATATTCACCCAATATTTAGATATTTCATTATTCAACCTCCCAAGTTTTTAACCCGAAGAGTCCATAATCAATCCAAGAGCAAAGCGGTCTTTGCACCCGCGGTGTTGGGAGCGATGACTATTTTTATTCCCTGTGGTACTACGCTGGCGATGGAGGCTTTAGCGATTAGTAGCGCCAGTCCGTTCTTAGGGGCGGCAATTATGGGTACATTTGTTTTGGGAACTGCCCCATTATTTTTTGGTGTTGGCTGGCTTACCAGTGTCTTGGGGGATAATTTTAGAGAGAAATTCCTAAAAATAGCCGCTTTTGCAGTTTTATACTTAGGAATTGTTTCAATGAATGGGGCGCTGGTTGCCGCCGGTTCTCCATTTGCTTTCCAGACCACCTCAGCAAAATCCAGCGACAATCTGGCTTCTGCTGAAATAGTAGACGGGATTCAAAATATTGAAATTACTGTCTCATCTGGCGGTTATTATCCCAATGATATTGTGGTTAAAAAAAATCTTCCAGTGAAGCTGACTCTAAAATCAAATGATGCCTATAGTTGCGCTTCTGCCTTCAGAATTCCCTCTCTGGGAATTGCTAAAAATTTACAGCCAAATGATACACAAACAGTCGAATTTACGCCAAATACAGCTGGCGAAATCGCTTTTACCTGCTCAATGGGAATGTATACCGGCGTTATCAAGGTGATATGAGTAAAATAATTAAAAAAAAACTGAAAATTGCCGGAATGCATTGCAGTTCTTGTGCTATGAACATTGATTTTGACTTGGAAGAATTAGCGGGAGTAAGAGCTGTCTCTACTAGCTATGCGAGACAAGAGTGCGAAGTCGAGTTCGATGAGGAAAAGGTTACCATTAAGCAAGTATTAGATCAAGTTAAAAAAACTGGATATAAAGGGCTTTTGCTATAATAGGGATGTGAAATGGTATCTTTGGCTTATCGGGATTGTTTTAATAGTTGAAGTAGCGGTAGTAGGTTATCTTGCCTATAAAAAGTATTTTCAACTTAACCCAAAACGGGCTAATCTTAGCTCAATTATGATTGGCTCTCATCCTTCGATACCATCTTTCTCGGGAGCAAAAGCAGATAGTACTCCTGACTTATCCGAAAAATTAATCTATCCATCCGAGCTTATTAATCTTACCAACTGGAAGATAACTCTGCCGATTCGCAAGTATTCTGATCAATCCGGTCCGCTTGAAGTCAAACAGCCCGAATTAGCTACTTATATGATCAATCCCTGGTTTATTGCTTCCACTGATGGCGGGATCCTTTTTAGAGCGCCAGTTAAGGGTGAGACTACTTCAGGTTCAGATTATCCCCGTTCTGAGCTCCGGGAAATGGTTAATAATGGTCGGGATAAAGCCGCTTGGAATTCACGAGAAGGAACTCATAAGATGATCGTTGAGGAAGCAGTAACTGCGGTTCCAAAGAAAAAGCGCCATGTGGTAACAGCCCAAATTCACGACAGCAGTGATGATGTTATTGTGATCCGACTCGACTTTCCCAAACTATATATTAATGTCGATGGTAAGCATGTCCACACTCTAGATGCAAACTATAACCTCGGCGAGAGATTCACAGTACAGTTTGTTGTCAATGGCGGAAAGACCAAAGTCTACTACAACAATCAGTCTAATCCTTCATACATTTTGGATAAGAATTATTCCGGCGCCTACTTCAAAGCCGGCGCCTATACCCAATCGAATTGTGATAAGGAAGGGTCGTCATTATGTCGCGATGACAACTATGGAGAAGTGGTTATATATAAACTGGCCGTAACCCATAAGTAATTAGTTTATTTCCTGGCCCTCGATATCCTTGAAGTTTCTATTTAAAGTATTGACGCCTAAGACGTTAGCCAGACCTCGTTCCACCTTGGTATAGATGGCGTAAACGGCGCTTTGTCTGATGCGATTGCCCGAAGCAGAATTATCTGCCGCCGTAGCCAGGAAATAGAGGCCGATGTCATTGTCAGTTAGTTTATTATTAACAATTTGGTTGGAATTGGACTTAATATAAAGGGCAATTTTATTAGAGTTAACCTCGTTGTTCTGGATCAGATTATTGTTCGCGTTATCATAAAGGTAAAATCCATATTGAGAGTTGTTGGCGACGGTATTTTTCTCCAATATATTATTATCGGCGTTCATATTTACCCTAATGCCATGGCGGTTATTAATAATTCGGTTATTTTTAACAAGATTATTACTTGATCTCCAGAGAGAAATGCCACTGACATTGTTTCTAAGAATATTATTTTCTACGATATTGTCATTAGATTGTTCATGCAACATGATGCCATGGGAACCATTATCGTAAGCTTCATTATGGCGAATTATGTTATACATGCATCTTTTGGAGAAGATTATTCCTTGAGTGCCATTACTATATGATTTGTTATATTCGACTAAGAAACCATTGGAATCATCGTGGGGGTCCAGTCCGTAACGGGTATTTTCATAAAACTTATTGCCTTTCCAGGTCATTCCCGTTGCTCCATAAGTGTAAGCGCCAAAATAATTATGATGAAAAGTACTATTAATTATCTCGCCCGTAATTAGGACGGACTTTAGTTTTTGCTTACTTAATTTCCACGACACCCCATAAGGAGAAACTGACAGTTCTGGACTGGTGGGATAACCGAGATAAGCTAGCTCTGAGTTATAAATATCCATTCGTGCATTATCTTTAGCCATAATAAAACTTCTTCCATCAGATTCATTTTTATCATAATCATTTTTCTGGCTATCCCAGGAAGTGATTTTTACGCCATCGATGATAATGTCACCGCTCAATGAACGTAGGGTAGAAAAATGTTTTGGATTGCTTTCTAATTTCAACCAATCGACTTCGTCGCTAGAGAGGGTTAATGTCGCGCCGTGATAAATGAATATTGATGCTTTAGCAAGCCAGATTTTTGGAGCAATTTCCTCAAGAT
>Ga0209542_10004692_pt1 | contig 27889 bp, 25 predicted proteins | sample RifCSPhighO2_01_FD_184028 | JGI IMG/M metagenome (GOLD analysis project Ga0209542, IMG submission 184028) | Soil microbial communities from Rifle, Colorado - Rifle CSP2_plank highO2_0.1 (SPAdes) (version 2) | ecosystem: Environmental > Terrestrial > Deep subsurface > Rock core/Sediment ...
GTGGCGGGAGAGGATAAGATTGGGGTTAACCCCACCGATCAAGCCCTCGACTTCGGTGACCTCTCGCGCGGGACCTCCGCCGTGCGTCGGGTGGCGATTGAGAACGGCACGGGCTTGCCCCTCTATGTCTTCGCCGTCCGCACCGGCAGTATTCGGACACTCATCAAACTCGACAAGAATTATTTCCGCCTGCCGGCGCACGCCGCCGACAAGATCGAGTTCTCGGTTTACATGCCGGCCTCGGCCGAGATTGACCGTGTCTATGATGGTCGCGTCTTTCTCTTCAAAATCCCCATCTTATGAACCACTTCGCTCGCTTCATTCTCAATTTTTTCATTTACATCGCCATTGTCGGCGGATTAATCTTCGGCTTGCCACGCTTCTTGTCGTGGTCGCTTCAGACGCCGTACCCGATGGCGGCGGTTACCTCGGGCTCGATGTGGCCAGTGTTGAATGAAGGCGATCTCGTCTTCATTCAGGGCGGGCAGGCACTGGCTGATTTGAAGACCGGCGACATTATTGTCTGGCGTGGTGTTGATGGTCAGGGCTTTACCATTCACCGCATTGCGAAGTTGAACGGAAGTCAGATTACCACCAAGGGCGATGCCAACTTCAACGCCGATTCACCGATCGAATATGATCAGGTGGTCGGCCGCGCGCTTACTTGGCCGGCCCGACTGGCGGGCGGTGGCAATAAGCCGGTGCACATTCCGTACCTCGGTTCGATCACGGTGCTGGCGAGCAATTTACAACAGAAATGAAAAACCTAACCCCCAAAATTACTAGGCGCTCGATGGACGGCATCACCCGCCGCCCGAAGTCCATCACGTCCATGTCAAGGCTTAGCCTTGCCATGGACAAACAGTCAAGCTTGTTGTCTCGATCGCAGTGGCCGACGGCGGTCGCCGTTATCTTTGTTGCCATATTAATTAATTCGGTCACCCTGATCTCGGCTTTTGAGGCGCACGTGGTTAATGTAACGGCAACGATCGAGCGTCGGCCGAGTCAATGCGACGCGCTCTCGCCGGGTTACTGGTCCAATAATGAAGGGTGCAGTCGAGGCGAGGGAGAAAGTATTTGGGTCTCTCAAATTAACACTTTGAGCGCGACTTTTTCCGGCGTGTTCACAAGTTATACCAGTGCCGGAATTTGCGCCGCCGAGTGGCAACCGAATTGTGGATCGGTGGCGACGCATGCTGGACGGCTGTGCCGAGCCAAGCGACAGGTCTTAGCCAACGAGTTGGATGTGGTCTCCGAGCATCTTGATTTGGATGCTTTACTTGCCGGTGCTGATCGCGGCGGCGGCGCCTTCAATCGTCTCGGCCTCTCGGCGATCTCGACGGTTGGTGAGGCTTTGGCGACGTTTGAGCGAGTGATTGCCGAACATGAGACCGACGACACCATTGCCGGCCGCGAGTGGTTGGTGGACGTGTCGCAAGTCGCCGAGCGGCTCTACACTTTTTATGAAGATGAGAATCCCGTTGCCCCGCAATGTGTTTACAATCTTGGTCAAGAGGAAATTTCGTTAACTGAAACAGATGGATTGGTCGAGAGGTTGGGTGAGATATCGGCCACCGGGGCGACAACGACCGACGCTACTTCAATCCCGATTATTGTTGAGGCGAATGTGACCACGACCACGGCAACGGCTGATGTTGTAATCGAAGAGACCACGACGATCGCTACCACGACCGAGGTTATAACTGAAGAGGCCACGACCACTGAACCGGTAATCGACGAGGTGGTGGACTCGCTATCAGTGGAGGGACTCGAAGAGACAAGTGGGGGAGTGACAGAGGAGGTGACTGACGAAGTGATTGATGAAGCGGATAGCGGAGTGGGCCAAGAGACGGAAGCAGTGGAGGAAATAGAAGCAGTAGAGGTAAGTGAAGAAACGGAACCAGTTGAAGAAATCCAAGTTGAAGTGTCGTCGCCGGCTGGACCTGAAACTGAATCGACACCCAGTGAGATTATTCCCGAAGAAGTGGTTGAGTAGGTCTCTTCGCCAAGTTTTAGGCGATTCGTTGTATAATAGGAGTACAAATGAAATGGGGGTTCACACTTATTGAATCGCTGCTGGCGGTTTCTATCATTGGCTTGTTGGCCTATTTTTTGCTCCCCGCTTTATCGACAGCGCGGGAGAAAGCTATTCAGGCGAGAGTGAGGGCAGAACTCCAACAAATTATGACTGCCGCCGATTTGGTCTATAATGCTTATGGTTATTACCCCAATGACTCGCACGGCAGTGTCACTTGCCCGAGTGATATTATCATCGCCAATGGAAAAATGTGGGGAGAATTTGTAGATCTTTGTAACGATCCTTGGGGTAATAAATATGAATGGAATAATCTCTGTCATGATGGTCTTACCACTCGCAAAGCAGACGGTTCAAACGCGGCTTGTTTGCCGTTTTCGGATGCCAAGCCGGGTCCTCTAGGGATTACCGCTGTCGGTAAGAATGGTGTTAATGATAATTGTACCGGCGACGACATTTGCCTCGGTCGTCGCGGTCATTCGCTGTACAATTGGCGTCCATTGGTAGACAATCCGCCGCAGACGGAGAATTGGTGCACTACAAATCCCACTAGGGCATATCGTTGTACTAATGTTTGTAACGGAAAAGCGTTTTCTTGCTCGTCAAGCACTGGCTCTTGTTGCGGAACCTGCCAACAGGTAACCAGTTGTAAACTCACCAGTGGTCCAAGTAGTTGCCCCGGCAGTGGCCCGTCATTATGTAGTTCAAATTCAGTTGTGACTGGATGTAAGAGTTCGCCAGCGAGTTGCCCGGTGACTCTGTCGGGGGAAACATGCACCGGACCAACATCAGTCGTAACCGGTTGTCGTCTTACTACCGGTCCAAACAATTGCCCCCAAGGAACCTCTCCGACTTGTGGTTCAAAATCAATAGCAGTGCGGTGTCGTTTTGACAGAGGACCAAGCCAATGTTCGTCGGTGCCGGCACCTTCGCTCCCGGCTTGCACTTCTCCGACAGTGAGCATGAAAAAGTTCTGTGGAAATCCAGGCCCACCTTGGTCTTGTACGTTGACCGGTCGTATCTGTGCCGGCGGCCCAACTTTTGAATCTAATTGCACGGCCAAGTGTGTTTATTCGCCGGTCTTGGCTGCCTGCACTTATTCCCCGATTAATTCAAGTTGTTCCTATAACCCCACCCTATCTTCTTGTACTTATAATCCCAAATACACAACTAGTAATAATACAACAAACTCAACTATGTGCACTGACTCCTGTGGGGGATCATCATGTACCAGTTACGTTAAGAATTACACCTGTACTAACGCCTGCACCGGACAAGTGACAACCCAGATCACGCCGTGTGCGACGACGTGTTCAGAAAGTTCGCCAACTGATTGACAAACGATGGGGAGCGGGTAAGATACTATCCGTGAGTCTCATCACTTATATCAAAGACACGCGATCCGAGTTGAGGCATGTGAATTGGTCAACGCGTAGTCAGGCGATCAATTTCACCGCCTTGGTGATTGTTTTTTCGCTGGCGATCGCTTTCATTCTCGCCGCCCTTGACTTCCTTTTTGTCGGGCTCCTTAAGTTTGTGATTTAAATTATGCCCAAACAAGAACTTGCCCAAGAGCGCAATTGGTATGCCATTCACACCTACGCCGGTTACGAGAACACGGTGTCTCGCAATCTCAAACAGCGGATCGAATCGTTAGGAATGGAAGATAAAATTTTCAATGTCATTGTCCCGACCGAGAAGAAGGTTAAGATTAAGGGTGGCAAGCGTCAGATGGTGGAGGAGAAGATCTACCCGGGTTATGTGCTTGTCGACATGATTGTCTCTGATGATTCTTGGTATATCGTGCGCAATACGCCAAGAGTGACTGGTTTTGTCGGCGCTGGTGTGGTGCCGGTGCCGCTTGATAAGCAGGAGGTGGACACGCTTTTCAAACTGATGGGAGGTGAGACGATCAAACATAAAATTGACTTTGTCCTTGGTGAGGCGATTCAGATTATCGATGGCCCCTTCAAGGATTTCGAGGGCAAAGTCTCCGAAGTGGACGAAGATCGCGGCAAGGTAAAGGTTCTGGTCTCGATGTTTGGTCGCGAGACGCCAGTGGAACTCGACTTCTTACAAATTAAAAAAATTTGAAACTTTAAGCTAATGAAGCTAACGAAGCTAATCAACTATGGCAAAAAAAATTGAGAAGAAAATCAAGCTCCAAATTCAAGCCGGCAAAGCGACCCCTGCCCCGCCGGTGGGTACGGCGCTCGGTCCGGCCGGCGTCAACATTGGCGACTTCGTCAATAAGTTTAATATCGCGACCAAGGAGATGGGGGACGATATTATCCCAGTGGAACTTTCCGTATATTCCGATCGCACTTTCACTTTCGTTTTAAAAACACCACCGGCCTCGCGCCTCATCTTGAAGGCCGCCGGGATCGAGAAGGGCTCGGGCAAAAATTTGGTTTCCAAAGCTGGTAAGATCACCAAGGCGCAGGTTAAGGAAATTGCCGAACGCAAACTTCCAGACTTAAACACCGATGATCTCACCGCCGCCACGGCGATCGTGGAGGGCACGGCTCGCTCGATGGGGCTAGACATCATTTGATGTCGCCCGATTCGCCGAAAGCGGATTTAGGGGATTGAGGTGGTGGGGTAGATGATTGACGCTAGCTCGAAGTCGTGCTAGCTTTAGTGAAGATTAGGTTAATGTCGCGAAATTGTTTTTGGTCTTTATTAAAAACAGAAAGGCGGGTGATCAAGGGTGAATCCGGAGATCAAAATTTATATTTTGCCGGAGGGAAAGATGCCGGAGTTGGGTTCTGATGAAGCGAGCGGATTCGATGTTTTTGCTCGGGTCATCCAAGATGACGAAAAACATGATCCTCAAAATGGGAACTTGCGTTTGCCGTTATGGGCATTGATGAGTAGTAACGAAGAAGGAAGATCGGGTTACGAACTGAAACCGCGGGAGTCAGTTTTGGTTGGTATTGGTTTCGTGCTCGAGATGCCGCGTCACATCGGTTGCTTGATGATCGCTCGAAGCGGGCAGACGAGCAAAAGGCATCGACCAATCCGCATTGTCAATTCTCCCAGTTGGATTGATCCTGATTTTAGGGGTGAAGCTGGTGTTCACGTTGAAAATAGAAGTCGGCGAATCTTTAAGATCGAGCATGGAATGAAAATTGCTCAAGTAATTTTCATTCCGACCATTACACCCAGATTCATTTCCGTCAGTTCATTGCGGGAACTCTCGCTAACGGCTCGTGGTGGTGGAGGTCTTGGTTCAACTGGGATGTTTGGAAATAAAGCCGAATGATCAACGGTGTTTTAACGCCGCAGGATGCAATTTCTGCGGCTTTTTTCTTGCTTATTAATGGGCGTGGTTGTATATTACTTTCATGAAAAGGCCTAGTTGGGACGAGTATTTTATGAGTATTGCTGAACTGGTTGGTAGCCGCGGCACTTGTGCTCGTGGCCGGTCGGGGTGTGTGGTCGTGCGCGACAAGCGTATTTTAGTCACTGGCTATGTTGGCTCGCCGACTGGTTTGTCGCACTGCGATGACATTGGTCACGAGATGCACAAAGTTCTCAATGATGATGGAACTGAATCCGAACATTGTGTGCGAACAGCTCACGCGGAACAAAACGCGATTGCTCAAGCAGCCAAGCTCGGTGTGTCGATTGACGGAGCAGTGCTCTATTGCCACATGGTGCCCTGTTACACTTGCGCCAAGATTCTCATTAATTCGGGAGTAAAGAAGGTTATCGCACTCAAAGATTATCATCGGAGCCAAAGAACCAAGGAAATTTTTTCCGAAGCCGAAGTCAAATTGCAAATTTTAAACCATGAAGTTGAAGATTACAAATACGATCGTTTTGGTGAAAAAAATAAAAAGTGAACGATGAAAATCAAGATCAGGAAAGTTCATCCCGCGGCGGTTATCCCTCGCTATGCTCACCCCGGTGATGCGGGGCTTGATCTTTTTACCGTCGAATCTCTAGAACTTGAGCCACGGGAAAGAAAATCCGTACCACTCGGTTTGGCGCTTGAGATTCCGGAGGGCTATGTCGGTCTGATTTGGGATAAAAGTGGTTTGTCGCACAAATACGGTATTAAAGGTTTCGGCGGGGTCATTGACTCTAATTATCGGGGGGAAATACACGTGGGAGTAATTAATTTGTCGGACAAGTTTTTTAGTTTTGAAAAAGGTCATAAAATTGCTCAATTATTAATTCAGAAAATTGAGCTGGTTAATTTTGAAGAAGTCGACGAATTAACTGATTCTCCTCGCGGGGTTGGTGGGTTCGGCAGTACGGGAAAATAATTATGAAAACTTTTATTTACGACGAATTCAATCCCGAGGACACGGCGATGATGCAGGCACTCTATTCACGCAGTGCCGCGAGTGTCACGGAGCACGCGGCGAAGGTTAAGCAGTCCGGTTCGGGCAAGTTCATGGAGAAGTTCTATGTTGGTTATGGTCACGCGTCGATTGCTGATTGCGGTTCAACCACCATCTTCATCGAGGGTGTCTCGATGCTCGTGGCTAAGGCGGTGCAGGATTGGCCACTCTACTCTGGTCAGGAGACGAGCTCGCGCTACATTGATATGTCGAAACAAGCGATCATTGATCCGATCGGTACCCCACTGTCAAGGCAACGCCTTGACAGGTGGATGGAGTTTTATACTGAAAGTCAACAAGTTGTCACTGAACATCTGCGAATTAAATATCCGCGCCGGCCTGATGAAGATGAGGCCGTTTACGAGCGCGCGCTCAAGGCGCGTACCTTCGATATTTTGCGCGGTTTCCTGCCGGCTGGAGTGACCACGCAACTCTCGTGGCATACCAATCTTCGTCAAGCCTACGACAAGCTCGCCCTACTCCACCATTGGCCTTTACCGGAAGTGCGCGCGGTGGCTGACAGTGTTCACAATTTGCTCCGCGAGCGTTACGGTCACAGTTTTAGTCACAAAGTTTATGATGATCAGGAGGATTATCGGCGACTAATCGGTGAGAAGCATACTTATTTTCTGGAGAAGAAATATGCCGGCAACTTTCGAGCGACGACCAATATTCACTATCAAGATCTTTTGAAACATCGTGATCTTATTGTGAAGCGGCCAGAGAAAACTAATTTGCCGCACTTTTTAACCGAGTACGGATTTTGCACCTTCGATTTCTTGCTCGACTTCGGTTCCTTCCATGATATTCACCGTCATCGGAACGGTGTTTGCCGCATGCCGCTACTCACCACTCGGTTCGGCTTCAATCATTGGTATCTTGAACAGTTGCCGGATGGATTGCGAGTCAAAGCGCAAAAATTGATCAAAGAACAAATAATTGCTATTTTCTAAGCTGAAAGCTAACAGCTCAATATTACATCGCCATGGGCTTCAATGTTTCTTGCCGCGTTTCTTACGGTTTGCCGGCGACGGTTTATGTGACCGAATTGCGGTCGGGGAAAATGGTTCACCCCACGCTCCGGCGCGTGGCGCACCAGATGGACAAATTCTTGCGTCGCAAGTTCCCGATGCTTACATTGCACTCCGACCTCGATCTCGACGACTGGGATGTTCGGCGCGGGAAGCAAGATATCCGGGAGAAAAAATAATTTATGAAAGATAAGCAAATTGAACGGTTGATTGCCGCGGAGAAGAAGCGGCAGAAGCGAGTGATTAACCTGATCGCCTCGGAGAATTATGTGTCGCCGGCTGTGCTCGCGGCTCTCGGTTCGGAATTGACCAACAAGTACGCTGAAGGATATCCCAGTTACCGTTATTATGGCGGCAATGAGATTTCGGACCAGATTGAGAATTTATGTAAAGAACGGGCGCTTAAACTCTTTGGCTTAAAGAAAGATGAATGGGCGGGAAATGTTCAACCGCTCTCCGGCTCACCAGCGAACTTGGCCGTTTATCTTGCCCTCATTCCTCTCGGCGGCAAGATTATGGGGCTGTCGCTCGACCACGGTGGTCACCTAACGCATGGTCATAAAATCTCGGCCACTGGTCGCCTCTTCAAGCAAATTCCTTACGGTGTTTCGCGCCAGACCGGACAACTTGATTATGACGAGATTGGCGTGATCGCCAAACGAGAGCGACCAAATATTATCGTTGCTGGCTACACTGCTTATCCGCGAATTATTGATTGGCGGCGCTTTCGCGAGATCGCCGATTCTGTGCAGGCTTTCTTTATGGTTGATATGTCACATACCGCTGGTTTGGTGGCGGGGGGTGTTTATCCTAGTCCCTTCCCTTATGCCGATGTGGTGACGACGACGACGCACAAGACTTTGCGCGGGCCGCGGTCAGCACTCATTTTTTCCCACTTGGAAGCTAAGCTTCCAAGTGGGAGCCTAGCTTCCAACGCAATCGCGACTCTGATTGACAAAGCCGTTTTTCCCGGCCTCCAAGGCGGCCCGCATTTGAATCAGATTGCGGCGGTGGCCGTTGCTCTCGCGGAAGCGGCGCGACCCGAGTTTAAGAAATACGCCAAGCAGGTGGTGAAGAATGCCAAAGTTTTAGCGACTGAACTGTCGCGACTGGGTTGGCGATTGATTTCAGGCGGTACCGATTCCCATTTAATTCTCGTTGATACCTGGATGAATGGGAAAGGAATTTCAGGTAAGATGGCTAGTGAAGTATTAGAAAAAGCTGGAATCATTGTGAATAAAAACACGATTCCTTTCGATACGCGCCGCCCGGTTGACCCCTCGGGGATTCGACTGGGCACCGCGGCCGAGACCACGCGCGGGAAGAGGGAAAAAGAGATGATTAATATTGCTCGGCAAATAGATAAAATTTTAAAAAATGCGGCAAAATAAAAATAATCGAGGCAAGCTAATTGTGATTGACGGAATTGACGGCTCGGGCAAGGCCACACAAGTGAAGCTGTTGGCCGAGAAATTAAAGCAACTTAAGATTCCGGTCAAAACCATCGACTTCCCCCATTACGACGATAATTTTTTTGGCAAGTTGATTGGCGAATATTTATCTGGCACGTACGGGGATTTTATTCAAACTGATCCGCGCGTCGCCTCGGTCCTTTACGCGGCCGACCGTTTCGAATCTAGTTGGCAGATCAACCAGTGGCTGCTAAAGGGTTACACGGTGATCGCCGATCGCTATGTTAGCGCCAACCAGATTCATCAGGGCGGAAAAATTTCTGATTGTAAAAAACGCCAAGACTTTTTGCGCTGGCTGGATCAAATGGAACATGAAGTTTTCAAAATCCCGCGGCCTGATTTGGTGGTCTATCTTGATGTGCCGTTTGAGGTGAGTCGAGAGTGGCTTCAGCAGAAGGTCGCCAAACGGAAGAAAGGTTATCTTAAAGGTCGGAAGGATGTGGCGGAAGACAATCTTCTACACCTCAAAAATTCTCGAGACAGCGCCTTGAGTCTGGAAAGGCAAAATAAAAATTGGGTGAGAATCAAGTGTTGTCAGGGAATGGTGTGTCTCGCGCCGGAGCAAGTCCACGAGCGAGTTTTGCAAGTGATTCAAGAGAAATTGAGTATTAAGGCGACACCTTAGAATTTTCCAAGGTGTCGCCTTTGATGGTAATTTGTGATAGGATTGGGATTGGCTTGAGATAGCAAAATTATCAATAGTTTAAGCGTTATAATCATGTCTAAAAAATATTTGTTTCTCGGTTTACTAATAGTCTCGTTTCTGGTCGCACCTTTATTACTAAGAGCCGAAACAACGACTGACGACATCGCGCGTCAGATTACCAGTTTGCGTCAGCAGATCGCGGAGCTTCAGAGGCAGTTAATGCAATTGCAGGGGCAGAAGACTGGTCAGTCTTGCTATAACTTCGAGAAGAGTTTTGGTGTTGGTTCCAGCGGCAAGCAGGTGGATGCTCTGCACGCGGTGTTGGTGAAAGAAGGTTTTTCAATCAGCCCGCTCCCGGTGCCGTTGACCGCCACGATGTCCGATGACGAGAAAGAAAAAGAAAAAAGCAAGGTGATTTACACCGAGGCCACCGCCGCGGCCGTGTCCGCTTTCCAGCAGAAATACGCTGGTGAAATTTTAACTCCGAATGGCCTCACTTCGCCGACTGGCTATGTCGGCCCGGCGACGCGTGCAAAGTTGAATCAGTTGTATGGATGCGGTCGGGTAATTCCGCCAGTCCCCGGCAATCTCCCCCCCACCATTTCCGGCGTTTCCGGTCCGACTTCGCTTAATGTCGGCCAGACCGCGACTTGGACAATTAACGCGAGTGATCCGGAGAATGGAACACTCTCGTACTCGGTGATTTGGGGAGACGAGGCTATAACCAGCAGTACTGCTGGTTCGCCCGCAGGCTCGATGATGGTGCAACAGACCGCGACCTTCACTCACTCTTACGCCACTGTTGGCACTTATTATCCGACTTTCACTGTTCGCGACAATTCCGGCCAATCGGCCCGCACGAGTTTGAGCGTCGTGGTGGGGCAGAATCAGCTGTCACCAATTACCGTGCTCACTCCCAACGGCGGCGAGCAATGGGTGGCAAATTCTGTTCATCCCATCACCTGGCGTTATGACGGCGCGACGAGTGTGACGAAGGTGGATTTGTGGTTGCAACGTAGTAGCTCTTGCATTTCAGGTCAAGCGCCTTGCGCACAGATTTACTATTCACCAATTGTTTTGGATAGAAACATTCCCGCCTTATCTACTTACAACTGGATTGTCGCGACAGATATAATAAATAATCCGATCCCACCCGGTAATTATGTGGCTTTGGTTTGTCCGGCTGGTGATGTGTCAAACACAATGATTGGGCTCGCCCCTAATCTTTCCCATTGCGACTTGAGCGATAATTACTTCACGATTTTACCTGTCACGCCGTGATTCTGCTTCACACCCAATGGCAAGGGTTACCCTTGCCATCAAGAAATCCAGCATTGGCTGGGTTTTTTGATGAGATACCAATGTCAAGGGTTACCCTTGACATGAAATTGGTTGCGGTTTTTCGGGTGGCGTGCTAGCCTCATAAGTGCTTCCTCCCAGAAGAGTTCACTCTAACGGGTCAAGTGTTGCATCGGCTTCAGTTCGATCACGCCTAAGACCCTTATTGTGGCTGGGAGGGGCAAGGGGTCTCGGCTCGAGTTGTGTGAATGCGCCAAATAAACACACTCGAATCCGGGACTCCTTTTTTGTGTTAAAATTGTCTAATGATCGAGATTGAGAAAATTATCAGAGATTTAATCGCGAGCGTGGTTGGCGGTTTGAATTTGCCACCGATCGATTTTACCCTTGAACACCCAGACGAGCTCGCAAGGGGGGATTACGCTACAAACGTGGCTTTGGTGCTCGCTAAGGTGACAGGCCAAAAACCGCTCGCGCTGGCCCAGCAAATTGCCGAAAAATTAAAGGCCTCGCCTTTGGAAATTCCTAAGGCGAGGCCTTGGGCGGGGGTGAGTCCTTGGTTGGAGCGAATGGAAGTTGTTGCCCCCGGCTTCATCAACTTTTTTCTGACCCGAGACTTTTTCACCCATGAATTGTCACAGATTCTTAAGTCAGGTGGTAAATATGGTTGGGATATTGGAAAGGAGGGGGAGAAAAAGAAAGTGCTGGTGGAATACACTGACCCCAATCCATTCAAAGAATTTCATCTTGGGCACTTGATGTCCAACACGATTGGTGAAGCTATTTCTAGATTGGTTGAATCACAGGGAGCGGAAGGGAAGCGGGTTTGTTATCAGGGTGATGTGGGGATGCATGTGGCCAAGGCGATCTGGGGGAACTTAAAGTTAAATCTGCCAGCCGGCGGAAAAAATGCAAAAGAAACAAAAGAGATAAAAGAGTGGGGGCAGGCCTATGCGCTTGGCGCGCAGGCGTATGAGAGCGACGAGACGGCGAAGCGAGAGATTAGTGAGATCAACAAAAAAGTTTATGTTCGGAACGATCCTGAAATCAACGCGCTTTACGATGCCGGTCGAGAATTAAGTTTAGATTATTTCGAGACGATTTATAAGCGTTTGGGTACCAAGTTTGATTATTATTTTTTTGAAAGCGAGAGTGGGCCAGTGGGGCAGAAGTTGGTCGAGGAACATTTGGACGCCGGGCTTCCCCTTGGAAGCCCGGCGTCCTCGGCGGCGGTCTTTGAAAGAAGTGATGGGGCGGTAATTTTTCGGGGCGAAAAGTATGGCCTGCACACCCGCGTTTTCTTAAACACTGAAGGTTTACCGACCTATGAAGCTAAGGAGCTAGGGCTCGCTAAACTCAAATTCGATAAATACCCCGGCAATGAGTTTGTGGTGATTACCGGTAATGAAGTGACCGGTTACTTCGCGGTGGTGAAGAAGGCGCTCGAGCTTATTCTCCCGGACTTAGCGAAGAAGACGAGACATTTGCCGCACGGCATGCTTCGTTTACCCACTGGTAAAATGTCTTCTCGTACCGGCACAGTGATTACCGCCGAGAGTTTATTGGCGGAGATAAAAATGGCGGTTAAGCAAAAAATGAGTGAGAGGAATTTTAGCCTCGAAGAACATGAATTAGTTGCCGAGGCGGTGACCATCGCGGCGGTGAAGTACTCGATCCTCAAGCAGTCGCCCGGTCGAGATATTATCTTCGATTTGACGAAATCACTATCGCTCGAAGGCGACTCGGGGCCATATTTGCAATATGCGTATGTGCGCGCGCGCGCCGTATTAGTGAAAGCGGCCACTGAAAATATTTCAGTCAATACTAAAAATGTTGGGGAATCGCTACCAGAGATTAGTGAGTTAGAACGTCGTCTCACGCGCTTTCCTGAAGTCGTCTCACGCGCCACCGCGCTTTATGCCCCCAATCTTCTGGTGACTTATCTGACCGAGCTCGCGAGCGCCTTCAATGCTTATTACGCTAGCCAAAAAATTATAGATCCTGCCGATCCGCAGTCACCCTATCGTCTCGCCCTAACGACCGCTTTTTCGCGGATTATGAAATCCGGTCTCAACCTTCTGGCTATCTCTGTTCTCGAACGGATGTAGATTGTTTGTAGATAAAACAAGTTGGTGTAATATTGTAACGATCGTAAACATTTTACACCCGAATCGGATTTTGATATCATGAAGATCTGTATGGCTGAGAATTATAAAGCCGAATATCGGAGTAGGGTTAAAGAAGTTGTGCTAGCCACCTTGGCGATCGGGGGCCTGGTAGCTTTTGCGGTAATGGCTCCTAATGCCGTTCAGTTGCTCAAATATGTGATAAAAGATGAGCGTCAACGGCGTGACCGACTTACTTACTTACGGCGCGTGATTAATTCTTTGGTTGATAAAGAAATGATAGTTAAAGTTAAAGACGCCAAGGGCCAAACATTATTGCGGATTACTGAGTGCGGAAAAAAAGAATTAAAACGTTACCTCGCTCACGACCTGAAAATTAAAAGACCGCGACATTGGGATGGAAAGTATCATTTAATTATTTTTGATATTAAGGAAACCAAGCGTATTGTAAGAGATGAGTTGAGGAAATGGTTGGAACACCTTGGGTTTAAAAGATTACAAAATAGTGTTTGGGTCTACCCCTACGAATGCCGAGAGGTCGTTGTATTACTCAAATCACAATTCAAAATTGGTAAAGATGTTTTATATATTACTGCCGATGAAGTGGAAAACGATGGTTGGTTACGAGTACACTTTAATCTGAACTGATTTTCTAGATGTTGAAAGTTGAAATTTTTGGTTAGGTGTAAAATTGTAACGATCGTAAACATCTTACTTTTTTACTTGGCGCTTGGTTTGGGTTGAGAGATTTTATTCCAAAATGGGCAATAAAATGCTAGGATAAATGGATGGAGAAATCAGATATTGCCAAGAAAGAGGAGGAAATTCTGAAATTTTGGCAAGAGAATAAAATTTTCGAACAGACTCTCACTAAACCTGCCCCGGGTGGGGACTTCGTCTTCTATGATGGTCCGCCATTTGCGACCGGCCTGCCTCATTTCGGCCACCTCCTCCCGACTTCCATCAAGGACGCGATCCCGCGCTACCAGACAATGCGCGGTAAGCGGGTGCTAAGGCAATGGGGTTGGGATTGTCACGGTCTGCCGATTGAGAATTTAATTGAGAAGGAACTTGATTTGAAGACCAAAAAGGATATTGAGAAATATGGTCTCGCTCTCTTCAATCAGAAGGCACGCGCTAGCGTGCTCCGTTATGCCGAGGAGTGGAAGAAGATTATTCCGCGCCTGGGTCGGTGGGTGGATATGGAAAATGATTATAAGACCATGGATCCGACTTACACTGAATCTGTGTGGTGGGTTTTCAAATCCCTTTACGATAAGGGTCTGGTTTACGAGGGATATAAGTCGATGCACTTGTGCCCGCGGTGTGAGACCACCCTCGCCAACTTCGAAGTTAATTTAGGCTACAAAGATATTACTGATCTGTCGGTTTATGTGAAGTTTGAATTAGTAGATGAGCCTGGGACATATCTCTTGGCCTGGACGACAACCCCGTGGACCTTGCCGGGGAATACGGCGCTTGCGGTGAACCAAGAGATTATCTATAGCAAGTTAAAAGTTGAAAGTGAATTTATAATTTTAGCGAAAGATAAAATCGGGAAGGTCTTGAGGGATAAAAAGTTTGAAATAGTCGAAGAACTTTCGGGTAAAGATTTAGTCGATAAGAAGTATCAACCGTTATTTAATTACTATCAAGGTTCGACCTTAATGGATGCCCAAAGTCGAACCTTAAAGTCAAAGAATGGTTGGCAAGTTTACTCGGCTGATTTTGTGACCACCGAAGAGGGGACGGGAATTGTTCACATCGCTCCGGCTTTTGGTGAGGCTGATATGAAGTTGGGCGAGGAGAAGAACCTGCCTTTCATCCAGCATGTGTCGCGTGACGGTAAGTTTAAACCAGAAGTGACAGATTTCTCTGGTTTACCAGTCAAGCCTAAAGATGATCATCAAGCAACCGATATTCTGATTATTAAATATCTAGTCGCCCAAAATTCATTATTTCGCAAAGAGAAAGTGGTTCATTCTTATCCGCACTGCTGGCGTTGTGATACGCCGCTTCTCAATTACGCCGCGTCTTCTTGGTTCATTAAGGTGATGGCGCTAAAAGAAAAATTGCTGGCCGAGAATCAGAAGATTAATTGGGTGCCCGAGCATATTAAAGACGGTCGCTTCGGCAAGTGGCTTGCCGGGGCTCGTGACTGGGCAGTATCGCGCCAACGCTTCTGGGGCGCGCCACTGCCGGTTTGGCATTGTGATAAATGTAAGAAGGTTAAAATTATCGGCTCACTTGAGGAGTTGAAGAAAAACACAAAAACTTCCGGTAACCACTATTTCGTTATGCGCCATGGCGAGTCAGAAAATAATTTATTGGGCATAAATGACTGCGTTGTTAGAGAGAAGAGTTATGGTTTGACTGAAATCGGACGTAAAATGGCCAAGGAGGCAGCCCTAGCATTACGCGATAAGGGTAGAATTGATTTGATTTTCTATTCACCTTTGCGTCGAACAAAAGAGACCGCCTTTTTAGTTGCTGAAGTTCTTGGAATCGAGTCGGCAAATATAAAAGAGGATGAACATTTGATTGAATACCAATCAGGTGATTTTAATGGTTTACCTTATGATGATTTACATAATTATTACAAAGATGAAATAAAAAGATTTACTAAAGCTCCGCCAAACGGTGAGACCTTTTTAGATTTGATCCGTAGACTGGGAGCGTTCGCCTATAGTCTAGAAGAAGAATTCAAAGGAAAAAAGATTCTCATAATTACTCACGGTGATCCAGGGACACTAATACAAACTATTCAGACCGGATTTTCTCATGCGGATATCATAAATTATTTAAAAAACAATTATTTGAAAATTGCCGAGGTGAGTGAGTTAGATTTTACCCCCCTGCCTCACAACGCCGATTACAAGCTCGATTTCCATCGGCCATTTATTGATGAGATTAGATTAGTTTGCGACTGCGGTGGCGAGATGAAACGGATTGAAGATGTGTTTGACGTCTGGTTTGAATCTGGCTCGATGCCTTACGGGCAAGTTCATTATCCCTTTAACCCGGACAAACGATTTCCTTTCCCGGCCGATTTCATCGCTGAAGGGGTGGACCAAACGCGCGGCTGGTTTTATTCGCTACTCGTTCTCGGGGTCGGTTTATTCAACCAGAGTCCTTATAAAAATGTAATTGTTAATGGTCTTATTTTGGCCGAAGATGGCCAGAAGATGTCGAAGCGGCTCAATAATTATCCCGATCTTAATTTAACCATTGATAAATATGGTGCCGATGCTCTCCGCTTCTACCTCTTATCGTCACCGTCGGTGCGGGCCGAAGATTTCGGTTTCTCGGAACGAGGTTTGGGTGAAGTGATGCGTCGGGTAATCATGCGGCTCAAGAATGTTTTGGTTTTCTACCAACTCTACGCCCCGATCAATTCTTTCCCGGCCGCTCAAGGATCTCCCACTAATCTTTTAGATATCTGGATGCGGGTGCGCCTCACGGAATTGAACCAGATAATTTCTCAAGCCTTCGATTCTTACGAAATTGATCGAGTAGGGAAACCAATCGATGAATTTGTCGACGATTTGTCCACTTGGTATCTGCGGCGATCACGCGATCGCTTTCGAGAAGTGGGTGGCGGAGCATCAGTTGGAGCGATAGAGACCCTGCGGCAAATTTTAATAACTTTGACGAAGATTATCGCGCCGATCATCCCCTTCGTGGCCGAGGAAATTTATCAGGTCCTGCGAAGCAAAAATGATTTGGTCAGTGTTCATCTCGAGAGTTGGCCGGAGGTCGGAGAGATTGATGTCGGCATCATTTCTCAAATGTCAGAGGTGCGTCGTCTCGTGTCGCTCGCTCTCGAAGAGCGAGCGAAGGCGGGAATTAAAATTCGACAACCGCTCCAGGCGATGTTTATCAACGGTGCCCAGCCAAGCGATTTGTCCGATGAATTTATTTTGTTGATCAAGGAAGAAGTGAATGTCAAAGAAGTTAAATGGCAGAATGATTTGTCTTTGCCGGTTCAACTTGAGTTTACAATTACCGCGGCCTTGCGCGAGGAAGGTGAAGTGCGCGGTCTCGTCCGACAAATCCAAGATTTGCGCAAGGCAGCGGGATTGACTCCGCGTGACACGGTGATCATCCGAGTCGCCACTACCTATCCTGGTCGCGCGGTGATTGAAGCACATCAAGCCGAAATTTGCCGAGCGGTCAATGCCACAAGTCTTTTTTGGGAAGAGAGTGGTGAGGGAAAAACCTCGATTCGTCTCGAGCGAGCATAATGCCGCATTACCTTTATCGGACCGAAGGGTTCATTGTAGCTAGTCGCCCAACCGGTGAGGGGAGTCGGGTGCTTGATTTAGTTACCGAGCGTTTGGGGCGGTTGCCAGTCTTGGCGCAAGGGTCGCGCGAATTGCGATCCAAACTTCGCTATCAATTATCCGATCTCTCTTTTATCAACGCGACCTTGGTGCGTGGGCGGGAAATTTGGCGTTTAGTTGGCGTTGAACCAATTATTGGTCTCGACAGTGCTCGGTTGTTAGCGGCTTCGTCTTGTCGAGTATTGCTGGCGCGATTAGCTTTGCTTCTCCGTCGCCTGCTGGTCACCAATGAGCTCTCGGCCGAGCCGCAAATTTATGCTGAAGTTCGAGCGGCGGTTAACTTCCTTACTCGTCACGACCTATCCGCTGTCGAGCGCGAGCAATATGAAGTTGCCGCCGTTTGGCGGCTCTTGGCTAAACTTGGTTATGGTCGACGGACGACGACTCTGGAAAAAATATTGTCGCCCGAGAATTGGAACCACGATCTTTTGGCGGTCACCGCCATTTGCCAATCAGAAGCGGTCGCCTCGATCAACGAAGCTCTATATCACAGCCAGTTGTAAGTGCTATAATACCCTCACGATGTTGTTGTCAAATAGGGCCAAGGGGCCGGAAAGAATTGAAGATCTGAAGCGTCGCCTTTATACTCGCGGTGGCGATCCGTTGGCCTTGCGTCGCTCGCCGCTTACGGCTCGCTCCGCCAGGGATGGGGCAAGTGACAATGACTCAGTGAGTGGTTGGGCCGAAGATCGTTTCTCAAACAATGTTCCGCCCCGCTCATCTCGCCGTTCAATCCTTACTATTTTCCTGATCGTCGCCGTGATTTTTTTCCTGATCGCAGTAGGTTTTGCCGCTTACACTCTCTATCGCGGCGGCAATGTTATTTCACCGGCCAATGTTGAGCTCGTGGTTGATGGTCCGAAAACGGTTAAAGCCGGTGAGATCCTTAATCTTCAAGTCTTGGTGGCCAACAAGAATACGACCCCACTTAATTCTGTTGATCTGATTCTCGAATTTCCCCCAGGCACGCGCTCACCGTTTGATATGACTAAAGAATTTCCACGCACCAGAATTCCACTTGAGACCATTGCGCCCGGCGCGTCGGCTAATCAGACAATTAAAGCTGTGGTCTTCGGCGAAAAGGACATTGACCAGCAAATTAAAGTGTCGGTGGAATATCGGATCGCCGACTCCAACGCTATCTTCGACAAAGTTGATTATTTCAATTATCAAATCAGCTCTTCGCCGATCACTCTCAATCTTACTTTGCCAGCGGAGATTAATTCTGGCCAGCTCGTGAATCTCGATTTAGAAATTGCCGTCAGTGACAGTGCTCTTCGAGACTTGGTGGTGACTGCTTCTTATCCGCCCGGTTTTACTTTCACTGATGCCACGCCGCCGCCTTCGATTGGGACGAATGTCTGGCGTTGGGGAGATGTGCCAGCGGGCGCTCGGCCGCGGCTTAAAATTTCTGGTAAGTTGGAGGGTCAAGACGATGATCCGAAATCTTTTCGCTTCTCGGCCGGTATCGAGAGCGCGCGGAACGAAGGCGAGATCGCTGTTAATTATGGCGATGTTTTCAAAATAATTACGATCAAGCGACCATTTGTGGCGCTCACCGCTTCCATCAATGGTGATTTATCAGCCCAAGAATATGTGGCCGATAGTGGTAATCCGGTGCGGGTGGATATTGCTTGGGTCAACAATTTGCCGACCGAAGTTACTGACGGTGAACTCACCGTGACTTTAGGCGGCACGGCCCTTGATCAGCGTACGGTAGTGACGAGTGACGGCTTTTACCAGTCAGCAACTAATCAGATCATCTGGCGGCCAGTGACATCACCAGCCCTCGTGAGACTCTCGCCCGGCGCCCGGGGGCAAGTGAGTTTCAACTTCGCCGCCTTGCCCCTTATCCGTGATAATCAGGCGGTAATCGAACGACCGACGATTGAGTTGCACATTAATTTCCGGGCCCGTCGTGTCACGCCCGACGCGGGGAGCGAAACAATTGAGACCACCGTGAAGAAACAGGTGAAGATTAATTCCACTTTCCAACTCGCTTCGTCAGCCATTTATCATGGTGGACCGTTTACCAATCGGGGGCCACTGCCGCCACGCGTGGGGCAAGAGACCACCTATACTATTCTGTGGTCGGTGATTAATTCTTCGAATAATGTGACCGCCGCCGCGGTGAAGGCCACTTTGCCGGCTTATGTTCGGTGGCTTGGGGTGGTGAACCCCGAGACCGAGAAACTGACCTTCGATAATAGCCGGGGGGAAGTAAATTGGGATCTGGGGGTGGTTGACGCTGGTCAGTTATTGACATCAGCCGCTCGAGAAGTGGCTTTCCAAGTTGTCCTTTTGCCGAGCATCAGTCAAACTGGGGATACCCCGGTTATCGTCACTACGCCAACGCTCACCGGGACAGATTCTTTTACTCATCAACTTCTAACCAATACCAAGCGATCCCTAGATGTTCAGATTACCGGGGACTCTCTATATCAGCCGGGGGTGGGGACGGTGGCGCCATAAGAATCAATATGACTAATCTTGACACATTAGTGGCACTGGCCAAACGACGGGGATTCATTTATCCCGGCTCGGAGATTTATGGTGGCTTGGCGGGGACTTGGGATTATGGTCATTACGGATTGGCATTAAAGAATAATCTCAAAAATCTGTGGTGGAAAAGATTCGTCACCGATCGAGAAGATATGTATGGGCTCGATGCAGCGATTTTAATGAATGAGAGAGTTTGGCAGGTGAGTGGGCATGTGGAAGGTTTCTCAGACCCCTTACCCCAAAAGTCTTCCGAACTAAGGTCTGACCTTAAAAACCCAGAATCTCAAGGTCAGACCTTAAAACAATTTAACTTAATGTTTCGAACTCAAATTGGTGCGACCGATGACGCCCAAGTCTCTTACCTTCGACCCGAAACGGCACAGGGGATGTTTGTTAATTTTAAGAATACTGTTGATTCTTTTCACCCCCCACTTCCATTTGGTATAGCGCAAATCGGGAAAGCGTTTAGAAACGAAATTGCCCCGCGAGATTTCCTCTTCCGCGCCCGCGAATTCGAGCAGATGGAGATCGAATATTTTGTCCATCCGCAGGTGGGCCAGTGGGAAAAAGTTTTTGAACAATTTCGATTAGCGCTGCACGCGTTTGCTAAAGAGATTGGCTTGAAAGAGATTCATGATCTTGAAGTGCTCGCCACTGATCGCGCTCATTATAGTCAGCGCACAATCGATTTTGAATTCGATTTCCCTTTCGGTCGGAAAGAACTTTGGGGTTTGGCTTACCGGACAGATTATGACCTTACGGCACACCAGCTTGATTACCATGATGAAGCAACAAAATCAAAAATTGTCCCGCATGTCATTGAACCATCTTTCGGTGTTGATCGCACGATCCTCGCTATTCTTTCCGATGCGTATACGGAAGATGAGATGGGGGGCGAGAAGCGCGTGTATTTGAAACTGCCCCCGCGTCTCGCGCCAGTCACCGCCGCCATTTTTCCCTTGCTCAAAAATAAACCAGAACTGGTCACCAAAGCCCTTGAAATTTACCGCTCCCTAAAGCTACAAGCCATAAGCTATAACCTACAAGCTATTGTTTTCGATGACAACGGCAACATCGGCAAACGCTACCGCCGGCAAGATGAGATTGGGACGCCTTACTGCGTCACGATTGACTTTCAAACTTTGGATGATAACACGGTTACCGTGCGAGCCCGCGACACGGGCGAGCAGGAGCGGGTGGCCGTGGGTGAGCTGTTGGACAAGATCAAAGATAAAACGTAAAGTAAAATGATCCGATATGGGGAAATATATCATTAGTTTTTTACTCACGATGGCAATTATTCTGCCGACAGTTGTCAGTGCCCAAGATGATAAGTCTAATTCTAGCATAGAGCTTATTTTACCAAGTAGTGATGTTACTTTGTATCGAGAAGAAGAACAAACTGTTTTTTGGAGTCGCCAGAATATTCCAAACTCTCTTCCCGTCACTCTAACTTTGGTTTCTCCTACCGGCCAAATATCTTGGACAATGAGAGCCGTTATTAACCCCAATGGTTATACGCGAGTGCGTTTCGATCAAGTGCCGGTCGGGTCTTATAAAATGATTATCGCGGTTTCTTATAATGGTCGATTGTATACCGATTTTAGCGATGATTTTTTCAAATTAGTTGAGCGGGAGAAGGAGGTGCCTGAATTACTTCTTACTTCGCCGCTAGAAAGTAAGGTTGCCCGAGGTTCAAAAGCCTCGTTTGGGTGGTTTTTTGAAGGTGTTCCTGGCGCCAATCCTCTGACTATTCTTTTGTTGTCTGAAGGTAATCAAATAGTGTTAAATACTCAAGTCGTAATTGGCAAAGAGGGTGAACTCATCTATCTTCCGAAAACTATCCCTCTAGGGAAATACAAAATAAAAATTTTTACTAACGATTCCAACGGTCAACTACTTTCGTATAGCACGCCATATTTTATTACCTTGGTTGATGCTGACCTGCCGAGCATCACCATTCTTTCGCCGACGGAAGGCCAGAATTTATCTGGAGTGACTCACATCAAGGCTGTTTTTTCTGGAGAAATGGAGCCGATCTACTTTTATATCGATCGGGGAATAGAGCAGAGAGTCTCGTATTGGCACTCGTCATTACCTTGGGATATCAGGCTTTATACTTGGAAACTTAGTCCGGGTCGACACAAAATAGAATTTACCGCTGCCGATAAAATAACTGGCGAATCTGTTTCCGCTGAACGTAATATTAATATTGTTGCCGATGTTACGCCACCGCTGATTGAGTTTGTTCCCAATAACTACGGTGGAACAGCAAACATGTTGCCAATGGCTAATGGTTATGTGCCAGTTTCTGTTCGGGCTAGAGACGAGTCGGGTATCAGCGGGATTGAATTTTGCACCAATGATAAATGCAGTTCGACCTGTCCAACGACTAAAAATTCTGGCTATATTTCTTGCACGGTCAATGTCCCGGTTTCTTTGTTCGCTTATCCCCCGGTTACTATTGTGGCGGTGGCTTATGATCATGCTTATGATCTCAATCGTGGAGCGGTTGGGCTTAAGTTCCCGTCGGCCACAATCCTGCCTGATTATCCAGGCGGTAAGAGTGGATGGGTTAGTTTTAGTAATAACTTGTGGTAAACTTAGAGTATGAAATCCCTTAATTTTGTTTCCGTTCTTTTAGTTGCCATTATGTTTATGGGAGTAACGACTATTTCTCCCCAGCCCGTTCACGCCCAGAGTGTGAGTCTGATGACCCCTCAAGCGTTAGCTCAATATTTGCAAACTCTTGAACGGCAGTTGGCGCTCCGTAAGCAACAGCTGATTTCTAGGTTGGCCGAGGAAGCGAGGAACCCAGGTAGTCTTACGGCGCCGAATCTGACCTGTCTTAATTTAACAAGAAATCTCGCCTTCGGCGCGAGCGGCAGTGATGTCGTGTCTCTTCAAACATTTCTAAGTGAGACTGGTGATTTCGATAATCGTGAAGCTAGCGGGATTTTCGGTTTCTACACTCAATCCGCCGTGCAATCTTTCCAACGTCGCGAGGGGATTGTCGTAAGTGGTAGTCCGTTAGGAAATGGTTATGGTGTTGTTGGTCCACTAACGCGGGCGAGAATTAAAACGCTTGGTTGTGAGGCCGACAATTCAAGTGATACCCCATCGTCTTGTCGTGTGGGTGATATTTATAATTCCGTAACTGGCGCACATTGCCCGGTGGTTCCGGCGAGCGTCCCTGTCCCAACTCCAATGACTACTTACACTATTACCACTTCCGTCACTGGCGTTCTCGGTTCTGGTTCCGGTATGATTGCCAGAAGTAATGCTCCCAATTATCCCAATTACGCCCCCGGCACGGTTGTGACACTTACTGCCACTCCAGCCACTGGTTCTACCTTCGTTGGTTGGTCAGGTAATTGCTCGAATTTAAACCCTACTTGTACTCTGATTATGAATGCGAACAAGAGTGTGACGGCGATTTTTACGACCGGCACCACTTTGCCACTCTCAATCACTCGCACCATCATTGCCTCGGCTGGGACTGGTGGTATGATCTCGCCTTCGGGTTCAATATCTGTCAATCAAGGATCTTCTAAAACCTTCGTCATCACTCCAAGCACCGGTTATCGTTTGAGCCAAGTGTTGGTCGATGGTGTTATCACCGGCAGTATTTCCTCGGCCGGCTACACTTTCACTAATGTTCAGTCGAACCACACCATTAATGCGAGCTTTGCGGCAAACACAACGATTTCACCCGCCACTCCTAGTACTTATGATCTTGAAGTCTCTAGCGTCTCTATTACCACTGATGGTCCTCGCGCCACTTATTGTAATTGGAGCTCGGTGGCTATCTCGAGCTTCCCAGTCCGCATTATTTTAAACAATGTAAATTATGACTTCAGTGCTGTTGGGGCATTGAATCCCGGTATTTGCTCCACGCGTGTTGATGCTTTCGCCAGTTTTGGATTGACCTACAATTCCAGTCAAACTTACACCGCTTCTTGGACCGTTGATCCGAACAATGCTTACAGCGAGACTAACGAGTCAAATAATCAGACGAGTGCTAGCGTGACCGGTAGTCAACCGCCGCCGGTGGTCGCTTCAATTACAGTGACCGCGCCGACGGCAAGTTCGCGCTGGACACCAACCGCTTTCACCCAAGCCGTTACCTGGTCCTCGAGCAGTGTTCCATCTGCTAATTTAGTGACACTTGAATTAATGATGTCGAATAATGTGCGAGTCACTGCTTTTACCCGAGTCGCCATTGTAAATTCCTCTGGCAATAAAAGCGTTAATCTAAGCAATATTACGCCCGGTTATTACTATTTTCGTCTCTCGACGACCGTTGCTGGTCAGATTATCTATGGCGACTCAAGTGTCTTCCAGATAGTTAATAACTAAACTTCTGTGGTATAGTAGTGGCTATGATCGAAAATAGTCGTTCCACAATTTCAATTAGCACTGGCAGCGTGGTCAAAGTTATCCTCTTGATCCTCTTTGTCTGGCTTCTTTTCGTCATTAAAGACATAATTCTGATTGTTCTCGTCTCGGTGGTGATTGCTTCGGCAATCGAGCCGGCAGTACGATTTCTCTCTCGTTACCACATTCCCCGGACGCCAGCTGTCCTTATCGTTTATCTTGTCACTTTTGCCCTACTCGTCAGTTTGATCCCGTTCTTTTTTATTCCGGCCCTTAAGGATCTAACTAATGCCTCGGCCACCTTACCCCAGAAGATTGATTCCCTCTCTTTCTTGTCCGCCCCTGATGGACTTTTCTCCACCCTCTCGCGTTTCAGTTATTTTGATAATTTATCGAGTAATCTTGAGGGAGCCTTCGCTGGTGTCTCGCGAGGTTTTATTGAGACGGTGAGTATCATTTTCGGTGGATTTTTTAGCTTCGTGATGATTGTGGTCATCTCTTTTTATTTATCAGTCCAAGATGACGGCATTGCTAATTTTTTAAGAGCCATTACCCCCGCGCGCAGTGAATCGTACATCATTGGCTTGTGGCATCGGGCGCAAAAGAAGATTGGCCTCTGGATGCAAGGGCAATTGCTCCTCGGTCTGCTTGTTGGCGTGATTGTTTATCTTGGATTGACAATTTTGAAAATCGAATACGCATTAGTTTTAGCAATCATGGCGGCGATTTTTGAACTCATTCCCGTTTTTGGGCCGATTCTCTCGGCGGTGCCGGCGATCCTCATTGGCTTTAGTCACAATGCGTCAACTGGTCTTTTAGTCCTCGGACTCTATTTAGTGATCCAGCAATTCGAGAATCACTTACTCTATCCGTTGGTGGTGAAAAAGATTGTTGGCGTGCCTTCAATTGTCGTCATCCTCGCTTTAATTATTGGGGCGAAACTCGTTGGCTTCTTGGGGATTATTTTGGCGGTGCCAATCTCGGCCGTTTTCATCGAGCTTCTTAGTGACTTCGAGCAACGGAAGAAGACCCTTCATCGGGATGCCGTCTAAGATTTATCTCACCACGACCTTGCCCTATGTGAATGCCGATCCCCACATCGGCTTTGCTTTGGAGATTGTGACGGCGGATGTTTTAGCTCGTTATTATCGGTTACTCGGGTGGCCAGTCTTCTTCAATACTGGCACGGATGAGCACGGGGAGAAGATTTACCGCCGAGCACTAGAAGAGAAGTTATCGCCCCAAGACTATGTTGATATCTATGCCCAGAAATTCGTTCAACTCAAACAGGGACTCAACTTAAGTTACGATTATTTCAGTCGAACAACAGACTCTCGACATGTGGCCGCGGCGCAAGAATTTTGGCGTCGGTGCGCCGCGGCCGGCGATATTTATCAGAAGCAATACGAGCTAAAGTATTGTGTCGGTTGCGAATTGGAGAAAACCGATTCGGAACTTGAGAATGGCTATTGCCCGACCCATCCCCAGCAGGCGCTCGAGGTGATTGCCGAGGAGAATTATTTTTTCCGTTTTTCTAAATATCAGAATCAGTTACTTAAACTTTACCGGAAGCCCGGCTTCCAATTGGAAGCCGGGCTGCCAAACTTCGTTGTCCCGCCTGTTCGTCTGAACGAGGTCCGAAAATTTGTCGAGCGAGGGTTACAGGATTTTAGCATCTCGCGACTGAAGTCCAAGATGCCGTGGGGGATCGCGGTGCCTAATGATGAAACCCAAGTGATGTATGTTTGGTTTGATGCTCTCGTCAACTACATTTCGGGGATCGGTTGGCCCGATGAGCTAGAGAAATTTAACAAGTGGTGGCCTGTCATCCAATTTGCTGGTAAAGATAATCTCCGCCAGCAGGCGGCGATGTGGCCGGCGATGCTCATGTCCGCTGGCTTACCGCCGGCCAAACAAATAATAGTTCACGGTTTCATTACGAGTAACGGCCAGAAAATGTCTAAATCACTCGGCAATGTTATTAACCCCGTCAAATTGGTTGAAGAATACGGCACGGATGCGGTGCGCTACTTTTTGACCCGACATACTAATCCGTTTGAAGACACCGATGTGACGCTAGAGAAATTTAAGGAGGCCTACAATGCCAATCTCGCCAACGGCCTCGGCAACCTTGTCTCGCGAGTGATGAAGTTAGCGAGTGATTATTTGTCGATGCCTATTGTCGTGTCAAGGGTTACCCTTGACAGCAAGGGTAACCCTTCGAATTTCTTGGTTGGAGAACATATCAAAAACTACGAACTCAATCAAGCTATGGATGAGATTTGGTGGCACATTGGTCGGCATGATGCGTACATCCAAGAAACCAAACCATTTACTCTGATTAAAACTGATCCGATCGCCGCCCGCGAGATTATTGCTAAACTGGTCCAAGGCCTAGCCGACTTGGCCGTTTGCCTTGAACCATTTATGCCTGCCACTGCCGTCGCAATTATCAACCTAATTCGCACCAACAGCGCTCCGACCCAGCCCCTCTTCCCAAGAAAATAACCCTTATTCTAATGTGGTTGCCAATGCGAATCTCTTGGATTTTTTGAGTTAATGGAAAAAACGGGAGGCTGTTTTTGATATATACTGGCTTGGTTAAGAGCTAATTTTCATAAAAGATACAATGCGTTGTAAAAAAAACGGCAGAATCTGCCTAAGATGTTTTCACTCGAAGTCTAAGGCCAGCAAGAAGCTCAAAAAACTTTTCCCGAGTTCAACAACCTTTAACTAGGTGTGGTATGATTAAGAATATGAAAAAAATAGTTATTGGTTTCTTGTTCGTTAGTCTATTATTTATCTCCTCGTTTTCTGTTGTCCGAGCGCAGACGGTGACTCTAGACATCAACGCTTTGCGCGTCCAACTTCTCGAATTGGTTCAGAAATTAACGATAATTCTCAATCAGCTTACCATGTCAAGGCTAAGCCTTGACATGACGCGTCCAACCACCACGCCGCCTTGGTTGCCTTTACCTCCTTTACCTCTGCCGATCCCGTTACCCACCCCGAGCGACAATTACCCACCAATTATTTCTGGCGTCACCGGTTCCACTAATCTCACTCCCGGCGAGAGTGGTACTTGGCAGGTTATAGCCACCGATCGCGAGGGCAGTCGCCTCGCGTACGCGGCGTTCTGGGGTGATTATGATACCCCGATTTTCAACGATCAGGGCAGTTTCAGTCATGTCTACCAAACACCGGGTGCTTACTATCTTACTTTCACCGTCACTGATGCGGGAGGCAAGACGACGCGAGCGAATGCAAGTGTGACGGTGGCCAATCGAACGATCCCGAATATCACTGGTTCGGCGGAGATCACCGCTATAGATGACACCACGGGCGAGACACTGACGGCCGCCCAAGTGAGTGTCGTCTCTCTCGCTGGGCGAATAATTGGCACCGGCAATACTTATCGCGGGCCGGTTGTTTTCAGTAACTTACCGATCGGTACCTACACAGTCATGGCGGTTTCTTTTGGCTACCGTTTAGGTAATACCTCCTTCTCAATCGTTCGCAGTGGCGATGTCGCTCGGCCGGTGGTCCGTCTCACCAAGTTACGTTAAAGTTTTGTGCGACACTCGGTGTCGCACAGCTCTATTCGAAATGTATATTGTGAGCGGCGAGCCGCTTGAGGCGAGCCGCGAGAAGCGGATATTTAGTGAGTTTGGGATCTTCGATGATGAGGCGGCGCGCCTCAAGGCGC
>Ga0209542_10004693_pt1 | contig 27883 bp, 28 predicted proteins | sample RifCSPhighO2_01_FD_184028 | JGI IMG/M metagenome (GOLD analysis project Ga0209542, IMG submission 184028) | Soil microbial communities from Rifle, Colorado - Rifle CSP2_plank highO2_0.1 (SPAdes) (version 2) | ecosystem: Environmental > Terrestrial > Deep subsurface > Rock core/Sediment ...
ATGTACGAGCCATTATATATTCCCTTCAATTTAATCGTTTAGGTGTACGGAATGTATCGGATCCTAGACAACGACTATGGGGTTATTGCTCTTTGGACATTTTTATGTTAGCCTAAATAAGCTAATGAAGATTAAAACCCTCGCCCTAAGCTTATTGGCAGCACTTCTTTTATCCTTGCCGTTTTTGGTAGTTCCTGTATCAGCACAACCTTCACAGCCAAACCGTGTTCCCGGCCAGATCCTTGTAAAATTTAAAGATAGCGCCCCGCAAGCTTTTGTAAATACAGAGCTAAAAAGACAAAACGGTAAAGTGGTTGACCAGATTTCCAGGATTGGTACTTTGGTAGTAGAGGTGCCGGATCAAGCCTTGGACAGGGTTATCGAGGCGCTGTCTAGAAACCCTAATGTAGAATATGCGGAAGAAAATTCTATTGCCACGGCATTAGACTTTCCCGTTGATGCGCCAAATGATACAAGTTATGCCCTTTTGCAGTGGGGACTTGAAAATACCGGCCAGGTAATTGGGGGACAAATGGGGACTCCTGATGCTGACATTGATGCCCAGGGGGCATGGAATGTGACAACCGGCAATCTTGTGAAGGTGGCCGTTTTGGATACCGGAGTAGACCAAGCCCACCCGGATCTCTCTTCTAAGATTGACTCGCAAAAAGATTTCACCGGTTCCGGTTCGGTTGATGACTTTTACGGCCATGGTACCCATGTGGGCGGTATTGTTGCAGCTGTAACCAATAACGCCATCGGCGTTGCAGGTACCTGTCCTGAGTGTAGGTTATTAAACGGCAAGGTATTAAACGACAGCGGCTCGGGGGCATATTCCTGGATAGCCAGTGGGATCACTTGGGCGGCAGACAATAATGCTAAAGTTATCAATATGAGCCTTGGGGGCTCTGTTAAGTCTATTACCTTGGAGAGGGCTGTAAACTATGCCTGGAATAAAGGGGTAGTGGTAGTTGCAGCAGCCGGCAATTCGGGCAACCGGTCCAAGACCTACCCCGGGGCTTATACTAATGTGATAGCAGTTGCTGCAACGGATAACAAAGACCAAAAAGCCAGCTTTTCAAGTTATGGGAACTGGGTTGATGTAGCGGCCCCGGGGGTAAATATTTTCTCCACATTCCCAACCCATGCTTATAAAATTAATAAATCTTTAGGCTATGATTTTGGTTCCGGAACTTCTATGGCAACCCCTATGGCCTCGGGGGTAGTAGCCCTTATTTGGTCAACCCCATACGGGACAAGTAACTTAGCAGTAAGGTCCCGCCTTGAGTCAACTGCCGATAAAATTTCCGGTACCGGTAAATACTGGGTTGCCGGCCGGATCAACGCCGGAGGGGCCGTGGCTCCCTAAAAGTTTTCATTTTTTCCTGCAAACCCCTGGAATTTTAAATTTTGGCAGTATATACTAATTTTATGGTAGGAAAAGTTCTATTGGGGATAGGGGCTTTAATCCTGATTTTAGTGGCAGTAGTTTTCTTCTCTGTAAACTTTAACGAGAATAAACCTCCCCCGGAGTTTACTGCCAACTTTGTTAATTTAGACAAAATAGAAAAGATTTCCAAATACAGAAGTTGTGCCGGCCATGTAACAGTCCCTCAGGACGGGCGGGAGAGCAAAAGGAGTATGAAGCACTATTTTGAGGTAAAGCCTGAATTTGCCAAAGCCCGGGCGGTTGAGATTTATGCGCCATATGAGGGGTTTGTGACGACTTTACGTTCAGACCCGGGAGAGGGTCTTGAGGGGGAAATATGGATTGTACCTAAAAGAAAGGTGGCGATGTTGCCGCCTTTTGGTGTGTGGCAATTTAGTGTCCAGCACATAGAGGTTAAAAAAGATTTAAAACAGGGAAGCGAGGTTAAAGATGGGGAGATAATTGGTTATGCTGCATTTTCGGGAGGCAGGATACCCACTTTTGATATTGTCTATGGGAAGATGGCTTTTCCTCCTGCTCCTAAAAAAATTGACAACTGGAATTCTCCTTTTGGGGATTTAGACTCTGTTTTTAACCATATGTCAGATGGTGTGTTGGCACAATATCAGCAAAAAGGAGTATCTCAAAAAGAAATAGTTTTAAGCAAAGAGGCAAGGGATCAAAATCCCTGTGTGTATCGAGAAAATGGTCCTTATTTTGAAAATAGGGATGATTTGGCCAACTGGATCCTACTTAAGTAGCTTTAATCTCTGGAATTTTAACCTCCAAATACACGTACAGGCTTTATTTTATTTCCAATTTATGGTAAATAAGCAAATATGGAAAGAGGATCTTTTTTACGAAGAGCGGTAGATGTCATCGGTAAAGTTTTTTTAAGAGGTGATGGTCAAGAAGAAAAGTCAGAAGAGGATTTTACTAAAATAGAGAGAGATATGCTGCGTAGGGCTTCGAGGATGGAGATAATTGGGGGAGATTATAGAGCTGCTGCAGAACTTTCATCCTTGTTATTTAAAGTCAGGGCAGAAAGACTCAAAAGAAAACAACCTCAAGGGGAATCTGGTGGAGAAGAAGCCCCCCAGCCCTAATTGTCCCCAAGCCAGTAGAATTTTGATTTCTTCAAAGCGTAACTTGCTGGATTAAATTCCCCAAATATGGAGTAAGAGTTTAAACCTATTTCACAAGGGCACCCCTTGCCAGAGCAAGGGGTGCCCTTAAACAAAGACCTGAATTTCCCTGCAAAACCCTGGAATTTTAACCTCTATCAAGATTAAATTCCCCAAAAGGCATAAAAATTTCGCTCTATCCGAGTTTGTAAGGACCTAAAAATCCTCAGGTGCCCTCGTATTCCACCCCTGGGGTGGCAATCTGGGTGGCAATCTAACTCAAGACTAGATTGACTCGCCCCAAAAAAAATCCTAAAATCTGCTTATGAAGTTTAGAAAAGCTTTACTGGTCAATATTACCCAGGATAATTTGGATCCGATTTACTGGAAAAGGCTTGATGGTTTAATAGAGCGTAAAGTAATGCTTCCTAAAGACAGCCTCCGTATTCAGGAAGAATTAGCAGACACGGATTGTATATTAACAGGATTTCAAATAGATGTGGGTAAAAAAGAAATTGATACGGCTCCAAACTTAAAATATGTCAGTGTTTTAGCAACAGCATACGGAAAAATCGATACTGATTATGCCAGGAAAAAAGGGATTGTTGTAACCAACGTTCCGGGTTATTCCACAGAGTCAGTGGCGGAATTAGTATTTGCAGTCATTTTAGAAAAAATGAGAGATGTAGCTAGAGCCAAGAAACAAGCCAGTCAGGGAAATTATTTGGAGGATGGATTTCAAGCAAGAGAAATAAAAGGTAAAATATTTGCAGTTTTGGGTTTAGGAAACATTGGTGGTAGAGTAGCTCAAATTGCCAAAGGTTTTGGGGCAGATGTCAGGTACTGGTCTAAACATAGAAAAAAGGATTTAGAAAAGTTAGGCATTAAATTTCAGGATGTCGATACATTAATTAAAGAAGCAGATATCGTCTCACTTCATTTTGCCGAAACTTCAGAAACAAAACATTTCTTAAACAGAAAAAGAATAAACAGTATAAAACCGGGAGCATTAATTGTTAGTACGGTTCCCAATGAAATTACTGATTTAGATGCTTTGGAGGAAAGATTGAAAAAGAAAGACATAACGTTTATATCCGATCATTCTGATGAATTAGATCCAAAAGATGCAAAAAGACTATCAAAGTATGAAAATTGTATATTGTATCCACCAATAGGTTATATCTCTGATGAAGCAAGGATTGCCAAACAGGAGATTTTCATTGGCAACATGGAGAGTTTTCTAAAAGGCAAACCTCAAAACCAGGTCAAATAACTGATAATTTTCTCCCAAAAGGCGTGATTCGACTAAGTTTACACTGAGCTTGTCGAAGTACTCACCACTATAGCTTGCGATGATCTTGTCGAAGGAATAAATGTTCTCTTTTCTTAGCCTTAACAACTTTTAAAAATCCCGAGGTGTAGCCGTGCTGCCACCTCCGAGGTGGATGCAGGTGGACGAAATAACTTTATAAGGCCTTTGTTTCAACGCAAGAATTTGAAGAAATTATGGTTTAAATTCCCCAAAAGGCATAACTTTTTCACTCTGTCCGCGCTTGTAAGGACCTAAAATTCCGCAGGTGCCATCGTATTCCACCCCCGGGGTGGCAATCAGGGGTGGTAATCTTTCTTGTAATATCCTTTGAAGTGGTATAGTGGAAGTAATGCCCAAGGTTAAAAATTGGCCGCTTTTGATATTTTCTATTTTACTTTGTGAGGGAGCGGGGATTTTGGGATCATTTTTTACAGTTTCTTCTATTCCTACCTGGTATGCAGCTTTGAATAAACCTGCCTTTTCCCCACCTAACTTTATCTTTGGACCCGTTTGGACACTCCTCTATCTTTTAATGGGAGTTTCTTTGTACCTCGTGTGGCAGAAGAAGAGAGTGCCCCCTGCTTTTTGGGTTCAACTGATTCTAAACTTCTCATGGTCGATAATATTTTTTGGGCTTAAAAACCCTGCCCTGGCTTTTGTAAATATTGTGGCTTTATGGATAGCGATATTTTTAACAATAAAATCTTTTTATAAAATTAATAAACTGGCCGGTAATTTATTAATTCCATATTTGCTTTGGGTTACCTTTGCCTCATTCCTTAATTTATCCATTGTTATTCTAAATCCCTAAATTTAAGATATAATTCCCAGTATGAGTTTAAGAGTAGGGATCGTTGGACTTCCGAACGTTGGGAAGTCTACATTATTTAATGCACTGTTAAAAAAGAGGGTGGCTTTGTCTGCAAATTATCCTTTTGCCACCATTGAGCCAAATGTAGGGGTGGTGGCAGTTCCGGATGACCGGCTGAATGAGTTAGCAAAATTGGTAAGGGATGAGGAGAAAATGCCGGGGTTGCCGCCGCTTGTGCCGGCGGTGGTGGAGTTTGTGGATATTGCCGGTTTAGTGAAAGGTGCTTCAACGGGTGCTGGGTTAGGTAACCAGTTTTTGTCTCATATTAGGGAAGTTGATGCCATTGTAGAAGTAGTCAGGGACTTTGAGGATGCAAGTGTGATCCGGGAAGGATCGGAAAGCCCCGATGCTGATAAGCTAACTATAGAAACAGAGTTGGCTCTCTCGGATTTACAGGTCATAGAGAAAATTGTTCCTGCCCAGGAAAAAATTGTAAAAGCTGCCAAAGACCCAGTGGAGCAATTAAGATTAGACATCTTAAACCAGCTTAAGAAGAATTTGGAAGAGGGGAAAGTAATCGGACATTATGAGATTGGTGACGAAAGAGTTCGGGACTGGTTTACTCATTTGCCGCTTTTGACTATCAAGCCAATGCTTTATGTCTATAATGTTTCCGAAGAAGGGTATATTCAAAAAGTATCCGATCGAAAACAAAATGAAAATGAGGTGGTAATAAGTGCTAAATTAGAAGAGGAGTTGGCGGATTATTCTGAGGAAGAAAGGGTGGAATATCTAAAATCTTTGGGGATAGAAAAGACCGGTTTGGAAAGGTTGATTGTCAAAGCTTATGATCTTTTGGGGCTGATTTCGTTTCTTACCGCAGGTAAGAAAGAAGTTCGGGCTTGGACCCTTCGACGCGGTGAAACCGCGCTCAGGGCAAGCGGCGTTATTCATACTGACTTCATGAAGAATTTTATCCGGGCCCAGGTTATAAGCTGTGATGAGCTATTAGTTCATGGTTCATGGACAAGAGCAAAAGAAGTTGGAAAAGTAAGAACAGAGGGGAAGGACTATGAAATGAAAGATGGTGATGTTGTAGAGTTTTTAATAAGCGGGTAAACTAATTCGTATGGGTGAGGGGGACGTAGATCCAACTCCGCTTTTTAAAGTTGCCGCGGTTTTCTTATCACTTGTGCTTTTGGTGGTTATCTCTTTGCCTTTTTTGGGAGGAGAGCTTTTTCGGGGGCACGACATCCTTTCCCATATGTTGTATGTGAGGGGTTTTTACCAAGCCTTATCGGAAGGCCAATTTCCGGTCAGGGTTATCGGCAAAGTTTTCCCCGGGCATGACTTCTATGTTTTTAATTATTACCAACCAATGTTCTATTATTTTACTTCCCTGGCAAAATTCTTGGGGTTATCCTACACCCAGTCTTTTCTCTTAACTCTCTGGTCTGCATGGATTGCGTCCGGTGTGTTTATGTTTCTGTTTGTCCGGAAGCACTTTACTAACTTTCCTGCACTGCTTTCAGCCTTTTTCTATATGATCGCCCCTTATCATATCGTGCAAATTTTTGTCCGGGTTGATGTGGGGGAATTTTTGGCTGCCGCCTTTGTGCCGGCGGTCTTATGGAGCCTAAACCGGCTTTGGGAAAAAAGGTCAGGGTTACCCCTCTTTTTAACTGCTGTAATATTTGCAGGTTTTTTATTATCACATAATATTTTATCCGTCATGTTTTTGCCGGTCTTTTTGCTTTATATAGTTTATCTTTTTTGGAGGGACAGGAGTTGGCAGCCTCTTTTGACAGTTTGTTTGGCTTTAGCTTTTGGTTTTGGGCTGGCTGCCTATTTTTTAATCCCGGCCCTGGAGGAGTCCGGATTAACCCACCTTGATGGATCGTTGGCTGGCAGTGGGGATTTCCGTAATAACTTTGTATGTTTCAACCAGCTATTTTCCAATTCCTGGGGTTATGATGGTTCAGTGCCGGGGTGTGATGACAAGATGCCTTTTCAATTAGGGTTTGCCCATTGGCTGGCAGTTTTAGGGGCACTAATAATATTGTTAAAGTCGGCTGTCAAGAAAAGGGATGAAAATTTAGTTTTAACCGGGCTGTTTTTTCTGGTTTTCCTTATTGCTATCTTTATGATACTGTCGGTTTCTATGTTTGTTTGGGAGAGGATCTATTGGCTGTATTTTTTCCAATTTTCCTGGAGGTTTTTAATATTGGCTGCATTTGCCTCATCAATTTTGGCGGGAGGGTGGGTTTATTTAGTTAAGAATAATAAAAACAGGTACCTTTTGGGGATAGGCCTGATGTCCCTCGGCCTTTACCTTTATTCCTGGAATATCCACCCCCCTTACTTTATTCCGGAGGACCAAATTAATTTTAATAACGAAAACTTTTTACTGGGCAGGGAAGAAGATATAAAAAGTTTCTTTGTTTATGTTGATTATTTTGACAGTAAGTGGGTCAATAAAATGCCGGAAAATTTTGCTTCCATTCCGGCGAGTGAGGCGGAGGTAAAAACAGGCAAGGCAGAAGTGGAGGTTTTAGCTTTTACCCAGACGGATAAAAAGTACCTGGTTAAAGCGGAGGATGAGGCAACACTGCGTTTTTATACCCACTATTTTCCTGATTGGCAGGTAACGATAGACGGTAAAAGTGCCCCTTTTTCGGTTGAGGAAGATTTCGGTTATATTATTTTGAAGGTCCCCCAAGGTGAACATTCTGTAGAACTTTCTTTTCATGATACGGCTATAAGGGCAGAGGCAAACAAGATATCTATAGTTTCTGCCATGCTTTTGGTGATTGTTTCACTAGTGTATGGTAAAATCAGGCCAAGAAAATGGCTATTGAAGATAATAAAATAAAACAAGGGTTAGTTCCTGTGGGCTCAAAAAGAGAGAGCCATAGGGTGGAAATATCTACGGTTAGGGAAGTAAGTGAGGCAGACTGGAGAAAGGCCCATGAAGTGGCAGAGATTGTGGCCAGTGCCGGCTTAAGTCCGCATCTTGTGACCAACGCTCTAATAATCGGTCACGATTACCCAGGGAAAGCATTAATTTTAGAAGATATCCCGATGAGCTTGGAGGAAAATAAGGTCGGGGAAGTTGGTTCAAAGGGGGACACTATAATTTCCTGGAGGGTGGAGGAAGCTAAAAAGCGCTTATTGGAAGACGGAAAGACATTTGTTTCGTCGGATACCACCAGTTTGGTGGTAGCAGAAAGGTTACCTGACGTTATCTCGGACACATCTCCTGCAAAGGTAATCAGAATGGCGGTTATAATTAAGAAGGAAGAAGTTGTGGTCTCCCAAATTGAGCAGCCAAAAGGGGAAGAGCCGAAAATCTACTCCTTTGGACCGCTGCCTCTGGACAAGACTGCTTGAAATTAGTACAATTCCTTATTGTGAACAGTTACGCTTTAACTTTAGTTTTAAAAACAGACCTGGACGAGAAAGTCCGCAAGGAGCTTTTAGAGTCTGTGACCAAAAAATTTGAAAAGATTGGTAAGACCGACTCCGCTAAAGCTTCGACGGTCAAGGAAGATTTATGGGGGGCAAGGGATTTGGCATATCCTATAAAGCACCAGACTAAAGGTTGGTATGCCCATTACCTTTTTGACGCCGATCCCCAGGTTGCGGCCTCTCTTGACAAGACTTTAAAAATAGAGGAAGATATTTTGCGATACCTTTTAGTAAGGGTTTAGGGTACAGGGTCTAGGGTATAGTTGAAGAGAAAAACACAAAAAATATATGGCTAGTAGATCTTGGAATAGAGTTGAACTAATTGGTAATTTAACCCGCGACCCCGAACTCCGTTTTGTCCCCTCAGGTACTGCAGTTGCCACTTTTGGCTTGGCCACAAACCGCACTTATGTTTCCGAAGGTGAGAAAAAAGAGGAGGTTGATTTCCATAAAGTAGTAGCTTGGGGTAAATTGGCCGAACTTTGCAGCCAATTAATTAAAAAAGGTTCCAGGGTTTTTATCTCCGGAAGGTTACAATATCGGGAATGGGAGCCTCAGGAAGGTGGTAAAAGGAGGGATGCGGAAATTGTCCTGGAAGATTTAATTTTGCTTACCCCTAAAAGTGGTTATGGCCAGGAAGTGGTTGTAGAAGATGTGCATCCCGAAGAGACTAAGCCCCGTCTGCCGGACGAGCAGGCACCTGCTAAGCCTGATGCAGCTCCTGAAAAACCCGACTCGCCTCCGGCGAATGAAACAGAGGAGCCGGAAGAGAAAAATCCAGCAAAAGAAGAGAAGGTCGCAGATGACGAAGACCTGCCATTTTAACCTGGCTCCCTTGTAAAAAGCCTCCTAAACCTGATATAATCTTTCCGCTATGTCCACAGTCCGAAAAGTAAAATCAAAAGCGAATATATCTGATAAAGCAAAGCCTGTTAAAAAAGCAGAAAAAGAGAGTGAAAATTATGGTGATGAGGGTTCAGACCGGAGGGGTGTCCGTACAAAAAAAGCCTGCCATTTTTGTAAGAACAAACTTGAACCGCGTTATTGGGATGCAGCAGCTTTACGTAAATTTACAAGTGACCGTGGAAGGATCCTTCCGCGGGGTAGGTCAGGGGCTTGTGCCAAACACCAAAGGCGTATAAGCCGTGAAATTAAACGCGCCCGCCTCTTGGCGCTTTTGCCGTTTTCCCCGCAAATTTAAGTTAGTGGTAAACTATACCTTAATGCCCAAACTTACGGGACTTTTTGACCACTTTCCTAAACTTAATACCGTAACTGCTGATATGGTTACAGCCTGGCTTGGCGGAAAAGCTGATGCCAAGCTTTTGGAAAACCGGTTAGGCAACAGGATCTTATACCCTTCCGCGATCCCTTGTTCTGCCGAAGATATTAACTTCGACCTGGTGATTTTACGTGAGGCGGTAAAAACCCAACCGCAAGATTTTATAAACCAGAATTTAAGGCTGATTTATATCCCGGAAGAATTTGGACAGTTTTTCCCCGATTTACGTACTTTGGCTGTAGCTTTTGTAGATGCTTTAAAACCCAGGGGCATAACTTCCATTGTACTAAAATCCGCTACCTTGGGATTAAAAAACTTGGGGAGTGTAATAAAGCCCGAGGTAATTTCTCCGTCAGGGACAATTTTAATCCGGATCCATGACCAAAAATATGAGGTTAAGGTGGGGTGTCTTACTGTTATACCTGCCGAGAGCGGCAAAGTAGATATTAATTTCCAGTCCCGGGCGGCAAAGCTTTTGGGGAAAGATAATGCCACTCTAGAAGTTGCCGGGGGGAAATTAGGCCTTTTGGTTGATACCCGGGGATAATATGGATGCTTTATTGGTAAATTCCAGGCTACGGGTTTGCAAGGAACAGGTTTTACATATCCGCAAACGGATGCCTTCTTTGCGGGGGAAAGTGCATGTTGCAGTAGGGCAAGAGGTTTCCCCGGGAGATATTTTAGGGGAGGGTCAGACCCAGGTAGGTTTTAGGACGATCCATTTAACTTCTGAGCTGGGGGTAGACCCCAAACAGGTTGCCCGTCATTTGAAACCAAAAATAGGGCAAACTATTTTTCAGGGGGAGCTTTTGGCAGAGGGAAAATATCTATTTGGGATGAGGAAGAAGTTGATTACTTCTCCTGTTGACGGTGTGGTGGACTGTATTGATGAGGAGAAAGGTAATCTAAGGCTGAAGCTTGTGCCAAAGCCAAGCAAGCTTATAAGCGGGGTTTATGGTGTAGTGGATGCTTTAGATGAAGCAAAGGGTGATATTATTATCCGGACTTTAGCCAGCGTGGTCTATGGTATTTTAGGTTCCGGTAGGGAAAGGGAGGGAATAATAAAAATAGTAGGGTCGGCAGGGGATTTAATAAGTTCCAAGCAAATTACAGAAAGTATGCGGGGGTCAATTATAGTCGGGGGTGGGATGGTGCTTCCCGAGGCCTTGCAAAAGTCGGCTGCTTGCGGGGTTGTGGGGATAATTTCCGGGGGGATTAACGCCGGGGATTTTAAGGCGATGGCCGGGGAGGTGGTTAAGACAGTACAACAAGTATGGTCTGATGTGGGGTTAACTATTATGGTTACCGAAGGGTTTGGCGCTATCCCTATCGGAGAGGATATTTTCCCGGTGCTGCAGCAGCATAATGGAAAATATGCTTTCCTGGATGGGCATCAAGCCCGGTTAATATTGCCAATTAATGACCCAAGCAGTATGATTTGTATCCGCAAAACCCGATTACCGGCAAATACATATACCGGAGGTTTGCCGGGAGCGGAAGCGGTAGACCTTAAGGTAGGGATGACAGTACGGGTTGTCTATAGTCCTGCCTTAGGTTTTCATGGTTTGGTAGAGACGATCGATAAGTCCTTGACCGCGCTTCCTTCCGGGATAAAAAGTTATATGGTAGGAGTTTCGGGGAGGAGGCAAAAGATACAGGTACCATATCAGAACTTGGAAGTGATAGGATAAGAATAAATCAAAAATCAAAGATCAAAAACTATGAAAGATTTTACAGGTAGAATCAAAAGTGCATGCCCTAAAGTTAATTTAGGATCCCTTATTATCATTGTTTTAGTTTTTGTTTTGGGTTGGCAGTTGGGCCACAAGGATTATGCTGTCAGGATAGAAAATTACAAGCCAAATGTTAAGATTACCAACCAAACCCCCCAGGGTAAAAATGTTGATATAGATTTTAAATTGTTTTGGGACACCTGGGATTTAGTCTCCAGCAAATATATAGACAAAAAGGCTATTGACCCGCAAAAGCTTTATTATGGCGCTATCGCCGGGATGGTGGCGGCGGTGGGCGACCCTTACACGGTTTTTTTGCCTCCTCAGGCACAAAAATCTACCAAGGAGCAACTTGGAGGGGCTTTTGAGGGGGTCGGTATCCAATTGGGATATAACAAAGATAAAAGGTTGGTGGTTATAGCCCCATTAAAGGACACTCCTGCCTATAAAGCCGGAGTCTTGGCCGGTGATATTATTTTAGAGATTGATAAGAAAGATGCCACTATTTTATCCCTGCCTGAGGCAGTGAGTTTGATACGCGGACCAAAAGGTTCAACAGTGACGCTCTCCCTTTTACAGGATGGTGAAACTAAGCCGAAGGAGGTTTCTATTGTCCGGGATACAATTATTGTCAAAACCGTTGAATTTGAAGCTAAATCTACTAAATCGGGGAGGAAAATAGGCTATATAAGGCTTTCAGGCTTTGGGGAGAAGACTAAAGGTGAGTGGGATGAGGCTGTAAGCCAGGCTTTGGCAAGCGCCCCCGAAGGGGTAATCGTTGATATCCGCAATAATCCGGGCGGGTTTTTAGATGCGGCTGTTTATGTCTCTTCGGAATTTTTAAGCGGTGGTAACATTGTACTTCAGGAAGATGCCAGGGGAGATAGGCAGGAACAGGGGGTAGTACGTCCGGGTAAAATGTTAAAGCTACCGCTTGTGGTTTTGATAAACAAAGGTTCGGCCTCAGCGTCCGAAATTTTTGCCGGGGCAATGCAGGATAGGGAAAGGGGGACTTTGGTAGGTGAGCAGTCATTTGGTAAAGGAACAATCCAATCAACTGAGGATTTGGCGGAAGATACTGGTATCCATATTACGACGGCAAAATGGTTAACCCCTGACGGGCATTGGGTGCACAATGTCGGGCTCACACCTGATATTAAGGTAGACCCGGTGGTGGGTGAAGTAGAAGATCCAAAGAAAGACCCGCAAATGGAGAAAGCTTTGGAGATACTGGACAAGTGATATAATTCAAAGTGCATGGAATCTAAAATTTCCCCGTCCCATCCAAAAATATCAACTTTATTTTTGGCAGTTGCCTTAGGGTTACTGGCAGGGATTGGCGTTTTCCAGTTAGCTTCAAAAGGTTATTTACAGGTCCAAAAAGGGTTACCTATGGTCCAGTCTCCCATAGAGCAGAGGACGACAGTTTTAGATGAGGAGAATGTTGTGATAGATGTGGTGGATAAAACTTCATCTTCGGTGGTAGCTATTGGTGCTACAACCCGGACTGTTAATCCTTTTGACCCATTTTCCTTACCCAAAAGCCAAGACTCAACTATCGGCACCGGATTTGTAGTTTCAGGCAAAGGGATTATTGTTACGAACAAACACGTAGTGTCAGAGACAGGTATTAAGTATAACGTTGTCACAAAAGACGGGAAGAAATATGAGATCCGTAAAATTTACCGTGATCCGATTCTGGACTTGGCGATTGTGCAAATTGACGGGGGAGACCTTAAAGCCTTAGAGCTTGGAGATTCCTCAAAGCTTAAGGTGGGCCAAACGGTGATCGCGATAGGTAATGCTTTGGGCAAGTTTACTAATACCGTTACCACCGGTGTGGTGTCGGGGGTAGGCAGGAGGGTCATAGCGGGGGATCCTTTCTCGGGGACGGCAGAAAGTCTTGATGATCTAATCCAAACGGATGCAGCTATAAACCCCGGTAATTCCGGGGGACCATTACTTAATTCAGCAGGCCAGGTTATTGGGGTGAATGTGGCTGTAAGTGAGGGAGCCCAAAATATTGGTTTTGCCATCCCTATAAATGCGGTGAAAAAGATCACGGAAGAATTTATTGCTACAGGTTCTGTTTCCCGGCCTTTCCTCGGGGTAAGCTACAGGTTTATCTCAAAAGATGTAGCAATTTTAAATGAGGTGCCTCAGGGGGCATATGTCCAGGAAGTGATACAAGGGTCTGCCGCCGAAAAGGCAGGGCTTGCAGCAGGGGATATTATTACTAAAATTGACGGCCAAACGGTGGATTCTGAGAAAAGGATTTCGGATGCTATTACAAATAAAAAGATTGGGGATAGGTTGGAATTAGTTGTTTGGAATGACGGGAAAGAAAGGAACTTGACTGCCACTTTACAAGAACTGCCAAATCAATAGCGCACTATCTCCTACTTGATAAATATACAATATAGAAGTAAGTTTTAGAGAACTCTTTTTTAAGAGGTAAATTGCCTTTTTGATTTCATGTTAGAAGGAAGCAGAAATACAGAAACAGCGCTTTTGGAAGCTCCGATCATGGAGGTTGATTCTGATGGTAATGGGAACGATATAGGTTTGCAAGAAGAGGTTGTACCAGAGAATGCTTGGGAAAAAGAGATTATCGGATGGGCAAAAGGAAGAAAAAGTCTCTGGAAGTGCATTGAACTTCGTGACAGGAATTTTTTAGACCTCTGCTATTTGCAAGATCTCGATTTGGGAGTTGTATCAAGGCAGTTATCACATATTTTCCGGGTGCCATCCACACAGATCTTAGGGGTTGTTGATGCCTCGTTTTCCAAAATAGCTCAAGCTTGGGAACGCGACTTTGAAAAGAAAAATACACTGCTTCCTGTAGCTAAGGAATTAGCCGTAGATAATCAGGATGGGGAAGATGTAGATATAGAAGATCCGGTTAAAATGTACCTGCATGAAATAGGTGGAAAACCGTTGTTGAGCGCGCAGCAGGAAAGAGAATATGGCAGAATTATCTTGGAAGCCCAATCAGTTGTTGATAATTCTTCCTCCTTTACTCCGAGAGAGGTGGCAGAGGCCAAAAAACAAATGACAGAAGCAAGCCATGCTTTTACTGAAGCTAACCTGAGATTAGTGGTTTCTGTTGCTAAAAAGTATATAGGAATTGGCATGGAGTTTTTAGACCTAATAAGTGAGGGGAATATCGGTTTAATAAGAGCTGTTGAGAAATACGATTACAGGAAAGGTTTTAAGTTTTCCACTTATGCGACTTGGTGGATTAGGCAGGCCATAACTAGGGCTGTGGCAGACAAGGTTAGAATGATCAGGGTACCAGTACATATGCACGAGACAATAAACAAATTTAACCGTGCCGAAAAGGGTTTAATGCAACAATTAGGCAGAGAACCGACGGAAGAGGAGTTGGCGCGAGAAATAGGTATTACTGTAAAGCAGGTACTTGGCATTATTAAGGCTAAAGAGCAGCCTGTTTCTTTGGATGGCCCGGTAGGAGATGAAGAAGATGAATCTACTCTCGGGGATTTTATACCTGACCGTGGTCCTTCTGTACTTGACCAAGCAGTTGAGGAGACTTTAAAAGCGGACATTAGGTTTGCTCTGTCAACGCTTGCTCCGCGTGAGCGGAGGGTATTGGAGCTTCGTTTTGGTTTAGGAGACGGAAGGCCAAGAACTTTGGAAGATATTGGTAGGGAATTTGCGTTAACGCGGGAGAGGATTAGACAGATTGAAAATAAAGCTATACGGAAGCTTAAGCATCCATCCAGGTCCGAAAGGCTTAGAGGGTATTTGGAATGGGAATGAAAACCAACTGGTGGGTAGTTGACAAGATGCAAAGACAAGAGTTATATAGTAAATCATTATGAGTCAGGAAGCTAAAAGACCTGAATCTAGCGGTGAAGGTAATAACCATTCTTTAGAAGTACTGTTTTCTGCGCTGGAAAAAGGTTTGGCTGGGCGTGCATATATGCGAAGTGCTGAATTATTGGCATGTTTGCAAGTTGGAGATTGGGAGGGGGCTGCAAAGCATTTGAGCTGGATAAACCGCGTAATGGACTTTCGTAACCAGGCCAGAGAAATAATAGAGGATGGGGGAGAAGAACCGGCGGTTGCTAAACTGAAGCCAACTGATACACCAACAGAGCAGGTTGTGATAAAAAAAGATGGGAAAGAATCAGCCAGTAGTTTACCAAAAGAAAGGGCAGTTAAAGACCTGGGTAAAAGGGAGTTGGGGGCTGTCAGGGCCTTATTGGCGCTTGATGAGACAAAGACTGGGTTTTTATATCCTGGTATTGAAGAAGACTGGAAGCCAGTGGCAAGAGTAGTATTTGAAGGGGATGTTGATAGTGTTGGAGCAGTTGAGAGGATCACTGTTCACAGGGCAGTTCAAAGTCTTATTGATAAGTTACCAAAGTTGGAGAAGGCAGACCAGCAAGCTGACTCCGGACATTATGAACGCTATCGGCAACTTATGGAAGAGTTGCGACAAGAGGAGGTATACAAAAAGCTTAAAGCTTCGACTTTGGTAAGGTTAATGAGAAGAGATCGGGCTTTGCCGGATATTCCACAAAAAAAAGTTGGCGAAAAAAAATCTGAAGTTCAGGATAGGCCAGTGAAAAACCCCGAACCTGTTACGGAGTCTGGGAAGGGAGTAGTAGATCCTACTAATTTTGCCCCCTTGGGGAATTTCCACCCAGAAGCGTTAGAAGGCATAAGAAGAGAAGGTGGTTCAATAGTACGTATTCATGATCTTCGTGACCGGCAGGCAATGATTGCCTTTGTACCCTTTCAACTTAATGCAGAAAAAAGCGGGTTTCGTTATCAAAACTTAGAAGAATCACTTGAGGATGTTTTTCAGGATAAACTGGAACAGTGTGGAGATGATCAGAAACAAAAAACACGCATGAAGGGGATGTATTCTTGTAACGCCCGTGAGAGTTTTTACTCAGTTGACCGTAAGTTACTGGCCTTGATAGAGCTTGAAGGCGCTGGCCGATTTGATGAGGTTTTAGCTCTTTCTCCACGTCTAGGGGGATTTATTAGAGATGTTAGAGAATATGAGGGAGGGATTTATTCCACCTTAAATTTGACGGATCTTAGAAAAGTTTACCGGCGGGAGATTACTGCGGAGGAAATGTTGCAGCAAGGTTGTAAGGATTTACTGCCTATGGAACCAGATACCAACAATCATGAGAACGGACTAAAAAATTATGCATTAACTCCTGCTGAGGTCTATCAGCTAGCGTCAGTCCTTATTTCACAGTTGCCAGAAGATTCAGGGATAAAGATAGATGGTAAAGCTTATAAAAAACTGGAAGACCTTGTTCGTCTTACAGATATCGAGGCAATATCCGATCAACTAGGTCCGAATTCGATGCAATGTGTGATAGGAAAAATGAGATTACTTTTAGATCCGCAAGGAAAAGAAAGGTTATTTACGGATAATATGGGTAAAGATGGAGAAGTAACCTTAGCTCAGATCGCGATTATGTGTTTGGCGGCGGAAAGTTCTAGAAGTTTAGAACTTCTAATTAGTGGTTTAGAGAAACAGACGAAATAGTCAGTATCCTTTGCTTGTGAGCCAAGTCGGTTTTGACTTCAACTTTAGCTTGGGGAAAATTTTTTTGCGCCTCATTTATGGCCAGTTCACCATGGGTGTAGTCAACTTCCCCCACGAAAATTTTCAATTTTCTGCCTTCGCCAAGGCTTCGGCGGGCAAGCCAATTTTTTTCCTTGAGTTGCTGGAAAAGCTTTCTGTAAAGGTCAAAGCCATCAGGTCCGCCGTCTAATGCAACATGGGACTCAAAGTCCTTAACTGAAGAATCAAGGTAAGGGATACGTTCGCTGGGAATGTAAGGCAGGTTGGTGACGATAACTAAATTATCATCCTGAGTGAAACGAAGGATCTCGGTGTGAGATTCTTCACTGCGTTCAGAATGACAAAATGAATGGAGCAGGTCGCTTTTGAGAAAGGTGATTTGGTCTTCAACCCCATGCAGTTTGGCATTTTGTTTAGCTACTTCCAAGGCTTCAGCAGATATATCAGAGGCAATGAAAGTCACACCTCCGATGTGCGATAAGTTTTTAGCCAGGGAGATGATGATGTTGCCCGAGCCAGTTCCTACATCCAGAATGGTCGAAGATTGCTTCGCTTCGCCCGCAATGACACTTCGACTACGCCCAGTGCAGGCGTCATTATGAGGAGATTGCGACGCCGCGGCAATCTCTTTTACAAACTGAATTACTTCGTCAACCAAAAGTTCTGTTTCCGGGCGGGGGATTAAGACATCGGGAGTAACTCTAAAGCGAAGTTTGTAAAATTCAGCATAACCCTGTAAGTATTGCTTGGGTTTATTTGTTGTGCTCATCGGTTTAAGGCCAGGCCTTGCTGTACAGCAAGGCCTGGCCTTTGTTCTTATTTCTGGTCTGCTTCATGCAAGGCTTTTATTATTGGTTCCAGGTTCCCTTCCAGGATCCCTTCAAGGTTATACCAGGATTTGCCTATCCTGTGGTCAGTAATCCTATTTTGGGGGAAGTTATAAGTCCTAATCTTTTCACTTCTGTCACCCATTCCTACAGAGAGCTTTCTTTGTTCGGTGATAGAGCTTAACCTCTCCCTTTCCTGCATTTCCCAAAGTTTGGCCCTAAGGAGAGCCATGGCATTTTCCCTGTTTTGAAGCTGTGAACGTTCTGTCTGGGCGGTGACGACAAGCCCGGTGGGAATGTGTTTTATCCTCACGGCAGTGTTTACTTTGTTGACATTTTGGCCACCTGCCCCTCCGGAGCGGTAAGCCTCAAATTCAATATCGGCCGGGTTAATAAACACCTCGGAAGCATTTACCTCCGGTAAAACGGCAATTGTGGCCGTGGAGGTGTGGATCCTGCCTCCGGATTCGGTTTTTGGTACCCGTTGTACCCGGTGCACCCCTGACTCGTATTTAAGGCAGGAGTAGGCGCCTTTACCGGTAATCTTTAAGACTAACTCCTTAATTTGGCCGATTTTTCCTTCCGAACGGTCCAACTCTTCAATTTTGAAGCCCTGGTTTTGGGCAAACCGGGTATACATCCTTAGTAAGTCATTACCAAAAAGCCCGGCCTCATCACCTCCGGCAGCTGAGCGGATCTCCAAAATAGCCACATTAGGATTAACCTCATCTTCGTATTCATCCGGTTCTTCATCCGCAGAAGACATGGGGGTAGCGGCAGACTGTCCAAGTTCCTGTTTTTGTTTTTCCAGCTCCTCGATTTCCAGCCGCGCAAGGTCTGCGAGAGTAGGATCGGACAAAAGCCTGCTTGTATCGGCAATCTTTTTATCTATTTCGTTTAGTTGTTGCTGGATATAATCGTCCATCTAAGAAGCGGCGCTTTTGCGGGCTTGCATAAGAAGGTCTTTTAAGGTTGGCTTATCAGAGTGCTCTTTTTGGACTTTGGCAGCCCGGTTCTCTAAGATTTTAGCCCTCTCGGCTTGTTTGGCTTTGGCAGTCTCTAAAGATTTACCGAACTTTTCTACCTGTCCCTGGGTATCAACGAACTTTTGCTGGCCGGTATAAAAAGGATGGCAAGCAGAACAAATTTCAACGCGGATTGTAGGTTGTGTTGAACCTGTGGTAAAGGCGTTACCACAAACACAGCTCACTTTAGCATCAGGATACCAGGTCGGATGAATATTGGCTTTCATAGCAGGAGATAGTATAACAAAAGCCGAAGCAAATCTCAAAGGGTGAATTGGTACTGAGGAATAAATTAACCTAATTAACCTAATTGGTCTAATTTTATAAATTAGGGTATTGGTGTTTGTTTAGATATTAGAAATTAGTAATTAGAAATTTATTTATACTCGGTGTGCCCGGTGGTGCTTATGGTCTTTTTTAAGTAACGTGCTCCAGTAAACCCCGATGGCAATTAAAAGCCCCCCGATAATAAATGAAAATTGCAGGCTTTCACCCAAGATTAAAACTGCCAGGGTTGTGGCAATTGGGGGCTCAATGTAATGGAAAAGGTCGGCCTGAATTATCCCTATTTTGGCAAGTCCCCATTCAAAGAGGAAGTAAGCACAAATTGAAGAGGCAATAGTAATGAATAACAACCCAAATATCCCAAGCCAGGTGACCTGGGAAGGCCAGCCGGGGTTTTGTAGGTATTCGTTTATGGCAGGTAAAAGGAAGGTGATAACCCCTGTCCCAAACATGATAGTGGTGATAGTTAAGGATGAGTATTTTTTAAGCATCCTGCGGGACAAAACAGCCCCGGCTACCCAGGAGATTGAAGCTAAAATTATTAGTATGTCACCGATGATAACTTCCGGAAGGATCTGTTCCCCAAAAACTAGGGTGGGAAGCCCAATGACAAGTATGGCTCCCAAAAGGCCCAGGGCAATACCGGCAAGGTTTACAATATAAACTTTTTCTTTAAAAAATGTCCAGCCTAAAAGGACGGAAATAACAGGAATGATCATAGTTAAAACAGAGGCGGAGGTAACATTGGTACGGAGTAACCCGGTATAAAAAAAGGAGATGTTTAAAGTTACCATTAAGGCCCCGATGGCAAAAAGCCAGGGTAAATCCTCTTTTTGGATCTCGATTTTATTTTTCTCGGTAAAAAGGAAAGGGGCAATTAAAAGGGTGGCCAGGGCAAAACGGAGGAATGCCAAAGACATAGGTGGAAACTCCTGCAGGGTTAATTTTGCTATGACAAAGGTAAAACCCCAAACAATGTGGGCAATAATAATCGCTGCGTATGGCCAACTCTTAGTGAAAATTCCCGATGCCATGCCCTTTTAGGATGACAGCTTAGAGGCTAGTTCGTCAAGGGGAAAGGTCTTCTGAGTCTTATCCGTTAAGTTCTTCAAAGTTACAGTACCTTTTTCTGCTTCTTCCGGGCCGATGATGAGAACATAAGGGATCCCTTTTTGGTCAGCATATTTTAATTGTTTGTCCAACTTGCTTTCCGGGTCCAGCCAAACCTCGGTATTAATATTCCCTGAGCGCAAGAGGGAACCTATCTCTAAAGATTTATCCAATAAATCCGGTGAAAAAACCGTCACTAAAACTTTAGCTGAGGAGGATAACTTTGGTAATAACTGTAATTCTGACATCACCTCCACGATTCGGTCAAAACCGAAGGAGATTCCCACTGCCGGAGTATCTACCCCGGAATACCGGCCGATCAGTTTATCAAATCTACCACCACCGGCTAAAGAATTATTGCTTTCAGGAGTAACTAACTCAAAAACAGTACTGGTGTAATAGTCCAAACCTCTGGCAAGAGTAGGAGAAAACTTAAAATCTTCCCCCTCCTTAAAACCCATTTGCTCCAGGAACTGAAAGATTTGCCTCAAGTTCTCATTAGGCTGCTTCACTCTAATACTGTCTAGTATCATAGTGGCGTCATTTTTTGGCAGTCCTTTGGAAACTAATTCTTCAATAACCCCGTCTTCTCCAATCTTTTTTAATTTATCAATAGCAGAAACGTATTTGCTCTCCAGGTTACCAAAGTTTGTCCGGTCGTTGATTTCCATAAAGGAGCTTTGGAAACCGAGATTTTTAGCAACGCTTAGAGCACAGGCAATAATCTCGGCGTCAGAAAGAGGGGAGGAAGAACCCACATTATCGATGTCGCATTGCAGAAACTCTCTGAACCTGCCTTTTTGTGGGTTTTCTCCCCGCCAAACAGGTTGGATTTGGTATCTTTTGAAAGGTTTGGGCAAATCAGGGTATTGGGCGGCTACTCGGGCTAAGGGTACGGTCTGGTCATACCTTAAGGCAACCTTGTCTCCACCTTTTGTCTCAAATTCATAAATCAGCTTTTCTTCCTCGCCATACTTACCATTTAAAGTCTCGGCAAATTCTAAGGCCGGGGTTTCTAAGGGCTCAAAGCCAAAAAGGCGGAAGGTTTCAATAATTTTTCCTACCACAAACTGCCGGGCATTGGCTTGCTCCGGTAAAAAATCCCTAAATCCTTTTGGTGTTGATGTATTAATTTGGCCCATCCTGAGGGTATTATCGCATAAAAACAGACGATAGGGTAGTTACACCATAAAAAATTAGTGCTTGACAAACAAACAGAGGTGGGAATAAGATAGTTACCAAGCAGTTAGGTTTTACCTTACTGAAGAAGAAGGTTGGAGTTCAGGCGAACTTCAAATAGCCTTCTTATTTTTGAAGGAACAAGTTTTCGATACCAAATCCGGCATAGGCGCCGGATTAAGTTTAGAAACACCTGACAACAGGTTCTTTGCACATTACAATTTTTGGTAGTTCTCCATCAGTGGACGGGGTACAATCTGTACCAGAGTGGCCTAAGTGCCATAAAAGCCTGTATAACCAGGCCAAAACCCACGGGTGGCTAATCTACATACAATTAAATACCGCACTTCGCGGAAAATCGGTAAGTTTGGGTTGTAGTCGAAAACCCGAAGTTGTCGGTAGACAAAGATGGTCCTGAGACTTGCATAACCCAGGTGTGATGGTTGTTACCTCGGTACGTAAGGAGGATTGGGATGACAACAGGTCTTCCCCCTTGACGTAGATGGTTCCCAAAAACCAAGTCCCGCCAACCTCAAACCATCTTCGGAAGTCCGTGAGCGGAGCAAAGCGACCTGATGGCGTCAGGCTTGCCGTTTAGTGGCTAAATTAGACTAAGGGTCTAGCCCAAGCGGTATTGCCTACCAGGGGGTGTGTTTTGTGTCGTGCGCCATGACACATACTTGATTAAGTTCAAGAAAAACACACCCCCGTCAACCCTTTTAAAATCCAGTTCAGAGTTACTCATATTTGTGGACAATCCTCATCATCATTTCTTTCCTATTTAATTTTGGGGCTTTTATAGCCTGAGATTTTTTACTTTCCCCTGAAGTTTTTGTATATCTTTCCTGCGAGACCTTTAGTATTTTCCCCATGTTTTGGTTCCTGTTATCCGGCAGGGGTAAGCTTTGGGCTAAAAAGGGTGAACAGGTTAACCCTTCAATGGCCATTTTAATAATTACCTGATAGTTGCCCAAAGAAAGCAGGTCCTTTTCTGTAAACCTTTCCCCAAACTCCCTGGCCATAAATGGGGTATCTTCTGCACCGATAATAAAAGAGAGCATTGTCCCGGCGTTGCCGAAAATTGCCGACCTTACTTCCTCCATAATTTGGGCGATATATTGGTTGGCTAGAATTAAATTCAGCCTGTATTTTCTCGCCTCAGAAAGAATCTTAATAAAGGTTGAGGTGGCAAAGTTTTGGAACTCATCGACGTAAAGGTAAAAATCCGCCCGTTCCTCTTCAGCGATCGATACCCTGTTCATGGCTGCCAGTTGGATTTTAGTGATGATCATAGCACCTAGAAGGGCCGAGTTATCCTCTCCGATCCGGCCTTGGGAAAGGTTTAAGATAAGGATTTTTCTTTTATTCATAATTTCCTCCAGGTTGACTGTAGATTTTGGGGAGCCGATGATGTTGCGGATTGTGGGGGAGGAGATAAATTGTCCCACCTTGTTTAAGATCGGGGAGATTGCCTCATTGCGCATGCTTTCGGACATCTTCTCAAATTCGTTAAGCCAGAAGCTTTTTAAGACAGGGTCTTTTAACTCTTCCACCACCTTTTTGCGGAATTTAGCATTTGCCAAAATTTCCGGGACCATAAGCAGGGTAGCGTTAGGGACTTCAAGAAGGGTTAATATGGTATTTCGCAGGATGTATTCCAGCCTTGGCCCCCAGGAGTTGGCATAGAGTTTATGGAAGATTGCCACAATGCCCGAGGCCACGAGTTCCTTTTCAGCAGGGTTTGAGACCTCGAGCGGGTTTAAGTGGAAGGGGTGGTCAACATCGGCCGGGTTTAGGTATGCCACATCATTTACCCTATAGGAAGGGATATAGTTTAGTAAAATTTCTGAAAGGTCCCCGTGCGGGTCAATGACTGCCACCCCCTCGCGGTTTCTAATGTCGTTTATAACCATGTTGGCAATCAGGGTTGATTTACCGGTGCCGGTTTTTCCGATGATGTAAACATGTTTGCGCCGGTCAACTTTTCTAATGCCGAAAACTGTGGCCCGGTTTTTAAACTCGCATCTGCCCATAAAGTTAATCCGGGACTTTTCCTCATCTGTTAAGCCCAAAGCCACTGGGAGGTTATCCGGCGGGTCGGAAAGGATTGTTTTACTCCAGGAGATATTTTTAATGTTGGCAAGCTTTAGGCCCGGGAAGTGGAATAGGGTGGCAATTTCCAAAAGGTTTAAGATTTCATTGCCGGAAATGTAAGAAGCATCACGGTTTAGGATGACCCGGGCCAGCTTCTTCTTTTGCCAGAAGGTGGGTTGTGTTAGGCCCAGGCTGTTGCCGGCAGGATTGTTAAAGGCAGTAAAGGTGGCGGTGATAAGGCTGGCCAGTGTCGGATTGGGACTTTTACATAAAATCCTAATTCCTACTTTAAATCCGGAGTGGGAGATTTTCTCGGTGATCTCCTTAGAGTAGGCAGAGTAAGCGGAAGGTGCCGATGTGCCTTCGGAATCCTTAACCTTAGGTTCAAGTGCTTTGCGCCCGGCTGACTGCCAGCTTTGGCCTATGGGGATAAGTAAAAATTGGATCAAACAGACATCCTCAGGCCCTAATTTGGAAAGCATTCCTAAAGGGGAAGAGAGAGGGTCAACCTCTTTAAAATCCTGGTAAGTGCGTAGGGGGAAAAACCGGTTGCTGGTCAGCTTCATTTGGGTAACGGAAAGTTTGTCCAGATTGCTGAACATCCCGTTAAACTTTTCCGCATCTACCGGAGAAACTAGTGCCCTGGGATATTGGGAAAACAACTGGCTTTCTACAAATGCCTGGTAGGTTTTTGGCAGGGTTAGGTAGAAGTGGATTGCCTGGTCAAAAACGGCAATCTCCAAAGAGAGCGGGCTTTCCTTTTTACCGAAAAAAGAAGAGGGTGTTTTAACATTGGCCAGGCTCCCAAGGAACTGGACCATCGCCTCAGGCGTCTCTTCCCCTGTGCGGGGAGTCCTAATCTCCAGGATAATAAAGTCCTTCATGGGTTAATTTTACTACTTTTTTAGGCCTGATGAGGTGGCAGACTTGACCGGGCGGGGAGAGGCCGAATACGGGAGAATGTAAACGAAGCGGGTTTTCAAGGTTTTAGTGGGAGAGCTTTCCCCTACGGCTATGACCGGTTTGTTAAGCCTGATATCATCTAAACCGCTTTCTGATTTCCCCATTTTATAAAGAGTCTCTTTGTTTATTAAAAGGGAGATATTTTGTCCCTCCTTATTTTGGATAACAATCGTACTGTCATCGACGCTTGTAACCGTGCCGTAAATTACCTGTTTTAAAGCAGAGGGGGAAGCTGTTTTTATCACTTTTTTAGCTGTTAAAACCGCAGTATCGTCAATGTCGCCCAGGGCAAGGATATAGTCATCGGTGGTCAAGTCTTTGATACTTTGTTTGCTTACTTTACCGGTGGACGGATTTTGAGTTTGGTATACCGTATACTCGTTAAGGTTAATAATCTTGGATCCTTGGGAAGTTGCCAGCGTCAGGGAGTTTGCAGACTTGGATTTTATAAAACCGGTATAAACCTTGTTTTGTAATTTCCTGCCTATCTCCTGTTTTATTTTGGCTGCCTTTGAGGCAATCTCAACCTGGAGGGCCTGAAGTTTTGTTCTGGCCTCGGCGGAAGGGGTGGAGTCGGCAGCAAAAGCAGGATTTATGAATAATGATTTATGATTTATGAATAATAACAAAAAGACAATGAAAATCTTAAATCCTAAGAACTTGCTCACAAGTTCGCAAGACCTTGCGACAGCAAGCTGTCTTAAATCGTAAATCTTAAATCTTCTCATATCTTTTCAGTTGAATAATACACTGTCCGGTTTTCACTCTTGCTGTTACCCTGGGGGTCAAAGACAGTTAAGTTTAAGTTGTTTAGCCCTTGCTTAAGTTTTAAGGTAAGGGAAAAATTACCGTCGGGTGTGGTATCTACAGCGATGTCTTTGTCTGTGGCGCTTAAAAGCACAATAGAGTTGGGTGTTGTTTTTCCCTGGATTAAGATATCCGGTTCAAAGACCAGAAGGTTTTCGTCCGGGCTCGATAAATTTAGGGTAAGGCTAACCGGCTCAGAAGTAACAGGACTTATGCCAACTTCCTGCTTTTTTAGTGTTTCCTGGTTTAAAAATAAGTATAGCCCTCCCAAAACAAGAAGGCCGGTAATAAAAATCCCCAACATGGAGATGATAAAAAACCCCGTGCCAATGCTCTTTTTTAGAGCGGGTGTATTATTATTTTTGGTGGGCAGCGGCGTTTCCATTTCTTTTTATCCTTTCTATATATTAAAGGTGTCTTGTTAGGGGGTCAAGCTATATGATAGTATAGCTATCAGCTATCAGCTATCAGCTATCAGCTATCAGCTATCAGCTATCAGCTATCAGCTATCAGCTTAATTATTGTGTCTGAAGACTAACGACTGACTACTGACGACTAATTTATGGATATTACCTGGTACGGGCAGTCATTTTTTAAGATCAAGGGCAAAACAGCAACAGTTGTAATTGACCCATATGATCCGGAGTTTGTAGGTTTAAAATTTCCTAAAGACATTGAGGCAGATGTTGTTTTATCTACCCATCACCACAAAGACCATAATAATACCGGAGGGGTTTCAGGCAGCCCTTTAGTTATCACCGGCCCGGGGGAGTATGAGAAATCCGGTATGAGCTTTGCCGGGGTGTCGGTTTACCATGACGGGTCACAGGGTTTCGAGAGGGGGGCAAATACACTCTACCATATTTTAATTGACGGTATAAATGTCGTTCACCTCGGGGATTTAGGGCATGTTTTAACAGATGAACAGATCAGCCAGATTGAGGCTTGTGATATTTTAATGATCCCGGTAGGTTCGGTTTATACCATTGATGCGGAGGCGGCGGCAAAGGTGGTGGCACAGCTTGAACCTAAGGTTGTGATACCTATGCACTATAAAGTACCCGGTTTGAAATTTGACTTGAGTGAGGTTGATTTGTTTTTAAAAGAGATGGGAGCGGAAAATATCTCTCCTGTCCCTAAGCTGTCTGTCACAAAGGATAAGCTGCCGGAAGAGACAATGGTAGTGCTGCTCTCGAAAAGTTAAGATTTAGGATTTACGAAATACGATTTAAGCTCGCAATCTTTGCTTAAGACTGAAAGTCGCAAGCTTTGCTTATAAATATTCTTAAATCTTTAATCATTAATCGTAAATCATCATGAGTCAAGCCCAAAAATTACCGCCACAGAATATAGAAGCTGAACAGTCCCTCCTCGGGGCGCTTCTAATTGACAAAGATGCCATTATCCGTGTTGCTGAAAGTTTAAACCCTATCCACTTCTACCGCACCGAACAACACGGCAGGATTTTTGAGGCAATTTTAGAACTTTTTGAAAAAAGGGAGCCGATAGACCTTGTTACTATTACTGAGAAGTTGAAGAAGAAGGACTCTCTTGATTTGGTTGGCGGGCCGGCTTACCTTACCACCTTGGTCAACACCGTACCTACCTCGGCCCACATTGAGCATTACGCCAAGATTATTAAAGAGCATGCTATAAGAAGGAGCCTGATTGCCCAGGCAACAAGGCTGATAGAATCGGCTTATGACGAATCGGCGCCGGTAGAGGCGATCTTAGAAACAGCAGAGCAGGGGATCTTTTCTATTTCACAACAAAGTATAAAACGGGATTTTGTTGCATTAAAAGACCTGTTGACCGTCTCTTTTGACCGGCTTGACGAACTGCAGAAATCTTCAGGGAAGTTACGGGGTGTGCCAACAGGATTCCGTGACCTGGACAGTAAAACGGCCGGGTTTCAGGAGTCAAACTTAATTATCTTTGCTGCCCGCCCTGGGCAAGGGAAGACATCTTTTGTCCTAAACGTAGCTGAGTTTGTGGCGGTAAAGTTAGGGCTCCCGGTAGGCATTTTTTCTTTGGAGATGTCCCAGGAAGAGCTTGTGGACAGGATTATTGTTTCAAAGGCAGAGATTGATGCCTGGAAATTAAAAACAGGGAAGCTGGATGATGCCGATTTTGACCGGATTTCACACGCTTATGGAGAGCTTTCAGAGGCGCCGCTTTTCATTGACGATACACCCGGTGCAACAATGGCTGAGATCCGGACGAAGGCAAGAAGGCTCCAGGTTGAACACGGCCTAAAGCTTTTAATTGTGGATTACCTGCAGCTTATACACGGGCGGAATTTAGAAAATAGGGTACAGGAGGTATCTGAGATTTCCCAAGGGTTAAAGAATTTAGCAAGGGAGCTTAAGATCCCGGTTTTGGCGGTTTCCCAGCTTTCCCGGGCAGTGGAATCTCGGGGGTCGAGAAGGCCCCAACTGGCAGACCTTCGTGAGTCAGGGGCAATTGAGCAGGATGCGGATATTGTAATGTTTATCTATCGGGAAGACCCTGAGAATATGCATGATGTGACCTTGGATATCCAGAAACACAGGAATGGGCCGACGGGGGAGATGAAGCTGATGTTTGTTCCCGAACGGGTTAAGTTTTACGGGATGGAAAAACACCGCGGCAGGCCACCCAAAGAGGAGTCAGAGGCCAAAGCGGCATGAATATAGAGGATGCTGAGAGAGCATTGGGAGTGTCAAGAGTAGCGTTTCGTGAGCTGAGAAGTTGTAATGGTTTATTGATTAGGGATCGGTCATCTAGGAGTATGACCTGGGTAGTCGTAATAAATCCGGGCCAGTCACTTTATGAGCAGCAAAGAACCTTGGTGCATGAAGTTGTGCATATCTACCG